>Ga0209189_1000798_pt1 | contig 24571 bp, 15 predicted proteins | sample C_130820_EF_Meta_FD_187308 | JGI IMG/M metagenome (GOLD analysis project Ga0209189, IMG submission 187308) | Freshwater microbial communities from Lake Croche, Canada to study carbon cycling - C_130820_EF_MetaG (SPAdes) (version 3) | ecosystem: Environmental > Aquatic > Freshwater > Lake... | reverse complement strand
AACAATTGATAAAAAATTTAGTCCTTCAACAAAAGTGATTTTTTTTTCAATATTCCCGTTCTTAGTTTTTATTTTAATGCTATATTCTTCATTTGGGTTTACCGAAGCAAATAAATAATTTTCCTTTGTAAGTAAATTAATCTTCACTTTTTTTGAGTTAAAAAATTCTATTTCTCTTATGTTGTTTGAGAGAGAAAACGAGGCAAAAGTTTGTGTTTTTGAAATAAATATATCGTATATTAAAGATTTATTATCTAATTGATTTATTATAAGATTACCATTATAACTTTGGTATCCTTTTTCAATTATTTCAAATGCCACAATATCTTCTTCAGTGAAAACTATCTTTTCTTGTTTGTTTTTATTTACTTCAAAACATTTTTTTTCTGCATTTTTTGTAAAAAACAAACAAATCTGAGCATGTATTATTTCTTTTGTAAAAGCATCTAGTACTTTAAATATTCTAATTGCTTTTCTGCTTGTTTTTACTTGAGTATTATCTAAAACTAAATCTTTTTGTTCTGACTGCGAATATGGTCGGTCGTTAATTTGTTTATCAAGTGGAATGAGAGTCAAATTACAGAAAAAAGTATTGTTTTCCGTGGTAATTTTGAGAGGAATAGAAAGTAGTCGAAAATCTTTTTTTTCGACTACCAATATTTTTGCTTCACAGGGAATTTGAACTAAGAACTCGCCCATTTCGTTGCTAACCCCAATTTTTGTTTTTTTGTCTTTAATTATTACAAATATATTGGTAGCAAGTGCTTTTCCTGTAACTTGATCTTTTATTTCACCTTTTAAGCTAATACAATTGCCAAAAGCCATAGTATTAATTAGTAGGAGTGTAAAAACGATATTTTTTATTAGTTTCACATTATTATATGTAAAAAGTGCCTTCAATTGGATTTTGAATTACTATTGGCTGACAGAAACATCACCTAACAATACTTTCCATTTAACTTCTTTTTTTCCACTAATAATGTTATTAAAAGATTCAACTTTAATTTTATAGTTTTTATCTACGACATCGCCATATTTTATAACACCATTTACCATACCCTTGAACGTTTGTTCCCCTCTTACGATACCGTAATAATTTCCATCAGCCGCTTGGTTTAATTCACTTACAAATCGTAGGTTGGCATAAGTTATTTCTATTGAACTGTAATTCAAATTGCTCAAATTAGTAAGGTATTTTGCAATGGGATATTTTCTTGAGCCTATTTTACTTTTCGAGGTTACTTCAATGGTGGCGTCTGGGGTAAATAGCTCTAAGGCATCCTTAATATCTTGTCGTTTTTCGGAAGGGCTACGGCCTTTGTCTCCAATTCTATTGAGATAATCTTTAAAAGTTAAAACATTATCAGTCGCTTGATTAGAATACTCTTCCTTTTCAGCCTTAGATAATTTTGTAGTAGTCTCACCATAAGGTAATGGTTCTTGTAAAATTGGCGGGGTGGTTGGTTCTAGCTCAATTGTTTCAGGCTTAGGTGTTGCAACTACGGCTCTTGAAGGAACTGTAACAGGTGCAGAAGTCAATGGTTCTTGTAAAATAGGCTGAGGTGTTGGTTTTGTCTCGATAATCTCCGGTTTTGGTGTTACTACGACCACAGGCGGAGGAACAACCACCGGAGCAGGAGCAATTATTTCTTTGAATTTATCAATATTAGACCCTAAAATTGGAGCAACCTCTATTATATCTCTGATTATTTCGTGGCTACCATCTTTCCGGATAATTGCAAGTACATTATCCTTGTTTACAGAACCTGGCTTTCCATCTGAATTTATATAATTGACAACATCTCTTTCATAAGATATTTTACAAGAAATTATTTCAAAGGGTACCGCTTTAAAAATTACATCATTTACCATCGGGGATGTTTGTGAATGATAGAAATCATCAATTTCGACTTTTGACTTATCGGTATCGTTTGAGATATTATTTACAACTAAGTAACGCCCATAATCATTGAATGCAATTAAAACTCTTACTCTTTGTAAAGTTCTGCTTCCATTTTCAAACAAAAAAGTAATATTATCATCTGTTGCCGAAATTAGCTTACCTGAAATTACAGTGCCAGTACTAAGGTAAATTGATGTTTTTTTAGCTTCTTGGGAAAATACGTTTAAAACTGAAAGACAGAAAAATAGTAGAAAAGATGTTTTTTTCATAGTAGTTTGAAATTATTAATATACATTTTATTCGCAAATTATGATACTGAATATTATTTATTTTGCTTAATCTTGAACCTCCAAATCTGATATTGATTTGCTTTAGCACCTCTATCTGAGCAAAAATAGATAAAATCATCGGCTGTCCAGATAGGAGCAAAATCGTTTGATTTATTTACCGTGTATTGTTTTAAATTTTCTCCATTTATATCAATTACATAAATATCAGAATCTTCTTTGTTCTTTTTTGTTAATTGAAATATGATGTTTTTGCCATCAGGACTCCAATTTGGACTAGTTGCATAACCAAGGTTTATATTAGTGATTTGCTTTTGCGAATCACCATCAATTGTCATTATCCATAAAGTACCTGTTTCCATTGATTTATTTTTATCTATATCATATTTTACAAATGCAATACTTTTTCCATCAGGAGAAATTTTTGGAAAACTTCCTATTCCAAGCATTTTTAATTCTTTAGATTTAAGGTCTTTCAACCAAACTTGATTTTTTGAAACCGATACACCTTTATACTCAACTTTTGATGCTCTTTTTGTTGCTTGTATATAGGTACGGGGCGTTGAACCTTTTTCAAAAATTATACTATTACCATCTGGTGACCACGAAGGATTATATTCGTCTTCATCAGTATTCGTAACCTGTGTAATGGCTTTTCCTTTGCCAGCTTCGATATAATAGATATCATAATTGGTTTTATCAAAATATTGGAAAGCGATTCGGCTATTAACAGCACAATAAGTAGGTGAAAGGTTGATGTTTTGCCCACCCGTTTTTTGTATAATGGCCTTATAAAGTACTTTTTCTTTCATATAAATATTATATGCACCATCATCTTCCTTTGCAACAAATACCAAATTATCACCAAAATCACCACCATTTGGGTAAAATATAGGCTTTTCTGATTCAGTAATTTTAGTTAATGCATCAAAATATTCACCTTCGGATGTCAGTTGATAGACTTTAGTAGCACAACTTGAAAGTATGAAAATGATTGGAAGAAAACAGAAGAATTTTTTCATGAATTATTTTTAAATTATAGTAATTTTATTACGATTTTTTTTAAATTTATTGATTCATTGGCTTTCACTGTTCTAAATTTAAACCCAATGTTTAAGTTTTTAAAACTGCTTGTTGGATTTGTTGGTATTTTATGAAACCCTTGTATTTCTTTATCATCCACAAAATAGCTAAAAATTTTATTGATTGGGTCAGCAACAAGTTTCAAAGTAAATGTAGTCTGTCTATCATCAATATTTATTTTGTCTTTGATACCAATCATATTTCGACCTACTTCACCATTAATTTTTGAGTTTATCTCAAAGGTTTTTTTCTCTAAATTAATAACATAATAATTATAATTATTTTCATTTAGGTATTGCCATACCATGCCTATTTCTTTGATATTTTCACTTTTTGTTTTCTGAAATGTAGTAATTATTTCAAACTTTTTGGTGCTAAAATCGCTTATGATAGGAGTATATAAAAAACCTTCACTGTCAATACTGCTAGTTACTTGGAAATATTTTTCAGATTCATTATGAGTAAAAGTAAAATCTTGTGAGTTTTTAAATGTCCAACCATTTGGTTGGCATGTAAAATCCTGAATATAAGCAGGATAATCAACTCCGCCTTCTTTATATTTTGTAACTAACATTTTCGGACAATTTCCTTCAAATTCTGTTATTGATTCATAATGGCCATTTATATCTGTAACTAATTTTCGAGATTGTTCTAATTTTAATGTAGGATTATAATTTCCTATTATATTTCCAATTTCATTTTCGTTAAAATCAAATAAAATTTCTGAAAATGACTTTCTGGTTTTATTGTTGTTAAAAAACTCCACTTTCCTTAATTTACCAGATGCTAAATATATTTTACTTTCGGTTATTTTTCCATCAACATATTTGCTGATTGTTTTCTCTCCATTTAAAGCATAAAAAGTACATTCGCCTTGGTAGCTATTATTGGTTATTTCATCTTCATTGTTATAAAAATAATAGTTACCCGAAAATTTAGGCATATTTGTTCTTGAATAAAAATCCTCTACAAGACCTACAGGTATTTGATTTTGATTAAATTCTATTTTTCTGAAATAATATGCCTTTTCAGCAGTTGTTGGTTTGTTTTGACGATCGAAATAAAGCAAATTTTGGCCCTTACTTAAATTGATATTATTTTGTTTTGGAGTTTTGTAAGCTGAAAGTTTTGTTTCATTATAAAAAGGAAATGTATTTACAAACTTTGTTTCACTTGATAAAAATGATATTTTTTCTTGAGAGAAACTAAATGAATATATTGATAGTAAAATAATAGTAAAGATATTTTTCATTAGAACGATAAAATGTTTAAAACTTTATTATTTTTTTTACAATTTTACTGTTTTTTTGATTAAAAATCAAGTGATAAATACCTGATGATAAATCGGAAACATTATATTCTTTCGATTTTTCACTTTGAAACCAATAGTTTATTAACTCTCCTGAACTATTTCTAAGTTCAATTATATCGCCTTGTAGAATATCCAGTGAATTGTTTTCAATCGTAAGAATATTATTACTTGGGTTTGGATATACTTTCCAAGCATTTGAGTTTATGTTTTCATTTGCTAATGTGATTATCGTAATTTCGATAGGGTCTGAGTATGCAATACCACATTCATTTCTATTACCCTTAAGTATATATGACCCAACTTTCTGTGTAAACAATTTATCTTTGGTTTCAGTAGGAGAAAGCGATCTGTATAATTCAGGATTATTTGAAGATGGTAATTCTTTAAATAGCCATTCAAAACTAACCGTATTTGGGCTTGAAAATAAGTTAAAATTATCCACCACTGTAATTGATGGTTTTGATGCCCTTGTTGTAATTGATGCTGTTGCAGAAGCTTTACATCCATCTTGTTGAATTGTTAGTGAATAAGTTCCAACACTAGTAGATTTTAAGGTATTGGTTGTACTGAGGTTTGGCACCCAATTATATGTACCGGCAAAAGCAGTAAATGTTGGTATACCTGTAAACGTTTGAGTCAGACCTTCACATATTGGACTTGTGAGTTGGGAAGCAATATTTATTTTAAAGCTAGCCGGTAAAGTAATTTTTACTTTATCACTTGGTTTTGAATCAACTGCCCCACATTCCGCCAAATTTGCGACTGCATAATATATACCTGCTTTTATAGGGGCAAATTCCTTATTTGTATTTAAAAAATTAGCGTCGGTTTCATCTTTCCACTTGACAGAAGCTGCGGCGAAATTAGGCTCTGCTACTAATTTAAAATCTATATTATCAGTGCAAGTAATAGCATCTTTTGTAGATTTTAGGTTTACGAGCAGCTCCTGTATTTTAGTCGTAACAGCTATTGATTCACTGCATTTGCCTCTTTCAAATTTAGCTATATAAGACCTTTCGTCTTTGATATTTTGAAAAGTATTTGTTTGTAAAAATTTAGATCCACCATTCCAGCTAATGCTTACGTCATTATCTGATGTGGCCACCAAATTAATACCATTTGTTAAATTACAAATAGGTACAATATCGTTGGCCTTACGACCTATAATTTGAAAATTAGTAATAGGTGAATCAGCTTTCACTTGCTGGCTTACCTCATATACACCAGTTATTGCATTACAATCACCCCCAATCGGGTTCAATACTACTCTATAAAGTCCTCCATCATATGCATCATAATTTACCGAGTTTACTTTGAGGTCGGTTTTACCATCAGTACCACCAAACCACTGATAAGAATAGTTTGTATTATTAGGAGTTGTTACAAGGCTCATTTTTTGCCCTTTACATATTTGTGCATCATTTGGATTAAGCGTAAAAGAGGGTGAAATTTTTCCTATGACGGTAAATTTTAAAGGAGAAGTTTTGCAAGCTCCTCTGGAAAGTTGAAGATAATAGTCTCCACCACTTTCAACTTGTAAAGAACTCTCTCTACCAGTTTTAAGTCCACTCCATTCATAACTTATATCTGATACATCATTTGCTGTAGCTAACAAAGTAATATAAGCATCATCTTTACAAAAAATGGCTGATGTTTTGTTCAATACTGAAATTTTATCCCCAGTGATATTCTTCTGAAAAACAAGGTCATTTATTGTATTTGATGAGGTTTTACCTTCACATCCTCCATTTTTTGGAGTTATTTTTACATTATAAATTCCATTATTAGATACAAGAATATTATTCCTGTTTGTCCCCAGCGATGAATTTCCATTATACCAAGAATAATTATATAAATTCTCATCATTTGGAGTAGCATTTATCTGTATTGTTTGTCCTTCACATACTTGGTTGCCTCCTGGCAAAGATACAGATGCAGTAAAATTAGGTATTACTTGGAGTGACACTTTATTACTTTGTACTTCACAAGTTCTTCCTGGTTTTGACATTATAATAGAATATTCTTTTGAAAAGTCAGAAATGGAACGCGGACTTACGTTGACACCGAAACTATCTGACCAATTGTAAGTCACACCACTTGGTAGTCCACTTATGCTTAAGTTTATGGATTCTCCGTAGCAAGAAATGGATTTACTCGCTGATATTACATTTAAATTAGTTATAGGAGTATATGTTTGAAAAGTCGCATAAGTAATTCTTGAGCCATTTATATCTAACGCTATGGTGTGTATGCCATCGATTATAACTCCTTTTTCTGCCATAGTAAATCTGATAAACCCTTGATTTACGCTAAAAGAATTATCAGTGTTTATAATACTTCCCAAGGGAGTATTATCTAAGTAAAGTTGCACAGGTTGATAATTATCGCCAAAAAGTTTAACATCAATAATATCACTTGTACAAATGGCTCCCGATGATTTAGCATTACCTGAAGGACTATACACAACTGCATTAGCTTTTTCGCTAATCTCTCCATTAATGCCATTAAAATAGGTGAGAATGACTGAGTCAGAAGTATTATTACCAGAAAATGCACCTGTTACAACACCCTTCAATGACCCTGATACTGTGTTTCCTCCAAAAGTGTTAAATGTATAAGTTAACTTGATATTTATTGCAGCATTTGCACTACATGTACTTGAATTGATTGTTTTGTTGTCAAAATCAATGGTTGTGCCACTTATTGTTCCATTAATAGTTGATCTTGCACTATATGAGCCTCCTTCTATATTTAAACTTATGGTTGCATTTGTTTTTGACGTTATCTGAATTTCAATCAAAGAAAGCGAAATTTGCGAAATTTGAGTACAACCTGCAGTTCTATTTATGGCTAATGAGAAAGTTGAGCTACTATTTTTATACCCAGCACCATACGAAATTTGCGATAAGCAAATTAGAAAAATAATTATTTGAATATGTTTAGATTTTTTCATCCTTTTATAATATGTATTTTTTTCTATTCATAAATTTGAGCAAAAGTGCCGTATATTAAAAATTAATTAGATAGTTTTTATGCTTATCGAAATTTTAAAATACTAAATGAAATCGTAAGAATTTTTTTTATATTTAATTAAACAAAGTTTTTTAAAAAACACTATGGATTCTTGCGATTGGTTTTTTTTGGCAAAAGAATAGATTATTTCTTTTCTTAGAATTGAAAAATATCTTAACTAAATTTACCTATTGGAGCAATTGTTTGTGGTTTATATTAAATGCAAATCTCATCAGTATTTTAAGAAAAATAATTGTAGTTTTATAATAATCAATCAAAACTTTTTTAAGCTAAACACAAATAATTGTAGATAAACTAGTCTACTATAGTACACCGCTTAGATTAAAAAATAATTATAAAATCTACTAGGGCCTTAAAAATAGTTTGCTTCTTTAGAACCGAGTATTTTAATATAAAAATAGTTCATATGGTTGATTTTTTCAAGAAATATCGAATAACAACAAAAATTATTTTAATTTGAGACCAATACAAAAATAGTTATAAATCTATCAAAAAGCAAAATTTCCCAAACAATAATTACTATTTAAAAGTACTTTAATTCATCATTCAGATTTTTTAATTTGATGGTGCTTTCAGGCTTAAAAAAGACATTGATGAAACAAAATATCTAGCAAACCTATCCATAGAAAAAATCTTATTTTATATTTTAATTTTAGATTAAAATCCAGATTGCTGATATTAAATATTTCATTGATATGTTGCTTTTTATGATTACTTATTATACCCTATCAGCTAAATTGAGGTGGAGATAAATTTTAATTTCAGAAAATATTTTATTAAATTTAAAATATGCAGAATATTTTTAAACAAACGACTACTTTTTGAACCTTTTTTCCTAACTGGTAAAAATAATAGTTATTTAATTTAGTTATCATAAAGTTTAATTATAAGTCTGTTTTGAATCCTTTAGAGATGAAAACGACCATATAATTAATTCACTAATCCGTTCACACAGAAAAAAGAAACAAATCAAAACTAGATTAAACCTCATTTAAAATAACAAATCAATAAATGAGGGCGTTATTTTCATATTTATCCAAATATTTAACTTAAGTTATCTAAAAAAATGAAATGATTTTTCATTTTTTTTATTCGCTACTTTTTAATATTTTCACATCATAATTTGATTACCTCTCGAAAAATAGACTTGTATGAAAAAACTTTTATATCTATTAACTTTTCTGATTGCAATCGGCTGTAAAAAGTTTGAAGAGGTCGATTTTCAAAGTAAAAATTGTATTCCTCCAAAATTTAAAATACAGAATACTCCAAAAGGTAATTTAAGGTATGACTTTTTTCTTAATACCACTGATAATACTCCAATTGGTCAGGCTCCGATTCGTGTGATATGGACGATTGAGGACAAAACTTATACTGGTTCAAAAGTTTCTTATCAATTTGGCAATAGTGGTGCAAAAACAGTATCTGTAGTTTTTTATAATGCATGTTTAACAGATGGAACCGATAATTTAGATTTAATTGTAAAATGAAAAAATATATAACAAACATTTGTTTATTCCTTTTGCTTCCATATTTTAGCTATTCTCAGGCACAAATATCCAACGTCAATTTTAAACTAAATGAAAATGATCGAACAATTGAAATTAATTATGACATTGAATATAATTCACCAGAAGACTCTATCTATATTAATGCCGTAGGTGGCAAAAGCGGTATTTTAAAGTGTAATACACTAAATGGAGATGTAGGAAAAGGAGTGAAAACTGGATCAAATAGGCTAATCGTTTGGGATTTTATAACTGATAGTCTTAAGATTAATGAAAACCTTACTATCAATGTTTTTGTTAAAATTCATGATTATCGAACTACTGCAGGAGTACCGAAAACACAGCAAAAGGAAACTTATTCTGAAGCAAAACCCTCCAATATAGAAAATACGACAGATTCACAAAAAGAAAATCCTACAAAGTCTTCACCTCCTAAAATAAAACTTGCGAGAGGAAATGGTTCAATCAATAGAGTGAATTTGGCTATTTTAGGAACAGGTTTAGCAGCAGGTATTGGAATGGTTGTGATGAGTACAAGAATAAAATCGACAGCCGTTAGTTCTTATAAAATATATGAAACGCATAATGTTAATCAAAAGCTTACTGTTACAAAAGATGAATGGCTCACCAATTATAGTGCTGCAACCATTGCCAAAGCGAACAGAGACTTAGCATTAGCCAATGACCAATTGAAAAAAGCAAATTTGCTATTTTATGGAGGTATTACTTTGGCAGCATTAGATCTTCTTTATTCTATTCCGAAACTTCGTATTGGAATATACAAAGAAATGAGTTTTCATCCAGTTGTTAACCCAAACGGTACGCTATTAGTAAATATGAATATTAAATTTTAAAACTTGATTTGATGTTATTTGTTGGGTAATAATTGATTTAATCCAGCGAGTGATTGGATTTTTTTGCTTATATATATTTGATTATCAGTGCTTTGGCAAACTATTTTTATCACTTAGTACTTATTCTAATGTTTAAAATCTCACTTCCTAATTACTATTTTCCTAGAATACTTATTTTGATTAATTCCCTGAAAAAGAATTAAATATTCACCATCGTTCAAGCTCGAAATATCAATATCAAATTGAGTTTTATAGTTTTGTTCTTCTTTTAAAACTCTACCAAGAATATCAAAAAACTTATATTTAATCAACTGAGACGATGAAATTACTAAAGTATTTGAAACAGGATTAGGGTATAATAATAGATCAGCAATCGAATTTTCGTTTGCTAAAATAATAGGCTTAAATACTGAAGATAATTCACTCTCGCAACCTTTAAATACAGCCTTAACTTGGTAATCGCCAGTAGTGGTAAACTTTATTTTATTGCCATTTTCATTCAATTGAGTGTTGTTTAAAAACCATTTATTTTCATTTAAATAACTGGATATTAGGGTATCATTAGTTTGCTTGATAAAAGGTTGAGGTACTAAGATTTCATTAATCGTTATACTTTGAGTAGAAGTGCTAAGACACCCCGTTGAATTAATAACTTGAAGTCTATAAACCCCTGAACTTTCAGCTTTATAAAATTGACCATTAGCTTCTTTGATTGGAGTTTCATTTTTCAACCATTGATAATTCGCTTCTTTAGCATCGGTCGTCAGAATAACACTACTACCTGAACATATTTCAGTCAATCCTTGTGCAACTATTTTAGGATTTACGGGGTTCAATACCTTTTTAACGGAAAATGTTTCAGAAGAAACACTACATCCTCTACCATCAGTCAAGAGTAGCTGAAAGTTTCCTTCTTCATTTATTTTAAATATTCCGTCGGATGATACGACTCCTGTCGCATTATTTTTATTCCATGAGTAAATAAAGGGTTGAATTCCCCCAGAAGTAACCACCTCTAAAGTAGTCGAACCTGCTTCACAAAATTCTTTTTTACCTTTAATTTCTTCAATTTTCAAATTTGAAAACGGAATAACACTAATAGTTATACCATTACTCGCATTTGTTTTACATAATTCTGACACGCCACTTGCATTTATAATTGAGGTCTCACAATAAGCATTGTATGATGTTGTTAGCTGTGGAGTTATTTTTAGATTAGAACCACGAGAACCATTTGACCAAACGACCGTCCCCTCACAGCCAGTTGAGGATAGATTTACAGCTTGACCTTGACAAATATTCGATTTATCTGCCTGAATGACGGGTGCAGATACAATTTTCATTTCAATAGTTCTCGAAGTACTCTCACAAGTACCTTGAGTAAATGTTAGTGTATATTTTCCAGTCGATTGAGCAACATAAGCACTGGTATTTGCAGACGGTATAGGGCTATTATTCTTATTCCACTTGAAAGCAAACTCTGTGAATGGAGGATTCATGGTATTATTTGTGTTTCCAATTCTATAACCTAAAGTTAGATTACCCGAATTACAGAATGTTGCATCGTTTCCTGTAATATCAAAATCCATTTTACAAGGTGTATCTGGTGAGGTTATTTTAAATACAAAACCCAAGGGTTTGCTGGTATCGGTATATGATTTTCTTTGTGCAATTACAAATATACCATTATCTGGAGCGTTGGCAATATTGATACTAAAACCATTATCGAAAGTTTTATTCCAATTAAAGACATTACCCATCGTTAGCTTAACCAGTTGATTATTTTGTATAATCACAATTCCACCATCACCGGTTGTTGTTATATTTGAAGATGTATATTGGGTATTTTTCCATTCTTGTAGCCCACTCGAGTTAAATTTATACAAACCAGAATTTGTCATTACTGCACAACCTTTATCTATTGTTATTTCAAAATCAACAATGGATTCAGATGCAAAATTTTTTGTCCAAATGTTAGTTCCATTTTGAGTATTTATCTGAAGAATCCCTAAAATGTTATTCAAAGAAGAATTTTGGACTTGGATGTACATTCTATCTGCATCCAATGGCACAAATTTAGTTGCGTTTAGAATAGACAAATTATTCCATAATAATTGTCCCTTTGCTGAATATTTTCTTAGACCATTATTAGTACCGACAATTACCCCATCATCACTTGTTGTTTGAATATCTGTTACATTGGATGTGAATGCTGTTATGTCGCTACTCCATTCTACGCTTCCATCATCTTTAAGTCTTTTTATTTCTATAATTGTTTTATTATTAATGAATGATGTTGTGTAAATATAAAAACCATTAGCTAGCGTTGCTGTTGCATTATTTATAATGTATGGCACATTTCTATCCCATACCAAATTCATATTAGCATCATATTTTCGGATGTTATTCAAACCATTAACTAATATTCCTCCATCTTGGCAGGCGTACTGGTTTACAACCACATAATTAATGTCAAAACTTATTGATTTATTTATCATTCCATTTGCATCAAATTTAATAATACTTTTATATTGGCTAATCCTATATCGACTATTCAATACTGCAAATAATACGTTAGGTCCTGCCACTGAACCTAAATCCCCACCTTGAGAACCACCTAAGAAATATTCACTCCATTCGACTGCTGGTGTGGTTATTGTTTGCGAGAATGATATTTTTGCGAAAATCAGACTAAAAAATAAGATACTAAGTAGATATTTTTTCATATAATTTGATAAATGGATTATGAAAGAGTAAAAACTATAAAATCTGTTTATAAAAATGATAACTTGATGCAATTATATTGTAACAAAATGCGGTATTTTTTTAAACTCAATCAAATTTAAAAGATTTAATTAAATTCTTCTAAACGAAAGATGATTTTCTCACCGTTTTGTTTTAAAGCAGTCTTGATTTTTTCTTCAATCAAAAATTAAAGGAGTTTTGCGTGGTTAAAAAATTAGGCAGTCTAATATGCCTAAAATCTTCAAAACCCTAAAATTTTTTAGTGACCACATGTGGTCAATTCTTTATCAATGCATTATTCAATCAAAAAATTATGGTTTAAAATCATTATCGTAAAGAAATTTAATTTCCTCGGCAGTTAATCCTCTATTCCAAACACCTATATCGTCTAAATTTCCGTTAAACGCATCATAAGCAGGATGATTCATACGACCTATTGTTAAATTTCTTGCTAAAATTGGCAGTCCATTTACAGAGGTCCAATTTATCAATTGCCCATTTTGGTAAAATTTACATGTAGTTCCATCATTTGTGTATACCAAATGAGTCCAAACATCAGGACCTATTGGATATACACCGAAGTTATTCGTGAAGTTTCCAATTGCGTGATCTAAACCCCATGTATTATTGTAACCAAACCCCCATTGCAGCTGGCCCGGACCATTTATTGGTGATGTTGCAAAATCCAAAATTCTTGGTGCATAGCAACCATTTCCAACTTTTTTTACCCAAATGGATATAGTAAGAGCTGTGGTAATGAAGCTAGTATTAACTGTTGCTTCAATACGAGGAGAACAATCTACTGATGAAAAATAGAATGAACTGTTTGGAGTACCAAAACGGTTATTTGAATTAATTACGTTAAATTTGACTCCATTATTTCCATTTCCACTCTCATCATTTGCGTTTCCATTAAATGGATAATAGGCAACCAAGCCATTTTTTAATTGAGCCGAAAAAGGAGTTTTCGTTGTAAATTTCTTTACAATTCCATAGGATATCCCAATCGAATTTATTGCATATCCCCTCAAATAGTAATTTGTTGAATGAGCTAAACCAGTAATTTGATTTATTTCACTTAATGGAATTTTTGCAGCAAATCCAAAAACAACTTTCCTATCCGAAATTGTAGGAATTGAATTCGTGGATGAAATACAAACCCCATATTCTGTTATTGGACTGCCACCATCCCCTGAAATTTCAAGACCAGCTCGAACAAATGTTTCAGAAATATTTTCAAGATCATTTGTTGAAACATTAGGAACAAAGGCACTTAAAGTAGAAAAGCTATTTTCAAGTCCTAAAGCGGAGCCTTTAGCATTAATTGCATAAGCCTTATAATAATATTTTGTGTTTGGTTTTAAATTTGTTAAAACAATACTGTAATTTCCGCTTTCTTTTGTACTAGAAATAGCCTTCTGATCGCTTAGGCTAACGTTTGGATTTGTTCCAAACACGAAGCCTTTTTCAATTAAATCTGCACCTCCTGAATTACTAATGTTTCCATTTAATGTAGCATTTTGTGTTCCAATTGATACAGCCGAAACTGTTTCAACAGTTGGTAATTTATACCCTAATGTCGTAAAAGAAATCTCATTACTATAAACAGTTCCTTTACCATTTATTGCATAAGCTTTAGCATAATACGTAGTTTCATCTTTTAATTGTGTAACTACAGTCGAAAAGGTTCCTACTCCTAATCCATTTTGAATTTTGGTGTTTGTAACAGTTGGATTAGGTGATGTGCTCAATACAAATCCACGTTCGGAAACAGCTACCCCGCCATCTTCGGTGATAGTACTGGTTAGTTGAACTGTTGTGTATGCGATGTTTTTGGAGGTTTCAAATACGATTGTTGCCAATTTATAATCGGCAGTTGTGAAATTCAAAATCTCTCCGTATGAGGTGCCTTTTGCGTTTGATGCAAAGGCTGAATAATAATATTTGGTATTTACCTTTAAATTTTCTAGATCCTTTGAAAAAGATCCAATACCGTAGCCACTCAATAATTTTGTGTCGCTAACACTAGGCTTGGGATTAGTTTCACTAAAGACCATTCCACGTTCGGTAGCTGCTAAAAATCCTTCACTAATCACTTCTCCTCCAATAGTTGCTTTTGTTAGGGTAATATTAGTTGCCCCCAAAGTTTTGACTGTTGGTGGTGTTTCAGGTTCCTTCTTTGAACAGTTATTAAACAATAATATGGTAACAAAGGCAATGTAAATATTTTTCATTAGACTTATTAAGGATTAAATTTTACTTAAAAGTGTGTAATTTAATTATTCGAAAATAGAGGTACGTTTTCAAGAACTATTTTCGCATATTTTACCTAGTTTATAATTTGAAAATAACCTAAACCCAAACCGAGTAAAACATTTCACTTATATGCTGTTCTTTTACTTGGAATATTTCTCCTGCAATTTTTCAATGATTGTTCTCAAAGCTATTATCTCTTCTTTTTGATTTATTAATTGGTTTTGTACACTTTCAATTAATTTGTTTTGTTCTTTTACAGCATTTACCAGTGGCATTATAAAATCAGAATAAGCTAGAGAAAATGTTCCATCATCACTTTTCTTTAATGCACTGAAAGGTACTCCTAAATCAGTCATGACCTTTTCAATATCTTGAGCAATAAACCCATCATATCTTGTTTTGGTATTATCAGCGATGTAATTATAGCTAACTGTTTGAAGTTTTTTTATAAAATCTAAGCCTAAACGGTTAGTATAAATAATATTCTCTTTTAATCTTCTATCTGAAGGATTGCTCCATGCTACCTGACCTTCAATGACTGATACGCTAGAATTACCTAATCTTATTTTATTGCTTGCATCAACACTTGCTAAACTACCAATAGCCATTGAGTTACTCCAATCTCCTGTACTTGTTGCACCTGCACCTATAAATGTGTTTTGGTTACCAAATTGGATATTTCCTCCTGTAAAATAACCGATTGATGTATTACTATTGCCAGAAATATTACTACTCAATGAAAGAAAACCAGTGGCTGTATTATTACTACCACTTGTATTTTGGTATAAAGCCGAACTTCCTTCTGCTGTATTATTATTGCCTGATGTGTTTTTATACAAGCTTTCTATCCCATCAGCAGTATTATTCTGACCGTCTACATTGGAATATAAGGATTTACTTCCATTGGCTGTATTGTTTTGACCAGTTGAATTCATGTACAAACTCTCGATTCCATTCGCTGTATTATTATACCCTGTTGTATTTGAATTAAGTGTACGAAAACCATTTGCAGTGTTACCATTACCTGTTGTATTAGACTTTAAAGCATCATTACCAAATGCATTGTTATTATAACCAATGGTATTCGAATATAAAGCAGAACTACCAAATGCATTGTTACCGTTTCCTGTTGTATTAAATCTTAAAGCATCATTACCGAATGAATTGTTATTATAACCAATGGTATTCGAATATAAAGCAGAACTACCAAATGCATTGTTACCGTTTCCTGTTGTATTTAATCTTAAAGCATCATTACCGAATGAATTGTTATTATATCCAATGGTGTTAGCCAATAAAGCGGAATTACCAAATGCATTGTTACTATTACCTGAGGTATTAGAAGCTAAAGTTGCACAACCAAATGCATTGTTACTGCTACCTATGTTATTTAAATATAAAGCCCAACTACCGAATGCATTGTTACTGTCACCCGAGGTATTTCGATATAAAGCAGCATAACCGAATGCGTTATTATCATATCCCGTGGTATTTAAATTTAAAGTAAAATTTCCAGATGCATTGTTACCATATCCCGTGGTATTATTTCTTAAAGAAAAATAACCAAAAGCATTATTGTCATCACCTGTGGTATTCGAAAATAATGCTTGAAAACCTACCCCAGTATTTTTGCTTCCCGTTGTATTATTCAGCATACTTTGATATCCTACAACAGTATTATTAATACCTGTATTATTTGCTGGGGTAGCACTACCTCTCAAAGCTTCAGTGCCAATTGCTGTATTTCCTGTTGTAATTGCGGAATTGCTATTATTTGCGAACATCATTGCCTGATACCCAATTGCTACGCTAGAGTTGTTAGCATTATTATACTCTAAAGCACTTGGCCCTATAGCAATATTATTACTACCAGTTGAATTAGCGTAAAGGGAAGCGTTACCAATTGAAATATTATAAGAACCTGTAGTGTTGTATCGAGAAGACTGTATACCCATAGAAGTATTATAGTTTCCTAAAATATTATTTTGTAAAGCCGAAGAGCCAACAGCTACATTAGCTTGGCCAGTTGTATTTGAATAAAGGCTATTTGAACCTATAGCAGTGTTACTTAAACCAGTTGTATTAGAAAACAAAGCACGGCGTCCTACAGCGATATTAAAACTCCCAGTTAAATTGTTGTGTAATGCTACTTCTCCAATTGCTGTATTCCAAGAACCTGATGTGTTAGCATACATTGCTGACTGTCCAATTGCTGTATTGAAATCACCTGTTGTATTAGAAAACAAGGCATTTTCACCCAAAGAGACACCATTATTGGTTTTACCTTTTAAACCTCTTGGAGTAATTAAAATTGAGCCATCAGAACTATTTAGTGCTGAAATTTGACCAAATACACTTGAATTACATAAAAAATAAAAGATTAAAATAAAATAAAGTTTCATGGCATTTGATTGTGATACAATAGTTTAAACATTTTTTTTCTTCTTCTGGAAATCCTGACAATCGTTCCGTTACATAATTCGATAGCATCTTTGTTTATTTTATTGACAAATAACAAATTCACAATAACTGATTTATTTACTCTTACAAATTGTTTTTGCTCTGAGAGTTCTAATTCAAATTTTTTAAGTGTTTTGGCATAAATAGAAACACTTCCATTCAATGGGTTTATTTGAGTATAATTAACTTGTGCTATAAAAGAAATGATATTTTGTTCGTAAGGCACATATTTTTTCATTTTATGGTTAGGCCAGAATGATTAGTTGAGCTAGTTGCTGACTGAGAACTACACAGTAAATGAAGCACTTTCAATCACTAGCCAACCGTACTGTTTGACCATTCTGCCAAATGTATGTTGTTGCAAAAATAATTCCTACAAAATTTACATTATAACCGTTATAATGTACTTTCACAGATTTTTAAAATGAGCGTATTAGGTACTCAGACGAACCAAAACATTAAAAAATTAACGATTAATTTATTGATAATCAAGATTTTATATTTCTGGTATTGCAAATATTTTGTTAGGTAGGCTTATGTTTTTTCATAAAATGTTATATTATTCATTCTTGAGCAGTAAGACTACTTATACTTTGATATGTTAGATTAATTCTTGTAAAAAACAACCGCCAAAGAGATAAATTACATGAATATATGTGTGCGTTGAATGCCTATCCGAACTAATCTTCGATTAAGACAAGCATCTTAAATTCATCAATTCAATCACCGGCCATTTTTGAAAGTATATTAGAAGGGCAGGGCAATGATTTTGACAGGATAAAGCCTATAAAATTTGCATTATATTCATCAGTAATGTATTTTCTCGCATATTTTACTGAGCCTATTAGAATGAAAAATGTAATTATCTATTGTATTTTATTGTTTCTATCTTTCACCGCCAAAGCCCAATTATTTAAATGGTTGTATACCGAAAAAAAGCGTGTTTATAGAATTGATATTAAAAAGAGTGTTCTGGAACAATCATTAAATTCAATTGAATGGCAAGAAATTGGCAAGGCCGAACTAAAAAATATTAAGGAAAATGATATCCTTGCCAGTAATGAAATTATATGTCTACACACGGACGATAAAAACTTAGTCTACTTATTAGTGAATTGCACTAATCAAGTGTATCAATTCAACTATAAAACGCTACTATTAGAACGAATAGATAAAACTTATTTTGGAGGATTTAATTGTAGAAGTACGAAGTTTATTAGAAATAAAACAATCTACTCAGTTGGTGGGTATGGCTTATTTAGAACTAATAACTTAATGGTTTATTATCAAGAAAAGAGACACGAATGGGATGGTGTTAATTTTTTAAATGATGCACCTAAATCTATTTAGGCAGGTTTATCGGCTTATGTAAAAAAAACAGATTCATTCTTTACAGGCTTTAACGATTTTTTAAGTTCATCGGAAAATTCTGGAAAAAGAATCACTGATTATGGATTTTATGAATATAAATTCAAAGACAATAAATGGAATAAACTCGGGGAAATAAAACAAGCATTATTAAGAAACATTAAAACAGAAAATTTACAACACTACCATTGGAATGGAAAATACTTTATTTTTAGAGGATATGACCAAGGTTTTAATAACATAATTATAATAGACCCTTTTTTAAATGAAGTATATCAATTTATTGACAAGAAAAGACTATTTAATTTAGAAGATATTCCTGAAGATTTAGAATACGAATATGTACATCAAGATTCTTTATTTAGCTTTAAAGTTTTCAACAAAGTTAATAGAAACTCTACTGAAAAGTTTGGTATTTCTATTGAAGAAACTAAGAAACAAGCAACTTATATTGGCAAATTGTATGAAGCAGAGAACAATAATTTTTGGATTTTATTATTTACTACAGGAATTAGCTTAATTATAGCTTCCTTCGTTATTTATTATATTTTCTTAAAATATAAGAGGAGCAAAAGCAACCTTTTTTTAAGTTCAAACATGAATAACTTAGAAGTCAAAATGATTGATGATTTGATACGAAATCATAAAAAAGGAGGAATTAACACAGAACAAATCAATGATTTATTAGAAATTGATGATAAATCTGTTGACAACCAAAGAAAAATAAGGCATGAATTTATTAAAACATTGAATTTAAAGTTAAAAATGACATATAATTTTGATAATTCCATAAAAAAAAAACCCTCAAAAACCGACAAAAGAATTTTTAATTATCAATTGAACGAGGACATTATAGAAAAACTAAAAAAAGAATAAAAATATTAACAGATAACCTAAAGTAGAAAGTTTACACTTAAAAGCAGTGTCCTAAAATTGGGGTAAATTATAATTAATTAGCACACCCTCCAATTGATGCTAAAAATTTAGCACCGCTATTTATGCTAAATCCTGGATTCATTAAAATGTATTTATTTGCTTTATAAAGCACATTGGCTCCAGAATTAATAATATTAGTTGCCTGAATTAGATCTACTCCAATAAAATTCGCATTACCTGTAATTGGTGAAGTAATAAGCAAAGGATTTTGAATAGTAACCACCGTACTTGTACTCAAATTTCCTTTGGGATTTCTTGCACTAAGTGAAACGGTAAAATTACCAACGTTGGCGAATTGATGCGTTGGGTTTGATTCAGTGGAAGTTGTGCCATCACCAAAATTCCATAAATATGTCATTGGTTCATTGACGGATTGGTTCTGAAAAACAAACTTTTTCAAACAATTCCCATCCTGTGTAGCAGTAAAATTAGGAATAGGTGCAACAAGCAATGGCAAAGTAATTTTCCAAATATTTCCAAACAAATCAGTTGCATAAATGAGGTTTTCTACTTTTTCTGCATCGGTTAGTTTATTAAAACCACCTATCAATCTTGTTACGTTTACTTTATAATTCACAGATGCTTGGTCATAAACTAATTTTAATTGACATAAATCGCCAGCAAGGTCTTCTGGTGGAGAATAGCCTCCTCCCGAGCCACTTTCAGGTGAATATGAAAGCATAAAACCTGATCCTGTATAGGGCATTTGCAAGGTACTATCAACATCAAAAACTAATCCAACAGGAGAGCGATGACTTGTAAAAGTTGTTGCTTCTGTGGCTTGAAACATAGCCCCTGTTATTGGATTTCGTACCCAGTTGGCATCTGGTCCTAAATTTTTAACTGGCTCAACAAAAGTTACTCCTTCTGGGCGGCTTGGATAACTTGGGTCATTATAGAAACTACTTATTGCATACTCATTTATGGGAATTAATTTGTCTTGACTTGGGACATAAGGCGTATATTGCATTGGTGTATCATTCCCTCCAATTCGCCAAGGAAAACCATAATGCTTATTAGGTCTAAGCCAATTCATTTCCTCGAGGTCATCCCTATCTCCTGAATTTTCGATGCCAAATAGTTTTTTATCAGCACTCAATGCCAAATCAAATTCATTGCGAACCCCTTTTGCAAAAACATAGCCACTTGCATCAAGCAAAGCATCATTATTTTGTAAGAAAATACCATTTGCTGTAAGTGGAATTCTGAAAATTTTTGCTGTTAAAGGCACTTCCCTTAACCCCGTATAGCTTCCTGAATTTTTGATTTCTCCATGGTCGGTACGAGAACCGCTTGCAACATACACCGAATCCTTATTCTTGGAAAAACAAACACCGGCAAAAGCATGGTCAAAGAGAGTGCCCGATGATGGATATATTGCGGTAGTTAGCATAGTTGTCCATTGTCGAGTGCCATTTGGCAAAATTGTACATTTTTCAACTACGCCATACCCATCAAATGTTGCAGGATTATTATGATTACCAACCAAAATAAATGTATTATTATAATAAGCCATACCTTGTAAATGGGTAATATGATGCTCATTTGGAGGTAAAAAACCTGATTCACTTCCTGCTATATCATTTACTATCGGAATTTTAAAAACCCAACCATCGGTATTGCAGGTATAAAGAGTGTTTGTAGCAGGTTCATGCACTATTCGCACAGGTTGGTGGCTCAGTGTTTTAAACAAAGCCACTGTAATATTTGGTTTTATGGGCGTGGGGCTTGCTAAAAAAGGCACATTTTTACTTTGTTCTTGATACTGTTTATGTGTTTTTTCTTGTGCAAAAGAATTTTTTAAAATTAATAGCGAAAGTAAAATTAGTATAAATTTCATAAGAGCTTATGGGGTTTAAAAGATCAAGCTAAAAAATTGTTTTAGACAAATATGGTTATTAATTTAAAAATTGCATTTATTGAATTATGTTAATTACCGGTTTATTCACTTATGATTTGCACTCATTGTTTTAATTGTTAATACAGCAATTATTCAATTATCTTGGTTGAATAAATTTTGGGGTATATCATTTTTTAATTACTCGGAGTACTTCCACAAAAATCCACCAGCCCGATATCCTGTACCTCCATTTGAATCACAAACTTGAATATCACCAACTATTTGACGTGGCTCATTTTACGTTTACACTTTTTCGCAATTTTTTGATTATTGATTAAGCTATTTTTTTGTAATAATTTTCTGTAAAAGTTAGAGGGCTTTGATAACCAAGAGACGAATGCAATCGCTGTCGGTTGTAATACCCCTCAATGTATTCAAACAAAATTTTACGTAATTCATCAATGCTTTCGTAGCCAGCCTTAGGGATGTTCAACTCCGCTTTCAATCTACTCCAAAGTGATTCTGCCGTGGCATTGTCATAAGGGTCATCTGCTCTACTCATGCTTTGCCTTAAATCAAAAGTTTTTATTACTTTCTTGATGTTATCAGATAAATACTGACCTCCTCTATCCGAGTGAATTATCATTGTTTTAGGGGCATTCTTTTTCAAAAGAGCTTTCTCTAATGGTTCTCGTACCATATCTTCTCTCATATTATCAGCTACAGCCCATCCGACAATTTCACGTGTGTATAAGTCCTGCCAAGCAGACAAGTATGCCCATTTTCCATCTTTTAAAGGCATATACGTTATATCTGATACCCAAACTTGATTGGGTACTGTTGGCTTTGGTTGTTCTAACAATAAATTCTGGGCAACACGTTTACAATGTTTACTGTCGGTTGTTCGTGGTATAAAAGTTCTCGGTTGAATTGCTTTTAAACCTTCTTCTTTCATGATTTTTGAAACTGTTCTACGGCTGAGCTTTATCTGCTTTTGTGCCAATGAAGCCTGTATTCTTCTTGCTCCATAGCGTCTCATATTTCTTAAAAACTCTAAACGAATTTCATGTCGGGGACGACTATATTTCTTCTTCAAATTGTACGTCCGACCTTTCTCAAAATTGTAATACGAGGTCCTACTGACTTCAAAAACAAGGCAGAGAAAGGCTATGCTATAGTCCTTTTTAAGTGATTTTATCAACTCATAGACATCTCTTAGCTGGACTTGCTGAAGAGACCTAAGGCTTTTTTTAGTATGTCTCGTTCATCTATCAGTCTTGCATTTTCCTTTTTTAGCCTCTCATTTTCAGAGATTAACCCCAAGCTAAAGTTGCTTTGCTCTTCACTTGTTTTGTTTTTAACTTTCGTCTTTGATTTCATTTTCCAAGTGTAGAGAACATTCTCTCCAATTCCAAAAGTCTTTGATAATTCTTTTACATTTTTACCAGAATTTAGCATTCTGATAATTTCTTCCTTGAAATCTGTCGCATAATGCTGACGTGTTTTTTGTTCTGTTGCCATTTTGCTTTGTTTATGCAAAAATGTGTAACGATTTACTGCACCATCTCAAACAGTTGGCGGTATTATTTTTCAAGATTATGAAAACTTTGCCATCACCGATACAACTATCCAAACTTTCGATTACGACAAAGCATTTATTGCAGGAAAAGACTCTCTCCTTTCTTTAATCGAACAGAAAAATATTATCGTTAAATAATAAATAATGCCACGTTTTTGAAAGAGCGTGGCATTTTTTAAATATTATCTAATTTCAATTAGCAACAACTGCAAATTTTTTACCCAAGTTCGGTATCAAAAATCCAGTAATTTAACTAAAAAGTCTTTTGAGAAATTGGTTTATGCGATATATTTTCTGCCAATTCCAGTAAATTTTTTATATAAAATAAACAATAATCATTGTTTTTTGCTTTGTCTACCAACTTATTTATAAAACCAATTCTAAGTAAGTTATACATACTATTTTTTTGCCCATTTCTCAATAAAGATTCTTCCAAGAGTTACAACATTAAAAAGTAGATTTTAAATCAATGTATTCGTTTCTCTAGGGTTCAATTAGTTTTATGTATCCCATACATAATTAAGCCTCTAAAACAGATAATTTTTAGAAAAATACATAATGTAAGTAACTTACTTTTTAAGTTGATATAATATTTTTAATTAAGGAGAATTCACAATAAAATTAACTATTAAGTCTTTTTATTGTTCTTTTCTAAGATAATGAGTTTTGCTAAATGAAAAAATAAAAAAACTATGTTATCTTTATCCTTCGATAGTCACGTTTAACCGTGTAATAATCGAAACCCCTTCAAATAAAAAATGCCAAAAAATCCTAATCTCAAGTCAATTCTAATTATCGGCTCTGGCCCTATTGTTATTGGTCAAGCCTGCGAATTTGATTACGCTGGTTCACAAGCCGCAAGGTCGCTTCGAGAAGAAGGCATAGAGGTAAGTTTGATAAACTCAAATCCTGCCACTATCATGACCGACCCCCTCAATGCCGATTTTGTTTATCTAAAACCTCTAGAGAAAAAATCAATTGTTGAAATCTTGGAAAAACATAAAGCAATGGGTCGCCCTATTGATGCTGTTCTGCCAACGATGGGAGGTCAAACTGCTCTCAACTTAGCCATCGATTGCGACAAAGCAGGTGTTTGGAAAAAATATGGCGTTCAAATAATTGGTGTTGATATAAAAGCCATCGAAACAACTGAAGACCGTGAGAAATTTAGACTAAAAATGCTTGAAATTGGCGTAGGTGTTTGTAAAGGTCGCACGGCTCGCTCTTTCTTGGAAGGTAAAGAAATTGCTCAAGAAATCGGTTTTCCGCTTGTTATTCGTCCATCTTATACACTCGGCGGAACTGGTGGAGGTTTTGTGAATACTCCCGAAGAATTTGATAAAGCCCTCAATAATGGTTTGCACGCCTCGCCAGTGCATGAAGTATTGGTCGAGCAGTCAATCATGG
>Ga0209189_1000793_pt1 | contig 24673 bp, 35 predicted proteins | sample C_130820_EF_Meta_FD_187308 | JGI IMG/M metagenome (GOLD analysis project Ga0209189, IMG submission 187308) | Freshwater microbial communities from Lake Croche, Canada to study carbon cycling - C_130820_EF_MetaG (SPAdes) (version 3) | ecosystem: Environmental > Aquatic > Freshwater > Lake... | reverse complement strand
ATATCTTTGCTGGTAACTATTAATGCTTACGCCCATATTAGGACAATCCTACGTCGCGCGATCAGTTAATGCTGCCGACAGTAGGATGGTCAACTTATTCCCAGAAGCCGTGCCGGAAGGTGGACTGACAGGTGGATTTCTTAACCGAACACCTGGGCTTCTTAACTTAGCCACGATTGGTACAGGCCCTATTCGTGGGCTATGGACTCATCAAACTAATGGCAATGATGCGTATGTTGCATCTGGTAGCGAGTTCTATAAGATTTTGCCAGATTACACGGCTACTAAGTTAGGCAACATTACAGGCACAGGCCCTGTTTCGATTGCCGATAATGGCACGCAAATCGCCATCGCTTGTGACCCCGACTTGTTTATCTATAACGAAACAGCTAACACTTTTGTTCAGGCTACTACACCAGCAGGCGCAAGCACCATTTCTTACATTGATGGGTACTTTGTTTACAATCAACCCAACTCGCAAATCCTTTGGGTTACCAATATTTTTGATGGCATGATTACCGACCCATTAGCGTTTGCCGCTGCCGAAAGTTCACCAGACAATGTGGTAGCAGTTGTAACTAATAACCGTGAAACATGGGTGTTTGGCACAGGCACTATTGAGGTTTGGTATGACGCTGCAACTGTACCATTTCCATTAGCACCGATTCAAGGTGCGTATAACGAGATTGGTTGTATTGCTAAGTCATCTATTTGCAAGTTAGACAATAGTTTGTTTTGGCTCGGTGCTGATCCAAGGGGTTATGGAATCATTTATCGTAATCAAGGCTACACAGGCAAACGCATTTCAACCCACGCCGTAGAATATGCTATTCAAGGCTACGGCGACGTTTCTGATGCAAGGGCGTACACTTACCAACAAGAAGGTCATGCGTTTTATGTAATATCATTCCCAACTGCGGGTAAGACATGGGTTTACGATGTATCGACAGGCGCATGGCATGAACGTGCAGGATGGTCAAATGGAGACTTTACACGTCACAGATCACAATGCCAGATGACCTTCAACAATAAAATTATTGTAGGCGATTATGAAAACGGCAACATTTACGCATTGGATTTAGATACTTATCAAGATAATGGCGATATACAAAAATGGTTACGCTCATGGCGCCCCATCCCTGAGAATACAAATACGCTAGTTCGTACCGCACAACATGGATTACAGTTACTTTGTGAGTCTGGTGCTGGGCTTAACGCGGGGCAAGGTAGTGATCCTCAAGTCATGTTGCGTTGGTCAGATGATGGTGGGCATACGTGGTCTAGCGAACATTGGACACAGATGGGTAAAATTGGTCAATATGGCTATCGAGCATTTTGGCGTCGGCTTGGCATGACACTCAAGTTACGCGATCGTGTCTATGAAATATCTGGCACAGACCCAATAAAGCTAGTTATTACGGGCGCCAATTTATTAGTGAGTGCAACAGGTAAATAATGGCTAATCCCGACATCACCAAAATCCCCGCGCCTAGGACACCATTCCTAGACAAAGAATCTGGCGATATTACGCCTGCTTGGTATCGGTTTTTATATAATCTATTTACGACAACTGGCAGCGGTACTGGCGCTGGAATTAGCACGGCTAACGGTGGTACAGGCCAAACAAGTTACACCGATGGTCAACTGCTGATTGGCAATAGCACCGATAATAGTTTAAATAAAAACACTTTAGGTACCGGCACCGGAATTAGTGTAACTAATGGGCATGGCACCATTCAGATTAATAACACCGGCGTTACTTCGGCGGTAGCAGGTTCTGGCATAGCTGTTAGTGGTGGTACTGGCGCAGTAACAATTACCAATAACGGTGTTATATCTATTATTGCTGGCACAGGAATTACTAAATCAGGCACTACCAATGTAACTGTTAATAACGATGGTGTACTAACCTTTAGTGGTGGCACAACAGGGTTAACGCCAAACACGCCTACTAAAGGTGCTATCGTACTAGCTGGCACACTTGCGGTAGCCAACGGCGGTACAGGTGCAACAGACGCAGCAACCGCAAGAACTAATTTAGGATTAGGTAGTGGGCTTTCAGTAACAATTAACACCGCTAAATTAACTTCTTTAGGCGCCAACGGTAGCATGACATTTACCAATGGCATTTTAACCGCACAAACACAGGCGACATAATATGATTAATACTTTACTTCAGCTTTTAAAATCTCGCACAGTCTTATTTGCTTTACTGTTAGCGGTCTTATCAATTTTGCAAGGCTATGTTTTTCTATTGCATATTTCACCAGTACAACAAATGTTTGTTGGTATTGGTCTTAGTGTAATCGTGACCATCTTGCGTATTATCACCACACAACCTATTTCATCAAAATAGTATGAATATAACCATGACATTCGGCAAAGGGTTGTTGCCTAATGTACCCTTACGTCAAAGGGTAGAAAACTTGCAACATGAGATTTCTAAGCTACCACAATATGAACCTAAGACTACCCATACGTTCCATGCAGGGATGTATTGCCGTGAAGTATGGCGACCAGCAGGTGTTTTAGTGGTTGGTAAAGTTCACAAAAAAGAACATTTTTATTTAATCGTATCAGGTACAGTAGCAATTACTACAGATGATGGGGTACAATTAGTTACTGGCCCACATTTGTTGTGTAGTACGCCTGGTACAAAACGTGCTGTGTATGCAGAAACAGACGCTTTATGTATGACTTTTCATGTTGTAGATGCTAAAACAATTGAAGATGCTGAAGCTGAATTAGTTGAAACAGATGCAAACGATATGTACACTATTGGTAATACTATTAAAGATCAACAGATAGAGGTAACACTATGACTTTTTGGGTAGCAGGAGCCGTTGTAGGCAGCGCCGTAATCGGTGGGTTAGCGTCTAACAAGGCGGCTAGTACCCAAGCACAAGCAGCGCAACAAGCAACGCAAGTTCAACAAGACGCATTAGGTCGTCAGATTGAATTAAACAAACCATTCTATGACGTTGGTGTAAACGCTACCAATAAATTGGCTAGTCAAACACCTTACACACCTGATGCGTTTAATTACTCTGCCGACCCAGGCTATGCGTTTCGATTTAACGAAGGCATGAAAGGCTTGAACGCGTCAGCCGCAGCTAGAGGTGGTTTAATCTCTGGCAACGCATTACGTGCTGCAACCAACTATGGTCAAGAAGCAGGATCACAAGAATATCAAAACGCATACAATCGTTATTTAACTGGTAACGCGCAAAAGTTACAAGCATACAACACTAATACTGGTGTGTTACAAAACCTAGCAAGTATGGGGCAAGGATCAGCAAATAACCAAGCCGCAGCTGCTGGGGCTTTTGGTAACTCAGCTGCCGGAAATATTATCGGTGCAGGTAATGCAAATGCTGCCGGTACAGTAGGTGGCGCTAACGCAATAACAAGCGGGTTAGGAACTTATTTAAACTACAATCAAAATCAGAATATGTTAAATGCGTTTAACAATCGAAATATGTCTTCATACGCTAATCAATACGGCAACAGTAATATATATGGCGGCGGTGGTGGCGGGGTTATTCCTTCAACTGTTGACCCTTTCATAGGATAAACATGGCAAATATTGACACCAACATTGCATTAGGAGTTAAACCACTCCAAGTAGAAAATCCAATGAATCAGTATGCGGCGTTGTCGCAGATTCAAAACGCGCAGAATCAAAATATGGCTGCGCAGAATCAAAACGCATTGGCGCAATATCAATTGTCGGCGGCTAAACGTGGGGATGAAAAAGTAAATTTTCTTAACCAATCTTTTGCAAAAAATACTGACCCAACAACAGGTAAGATTAATTACGCAGGTGTGTATAGCGACGCGGCAAAAGGTGGTTTTGGTTCTGACCTTCCTAATTTAGTAAAAGCACAACAAGAAGAACAAAAACAAGCTGGGGCAATTGAAAAGCAAAATATTGAAGTAGAAGGGCTTAAATTTGAGCAAAAAATAAAAAAAATGAACAAAGCCGTTACTGACATTATTAATTTAAATACCCCGCAAGAAGCAATTGCGGGGGTTGAAAGACATTTAGCTAATGGTGACATTGATCAAGTAAAAGCAGACCAACTTAAACAATCTATTGCGCGAGAACCTGATTTTAGAAAATGGCAAAAAAATACCGCAATGAATATTTTAGATGTAAAAGATAGATTTGAAGTTGATCATAAAAATAGAATAGCGGCAACTGGCGAAAAGAACGCTACTACTAGCGCTGGGCAATTAGTATTAGCGCGAGATAAATATAACTTTGAAACTAACCCAGAAGCACAAGCTAACATGGCTAAAGTTAAAAAAGGTGGTGAATTAGCGGCTACTGAAGAAGTATCAAGAGTTAAAGATATTCAAGGCGCTAGAAAAGTTCTTGAAACTATTGGTTTTAATCCTATAAGTGGTGAAGATAAAGTTAGAAACTTAATTAAAAAATCTACTGGTAGTTACGGCGGCGCTTCAGTTGACTTTTTAGGTAGGGTAATTGGTGAATCTACAGAAGGTGCAGATGCTATTGGTCAATTAAAAACTTTTGAAACTAAAATAGCAACTGATTTACTTGGTGGTAAATTAGGCGCGGGTATTTCCAATGATGATCGTAAATTTATTATGGCGGGGTTAGGTGAAATTTCAGATAATACTCTACCTAGAGATACACGCGAACTAGCATGGAGTCAAGTTGTTGATCGCATGCGTAAAGTTGGGTTGATGGACTTACCTTCAGACGCAAAACCAACGCCAACACCAACACCAACAAATCCTACTGCGCCTGCACCTTCAGGTACAAAAAAACCATCACTTGATGATATATTTAAACCAAAACCTAAGCCATAATGACTACTATTCAAGAACAAATTGCACAAGCAAGATCTGCGGGGTATGATGATGCGGCTATTACTAAGCATCTTGGTACGTTGCCAGATTACAGTTCAAAAGTAAAAACGGCTTTAGATAATGGGTATAAGCCTACAGATATATTGTCTTATTTAGAAACACCCCCTAAACGTCAAAACGTAGGCGCTGAAAAAGGCAATATGTTTACGCAAGGCGTTGAGGATATGCAGTACGATCCAATGTCCGGTTTGCCGTTAAACACCGCAGGATATGATTCAGCACCAACAGGTGCTACAGGCGTTGCTGCTAAAGCGTTAACAACAATGGCAGGCGTACCTATTAACTATGCAATGGGCGCAGCATCAATACCTTTAAACGTAGCCAATTTAGCTAGTAAAGTAACAGGTGTGGGTCAACCCGCAACAACAATGTCTAGCATGATAACTGGTCAAAAACCACTATCTATGACTGAACAAGCGTTACAAGCTAAAAATCAGATTGTGCAAGGTGTTAATCAACAAAGTTATGCACCAGTAACTAAAACGGCTGCGTTTGCTGGCGAGGTATTTAACCCAGTAACGATGGCGGTACCCGGTGCGTTAGGCAGCGCGGTAACTAAAATTAGTTCTGTAAACCCTGCATTGGCTAAATTTGCTGCGCCAATTGCCGAATCATTAGCGTCAAGTGGCTTTAAAACAGGAATTGTACCAACTAACGCGTTACAAAAAATATTAAATTTAAGTGTGCAAGGTGCAGGCGGCGCCGGTACAAGCGTAGTTACAAATATGTTAATTAGTCCTGAGCAATCTAATACTACAGCAGGCGCTATAGGTGCTGCCGTGCCTATTGCAGTTCCACCGGTTGCAAAAGGTATTGCTATTGCCGCAGGTAAAGTTTGGGATTTAGCTACTAATCAAGCTGCTAAAGTTGAAGCAGGTAAAATTGCTCGTAAAATGGCTGGTGATACGATTAATGAGATTCGTGCAGCCAATGGCATAGCACCAATGGATATAGACGCGGCACAAGCAGCGTATGGTATTCAAAATGACGTATGGCAAGCGTTTCTTGATGTTGTTAAAGGTAAAGATACTAAAGCAGTATTTAGCACTTTAAAAACTAAACAAGCGCAAGATCAGTTTAATATGATAGCAAATATGGCTAGAGGTGCTACCGAAGCAGAAGCAAAAACTAGCCGTGAAGTAGCAAATAAAACATTAAATAATTTAACTACACGTGGTCGTGAAGAAAATATGTTAAACGCTAATCTTGGTAAGGAAATTATGGTTCCTTTACAACAAGAAGCCGATTTAGCTAGACAAGCCGCAGCTGCTAATGTAGAAAAAGTGCGCCGGTTAAGTAACCCACAAGTAACAATAGAACCCCTTAATATTACACCTAAGCTAATAGATAACGCAGGTGTTAATGCGCCGGGCGTACAAGCAAGAGCAATTAACCCTGCGCCAACTAATTTGGCTACTGACGCTAATTTAACTAATTTAGCTAATAGAGCAGATGAAGTGGCTAATAAAGCCGCCGCAGAATCATTAACGCAAGGCGAAATTGCAAGAAATGCTGAAGCTAAATTAGCTGATTTAACTGCTAAAGGAATACAACCTTTAGATGTTAGTGTTATTACTAAAAAATTAAGTGAGTTTGCAAATCAAGTAGGCACAAGGGCAGACCCAATACAAGTAAGTGTATTAAATAATCTTAACCAACATATTAAAAATGTGGCTAAGACTGGTGGTGGAATTATGGATGTTAACGATCTATACCAAATTCGTAAAACTGGTCTTAACGACGCTATTGAAAAAGAATTAAGATCTAATGGGCTTGATCCTAGTACGCAAAGTAAACGCATAGCAGATATGCTAACGCAAATTCGCCCTCTAATTGATGATGCTATTGAAAAAGCTGGAGGTAAAACATGGCGTGATTATTTAGCTACCCATTCAGCCGGATTAAAGCAAATTGAACAAATGGAAATGGCTGATAAGTTAAGAAACTTATACACGACAGATAAGAATACTTTTGTTAAATTGGTTGAAGGTAATGACACAAAAGCAGTTCAAGACATATTTGGACCAGGCAATTACGATATTGCGGTGCAAATGTCTGAAAAAATAAAACCTTTACTAAAAATTAAAGATGAAATTGTACGCGATGCAAAAATTAAAGAACAGATTAATACTGCTCGCCGTGCATTAGGTTTTAAAGAAAATAGTTGGGCAGAAAAAATTCCTGGTTTCGTAGGGTTAGAAACTGCCGTTGCTAAAAAATTAATTCAAACTATTGAAGGTAAAATTAACGACAAAGCAATGCAAGTGTTAATTAAAGGTGCGGAGTCAGGTAAAAGTATGAATGAAATATTAAATACTTTACCTGCATCTGAAAGGACTAAATTTTTAAATGTGTTAAACGACAGTAAAGAATGGTCACCTTTAGTTGGTACTGCCATAAATCGCGCAACAAACAGAAACAAATTAGCACCAGAACAACTTAATCAAAATGCCCTTGCGAGATAATATGGAAAATCAGTCATTATTTAATATTGTAGTTGTTGCAGTTTTAGCTTGTGCCGGATGGTTTGCTAGACAATTATGGGATGCTATTCAGCAATTAAAAAATGACCTTAAAGAAATTGAAGTGGATTTACCCACACAATATGTTCGCAAAGTAGATATTGAATCAAGATTTGACAAATTAGAATCCATCTTAGAAAAGATTTTTGATCGCTTAGACCGAAAGGCTGACAAATGAGTTTAGATCCTATTAGCGCGGCGCTCGACCTTGGCAACACGCTCATCACACGTATCTTCCCCGACCCAGCACAAGCATCCCAAGCAAAACTTGAACTTCTAAAGTTACAACAGTCTGGTGAACTTGCTTCTATGACTGCGCAGACTGACATCAATAAAGCAGAAGCTACTAATTCCTCTCTATTCGTGTCAGGCTGGCGCCCAGCGTGCGGTTGGGTATGCGCTTTGGCGTTAGCATATCAATACTTATTAAGGCCGTTAGCAGGCACGATTGCCGGTATATTTGGGGTTGTAATTCCACCATTGCCAGGGCTTGATGATAACCTTTGGCAACTGCTCATGGGGATGTTGGGTATGGGTGGTCTAAGAACATTTGAGAAACTTCAAGGGGTAGCCGCTAAATGAACCTAACTGAACACTTTACACTAGAAGAACTCACGCATACCGACCACCGTGAGTTTGACAACACTCCTAATGATGCAGAGATTGCTAACCTACAACGATTAGCTGAATTTCTTGAAAAAGTAAAAATGGTACTGCGTGGCAAACCGATTATGATTAACTCAGCATTTCGGTCTAAGCAAGTGAATGATGCCGTAGGTTCTAAAGACACTAGCCAACATCGTGTAGGGTGCGCGGCTGACATCCGTGTGCCTGGCATGAAACCAGATGAGGTAGTGCAAGCGCTCATGGCGTCTGGGCTTGAATATGATCAACTTATCCGTGAGTTTGACAGTTGGTGCCATATTTCTATCCCTAACCATCCTACTGATAAGCCACGCAAGCAAGCGCTAATTATTGATCGCAGCGGCACTAGACTTTACGCGTGATTGACTTGGCGCGTGCCAACCTATTCTTTTAAAACTTTCAAGAATGTTGGTGTGTCTTGCTGGAACATAAAACCAATTGGGGTTTTTCCATCCGGGTTTATAGTTGTTCATTAGTTGTCCTTGTGTTGATGTGTCGGTAGGCTTTAATCGCCGCCTTCAAGTCTTGTTGTAGCGCATCAATACGACACGCATCATCTATCAGATGGTTGTAGGACTCCTTAGCAAACTGCACTAAGTTGTCATGCGACCAACTTTCAAAATCAGGATTAATCACGGTGCCACCGCTTCTTTCATTATCTCAATACGCTCACGGCTCACACGTAAGGTGTTGTACCTCATGTGAAGGCGCTCGAGAATAGACGCGCGTCTAGGCCCTTGCCTTTCAGCGTTGAGCATCTCCAAGACTTCAGCTTCAGTCAGTTGATTTAATGTTGCTAGTAATTGTCGCCAGCTTAAAGGTTTCATCTTCTATCTTTCTATTTAAAATTTCAATTTCATCAATGGTTTTAATTAACTCGCGTGACACGATATTAAAATTACGTTGCCTAATTTTTAGTGTTGCTTTCGCAGCCTTTAGCTTGGCTTTGTACTGATCTACTCGCTTCATGGGCTTCCTTTCTAGTCTGTTCGGTTAAAAAAATGGTTAAAGTACAAATAAAAAATGCTATTAAAAACCCAAAAAATATTAATCTCATTTATGTAAGCCTTTCCAATATTGAACTTTATTTTTTAGATGCTCAATTTCTTCTTCAAGTTCATTGATTTTTTTATTGGTTGCCAAGGTTAAATTTTTTAATACAAAGTTTAACTGTTTAATCTCTTTGGCTTGTTGTTGTAGCATATCGGCTGCTTCAACATACCCAGCATTTCTTACTCTTAAAACCAAACTATCAAAAGGTGATTGGTTATCTTTCATCCTTACTCTCCTCAAAAAAATCGGTGGCTTTAAACCCTTTGTTTTTTAAAATCTTTTTTGCTTTGGTTAACGCAGCATTTTTAATATTATTGACGCTTACCTCGCTAAGACCTAACTCTTTCGCAACTTCGGATGCGTTATCCAGCAGTCCAAATCTAGGTTTTAATATACTCATTTCAATTCTTCCATAGTTATTTCCGATAATGCCTTTTTATCCTTCAAGGCGGTTAATATACGATTCTCAATCGTACCCTCTGTTACTAATATGTAAACCCATACCTCTTTTGTTTGACCACTACGGTGCAGACGACCAACAGTCTGCTCATACAACTCTAAACTCCACGGCAACGATACAAACACCATCTTGTTGCCACCAAACTGAAGATTCAACCCATGCCCTGCTGACTTGGGGTGTAGCAAAAACAATTCAACCTTGCCATCATTCCAACGCTCGATAACCTTCTCATCATTAATCGTCTGGGCATGAGGATAGCGACGCTTGAGTTCTGCCAACTCCTCGATGTAATTGTAAACAATGATGGTATTGGCGTGTTGGTTCTCCTCAAGCAAATCATCTAGCAAATCAAACTTATGGCTACTAAACCAAATCGGTACTTTCGTCACGTTCATGCGACCAGGGGTATTGGATGGTGTCGTTTCAGTCTGGTAGACAAAGCCAGACGCCATCTGTTGCAACTTCTGTGTAACGGCTGCTGCGCTAACGGCGGTGATAATTTCCTTGGCAAACTGTACGGCGTAGTCTTTCTTCATCGCTTTGTACGGCTTGTCGTCTGCCATTGTCGCCCTTAACTCAACCTCATGGCATGGTGGCAACTTGTCCTTGTATTCGCCTGCATCTAGCACAAACGTAGCAAGCTTAATACGTTCCATGACCTGCGTGAGTGACCCTACTCTTGGCTCCCATTCACCGAAATCACGGTTGATTAAGACAAAATACTGTTGCATAAACGCGCCCTTAGACCGACCAAGTAGGGATTCATCCACCACTTTGCATTGGCCGTAGACATCTTCTAAGCCGTTGGAAGTAAACGATCCGGTCAAGCCCCAACGGATGCGCATGGGTTCTAACACTTTCATCAACGCTTTGAAGCGTTTGCCGGATGGGTTCTTGAGTTTGGTCAACTCATCAAATACTACGCCGTCAAAGTCTAACTTTTGTTCGGACAACCATTGAATATTGTCGTAGTTCGTCACCACCACAGGGTAGCCAGAGTGTAGGGCTTGCAGGCGTTGTGCTGGGGTGCCAACTGCTACGGCAATCGGCATATCGGTAGCCCACTTGGGTTGCTCAACCGGCCACACATCAGTACAGACACGCTTGGGCGCCAACACTAGCCAACGCTTGACAAACTTGTAGCGCAGCATATCTTGCATGGCTATAAGGGTAAGAGCCGTCTTGCCTGCACCGACTGGCGCAAGAATCATGGCTCGGTTGTTCTCATAAAGAAAGTCGGCAGCCTTTTCTTGGTATTTACGCAATTGCATCATTAATCCTTTTACCAATCCAAGCCACTACAGGCACCGCCCATGAGTTACCTAACGCTTTATAACGTGGGCCATCTGGGCAATTAGGCTTGATATTTGTGTATCCATCTGGAAAACCTTGCAAACGCTCGCATTCGATTGGGGTTAATCTTCTGACCGCCATGTTGTGATGGATTTGTTGGTCTTGCGTAGTTGATATAGTAAATGCTTTTTCATCTTGACCTAAATAACCTTTACCACCACCTTCGCAACCACCACGCACTTTAAAAGCGTGAACCACAGCAGTTTGGTTGTCCCCCATATTGGCTCTTAATGTTGGTGTTTGTTCTTCAACAAACCGATTAGGTTCACCTTCTCTTTTTGCAATTCCAGGCTCAAACCCATAAGACACCCCATGTACACCCGTCGCATTGAGGGTATACATTGGGCCGTTCTCAGTAAAACCGTTGCCATTACCACCATTTTGGGGTTGTCTACCAATTGTGTTTTCAGCCAACGCAATAGCTTGTTGAACCACATATTGTGCATCGGCAGTAGTATCATTGCCCACTCTACTAATACCTGCAGCACTTGAGGTAAGTGTAGGGGCTAAATCATTGCAATAGCCAATTTTTGAAACAATCATTTTGTCGTGGTCAAAAGAACCTAAGCCTTTATAATCTCTCGCTAATAAAGTACCTACTTTTTCAACTACTACGGCATTTCCTTCACTTCTTGCTGGGTTATAGCTGCTGTGGCTTGAAGGGCTTTTTGTAAGGCAATTGGCAATTTCTTGCCCCTCTTTTCTGCTCGGCGAAGTATCCCGTCGCACGCCTTCGAACTCAAAAAGTATCTCTGCGGGACAGATGTCGTTTCTAGCACTTGCGACAACAAACACTCGCTTCCGACGTTGGGCCAAGCCGAAATATTGGGCATCGAGTGTCCTCCACGCGACTGCTCTTTTGGGGCCATCAATAAAACCAGCGTCTGTCCATCTGCTCCCTGGCGGGATGAGTGCGTCGCTTTCACCGGCAAGTCCTGCAAGAAAACATCCAAAGGCGTTGTCTTTGGTGTTGAGGACTCCTGGCACATTTTCCCAAAAAATAATGGTTGGATTGGATTGTTGAATAAGTCTACGTTCGTCAATTGCATCTGCGATCTCACAAAAAGTTAATGATAAGTTTCCACGGCTATCGTCAAGGGATTGCCGTAGTCCTGCTACGCTAAAAGCTTGGCATGGTGTGCCGCCACAAAATACATCGGGGGCTTCTATCTCACCTAACCGTATTTTGTCGGCAAGTAAAGTCATGTCGCCAAGGTTAGGGGTATTGGGGTAATGATGCTTTAGCACTTCACAAGGGAATTTTTCAATCTCGGACAACCACGCAGCTTCCCAACCTAAAGGATGCCACGCAACACTAGCGGCTTCAATGCCACTACACACACTACCAAATCGTATTTTCATAGTTTATTTTTCCATTCGTTTATTTGATTTTTATCCCACAGACACGCGTAATTTTGATTTAGTTTTGCCATTTCCTCCGCAAATAAAACTTGCAAAGGCGATAGGCGACCACCTTTAGGCCGTTTAATTTCGACAAACCAGGTCGAGCCGTCAGGTAGACAAGCAATTCGATCAGCCACCCCACGATGATTAATTGACTTGAATTTAAAACTTTTGCCACCGAGTGACGCAACTGCCCAAATGAAGTATTTTTCAATTTCTGACTCACTTTCTGATTTATTTTTAATTTCCATGTAAAAAAGTTTAACACAATATTTTTATTTGTGTATAATAAAATCTCCAATCAACTAAATTAAAGGTAAATAAAAATGAAAGCATTTCCAAGTGAGCATAAAGAATATAAAGATGGTTATACAGTTGCACAAGATGGCATGGATTTAAGAGATTACTTCGCTGCTAAAGCAATGCAAGGAATGGTTTTTAAAATAGAAGAATATTATCTTGAATATTTAGCAATGCAATCTTATAAAATTGCTGATGCAATGATGAAAGCGAGGGCTGCATAATGGCTAATCATTCAAATATCGTCGGCGGCTCAACTGCTAAAAGGGTTATTAACTGCCCAGCATCGGTTGCCTTATGCGCTAAGATGCCACCAAAGCCAAGCAGTAGCTATGCCGATGAAGGTACATTACTGCATGACGCAATTGCACAAGTATTAGGTTCAGATATACCACCAGAGTCTTTGCTTGGTATGAGGTATAACGACCAAGTATTAACGCAAGAATTAATTGACAACAAATTAATGGGGGCTTTAAAACTATTGCATGAAGTAGATCCTAAGCTTGAGATGGAATATGCAGTAGAAACTAAAGTTAATTTTGGTGACTTCTTACCTAATGTCTTTGGTTCATGTGATTTAATTGGTCGTATCGGTAATTGCGCAATCGTACTCGACTGGAAGTTTGGTGATGGCGTAGCAGTTAGCGTAGAAGAAAACGAACAGTTGATGTTTTATGCTGCCGCAGCCATGCGTACTGAATCAGCGAAGTGGGCGTTTGATGGTGTTGATGCAATTGAATGTGTCATTATTCAGCCACCTATGATTAGACGTTGGGTGACGACTAAAGAGCGTATTGCGCAGTTTGAAACACAACTCCAACACGCAGTTTACGAGTCAGAAAAGAAAACGGCAACCATGAAGGCAGGTGAGCATTGCAGATGGTGCGCAGCCAAGCCGACTTGCCCACAAATGACTGGTGCAGTTGACCGCGCGTTGCATACAAGTTTAGAATCATTAGACGCGCAGAGAATTGGTGCATACTTAGCAAACTGTGACTTGTTAGAACAATGGATTACAGACTTGAGAGCATTAGCATTTCAAATGCTTGAGAATGATAAGCCTGTGCCAGGGTGGAAGTTGGTCAACAAGCGTGCTACACGCCAATGGTCGAATGAAACTGAAGCAAGCGTTCAACTAGCCGACTTAGGTATTGATGCGTTTAAGAAGTCGATTGTATCCCCTGCGCAAGCAGAAAAAGAACTCAAGAAGTTAGGCGCAAAATTGCCTGACGACTTAGTAGTAGCAGTAAGTAGCGGCAGTACGTTGGCGCGTGAAGATGATTCACGCCCAGCCGTGGTAAACATCGGGAAGCAACTCACCGCGGCCCTTTCTAAAATTCAATAAGGAATAAAATTATGTCAAATTTAACTACATTTTCAGCAGCAAAATTACCTTCAGTCGAATCATTATCTACAGCATTACGTGCTTTAGAAACCGATGTTGGCGCAGCAGGTGTCGTCATCATCAAGATGGACAAAACAGGCCATTGGGTATTCGGTGCAGATCAGACCGAAGTCGAAGATGATTCTACATGGGCAGTCAATCCTTTCTCATTCGTGCATGGTTACATCGCATGGGGTGATGGTGAAGTGCTTGGTGAGAAGATGGTATCAGTATCTCAGCCATTGCCGGAACTTGACGCAGCGCCACCTAACGCAAAGAAAGGTTGGGAAACGCAGGTCGGTATGTCCATGAAGTGTTTGACTGGCGAAGATAAGGATATGGAAGTACGTTACACCACAACTAGCGTTGGTGGCAAACGATCAGTTCAAGCCCTAGCCGTAGCCATCGCAACACAAGTAGAAACAGATAGTAGTAAGCCTGTTCCGATTGTGTCGCTAAAGAAAGAGCATTACAGTCACAAGTCTTATGGCCGTATCTATACTCCAATCTTTGACATTCAGTCATGGGTAGGTATGGATGCCGACAAAGCCGAGCAGTTAGAAGCACCGAAAGAAGCAGAAACTGCAGCAGAAGCACCAGCGCCTGCAACTCGTCGTCGTAGAAGCTAAGTCTTAGGGGTGATTAAGCAGATATTCGAGGATGTCACAAGTATGTTATTTTTCTGCTTTCTAACATATGTGCAATAGTGACCGAATCGACGCCCCACCTATCCTATGACAATACTCTATTTAGATTTTGAAACGCGTAGCCGTTGTGACCTTATCAGTCGTGGTGGCTACAACTATGCCAAGGACATCAGCACTTCGGTGCTGTGTCTTTCCTATGCTTTCAATGATGAAGATGTACAGACATGGGTGCCTAGTCAACCATTCCCACAACAAATTATTGACTTTATCCAACAAGGCGGTCAGATTAGGGCGCATAACGCTGCGTTTGAGCGTTTAATCTTTTGGTATGTCTTATGCCCTGATTACGGCATCCCCGAACCAAAGTTAGAGCAGTTCTATTGCACCGCAACACAAGCACGTGCCAACTGCGCGCCAGGTTCACTCGAAGATGTCGGTCGCTTTAGTGGTGCCAATATGCGTAAGGATCACCGTGGCAGTCAACTCATTCGTTTGTTGTCTATTCCTAAAGCTGACGGTGCATTCAATGACGACCTTACGCTAATGGCTGAGATGATTTCTTATTGCAGCCAAGACGTTCGTGCTATGCGTGCGATTAGCAAGGCCATGCGCCAGTTATCGGATGAGGAGTTGGCTGACTATCATGTGAATGAGCGCATCAACGACAGGGGGGTTTTAATCGACACCGACTTATGTAACGCAGCCATCGGTTATGCAAGTGTCGAGTTAGAAGAAATTGAGAAGATTGTAACTGAAGTGACTGAGGGGGAAATTACCTCAGTTCGTAGCACCAAGATGCGTGAGTGGGTGCTTGCACGTGTCGGTAATGAAGCTAAGAAACTGATGGAAATTTACAAAGATGATGTCAAGAAGTATTCCATTGACAAGTCGGTAAGGGCTAATCTATTAGTTCTTGCGCAAGAAAATCCAGAACAAGTGCCGCCAAACGTGGCAGATGTTATCCAATGCGCTGATGACCTATGGGCGTCGAGCGTAGCCAAATTTAAACGATTAAAGGAATTAGCCGATGTTGAAGATCAACGAGTTCGAGGAGCGTTCGTGTTTGCTGGTGGAAGTGCTACGGGCAGAGCAAGTAGCTACGGCGCCCAAGTCCACAACTTCACCCGAAAGTGTGCTAAAGAACCCGACGCCGTCAGGCAAGCAATGGTTAGAAGCCACGCAATTGTGCCTGTTTACGGAAAGCGAGTTACCGACGTACTCAAAGGAATGTTGCGACCAGCAATTATACCGATGCACGGAAAATCCTTGGTAGTAGCCGATTGGTCAGCAGTTGAAGCAAGAGTAAACCCTTGGCTATCTAATTGCCCATCTGGTGTGCAGAAGTTAGACTTGTTCCGTACTGGTGCTGATGTTTATAAGCACAATGCAAGTGCGACCTTTAGGGTGGCAGTTGATCAAGTGTCTGACAGTCAGCGTCAACTAGGTAAGGTGCAAGAGTTAGCGTGTGGCTTTGCTGGTGGTGTGGGTGCCTTTGCTGCAATGGGTAAGGTCTACGGTGTATCGTTGCCAGAGCCTTTAGCCAAGCAGATGGTTAACGCTTGGCGTATGGCAAACCCTTGGGCAGTCGATTTATGGCAGAATTTAGAGAACGCTTACACCAGAGCCATGCGTAATGTTGGGCGCGAGTTTAGCGCAGGGCGTGTGGCTTATCTGTTTGATGGTCAACACTTATGGTATGCACTTCCAAGCGGTCGTGTGTTATGCTATCCATTCGCAAAGTTAGAACCAGATGGAGTTACTTATGCCAAATCAGCATGGAAACCTGCCGCAGACGCAACAGAATGGCCACGTGGCAGATTATGGAGAGGGCTTGCCTGCGAGAACATTACGCAAGCCGTTGCCAATGATTTACTTCGACATTCACTACGTCAATTGGATGATGTGGTTTTACACATACATGATGAAATAGTCGTGGAAACATCCGAACCAGAAGCGGTAACGCAGAAGATGCAAGAGGTGATGTGTACTCCACCGGCATGGGCGCAAGGATTACCATTAAACATTGAAGTAAATACAATGCAGCGTTATGGAAAGTAATTAAAAAAAAATCCCCTAGCTACTTTATTAGATTTGGCTAGGGGATTTAAAAAGTCAACACTCACGGAGATACAAAATGAAACAAAATCTATTAGATTATATCATCAACTTAGCACCGGAAGGCGAAACTGCGTTAATCGTTCGACAAAAGCCACAACTGAAGAACAACGAGATGCAGTTCCATGCAGACGGTGCAGTCAAATGCACATGGCCTGCTTACTTGCCGACTGCCAAGACTCGAACAGGGGAAGCGTGGTATGTGAATACTGCATCGTTTATCATTGACCGGTTCGAGGATGGGCGCATCTCAGCAAGCGCGTCTAACTGCGAGTATGTTCTATTTATGATGCTAGATGACATTGGCACCAAGTCCAAGACCCCACCACTTGCACCAACGTGGATTTTAGAAACTTCTGAGGGGAATTTTCAGTACGGCTACGCGTTTACTGAACAACCGACCAAGGGGGAGTTTACCGCAGCCATTCGAGCCATTGCCGATGCAGGTTACACCGATGCAGGGGCTTGCAATGCGGTACGCAATGTTCGTTTGCCGGGTAGTATCAATCTGAAGCCTGGTCGCAATAATTTTGAAGCAAAATTGGTTGAGTTTACGCCTTTGAACGAATATACTTTAGGAGATATCTGCGATGCGTTGGGGGTTACCCCAGCGCCTGCTGATACGAACCATTATCAACCGCTAAGATTAGCAGATAATGGTAGCGACAACGTGTTAGCGTGGCTTAATACTGAAGGCCTCATCTTGTCCAAAATTAATGGTGAGGGGTGGCTAGGCGTTATCTGTCCGAACAATGCAGAACACACCGACGGCAATCCAGAGGGGCGTTACAAGCCGTTGGATCGTTCGTACTGTTGCTTACATTCGCATTGTATTGACTTCGATTCTAGGTCGTTTTTAGCGTGGGTTGCCGATAATGGTGGCCCGACAGTCGCTCATGGATTACGTGAAGAACTCATTTCGGAAGCGATGAATGTTGCGCTTGCTAAAATCAGCCCATCTGATATGTTTAGTAACGATGCCGATGCCCACATTGCCGAAGTTGAGCGTAAACAGTTAGGTCGTGTCGAAAAAGAGGAATGGTATCAGCGCTTCGCTTACGTGCAGGATGACGAATCATATTTCGATATGCAAGACAGACGCGAGGTTAGCCGTCAGACTTTCAATGCGCTCTATCGTCATATCGATTGCAAGTCAATCCATAGTGGTAGCAGAATATTAGCGTCAAATTGTTTCGATGAGAATAGGCAAGCCAAGGGAGCTAAGGCGTTAGTCGGTATTACCTATGCTGCCGGTGAATCGGTGATTGTTAACCGTGATGGGGATTTATTTGGCAATCGTTGGCGTGACGCTAGACCAAATGTTGAGGGTGCCAAGGGGAATGATCAGTCGGTTTTAGCGTGGTTAGACCATTGCCGTGAGTTGATTACTGAGCCAGAGGAGTTGAGTCATTTACTCGACATCATGGCGTTCAAGGTGCAGAACCCACGCATCAAGATCAATCATGCCGTTTTGCATGGTGGTGATGAGGGGTCTGGAAAAGACACTATGTGGGCGCCGTTCATCTGGGCAGTCTGTGGGCCACACCTTAAGAATCGTGGGATCATGGATAGTAATAGCGTGACTAGCCAGTGGGGTTATCAATTAGAGTCTGAGATTCTCATCATTAACGAATTGAAAGAACCGGATGCCGCAGCACGTAGGCAGTTAGCTAACCAACTTAAGCCAATCATTGCAGCGCCCCCAGAGATGTTGCCAATTAATCGCAAAGGCTTACACCCATACCAAATGGCAAATAGACTGTTCGTTTTAGCGTTTTCTAATGACCCTGTTCCGATTAGTTTAGCGTCCCAGGATAGAAGATGGTTTTGCGTATGGTCGGCAGCCCCAAAGATGGACTCAAACAAGGCTAAAAAAATGTGGGATTGGTACCAAAATGGGGGTTTCGAGTCGATTTCAGCGTGGTTGCATAGCCGTGATGTAAGTCACTTCAACCCATCTGCCCCACCCTTTACAACTGAATTTAAATCTAACCTTATCGAACATGGAATGTCTATGGCTGAATCATATCTTGTCGAGATGTTGCGTAATCGTAGTGGGGAGTTCACAAAAGGGGTGATTAGCTCACCTTTTCACGCTCTCTGCGATCGTCTAACTGGGTTAGCCCCTAGCAATGTTAAAGTGCCACAAGCCGCACTCCTTCACGCTTTAAAAGAAGCAAATTGGGTGGATTGTGGGAGGTTAAAATCAAGGGAGTTTGACACTAAAAAGCATATTTTTGCCGCCCCAGAAGTTGCGTTGAGTTTGAGTAAGTCAGAATTAAGAAGGGCAGTTGAGGACATACCAACCCCCCAAGTAGTCAAATCCAAGTAAAAGAAAAGCCCCAATTAAGGGGCTTTTTTGTTGGGGTTGAGGGGCTTTATAAGTCGAATAAAGCGATTAAAAGAAAGAGGATTGCGAACATGGCGAGAGCGTGGATCATAGCGTTACACTCTTTTCTATTGTTCCGTTGTATCGATTAGCGAATAGTGTTGCACTTTCTTTAGTAGCAAATCTAATTGAGAGTTCTTCACCTTGGATTTTATAGAATACGATGTACATGGTTTATTTTCCTTTTAAGTTAGTTGATGCGACGGATCCAATGCTCGATATTGCCATGAGATAAGTTACAAGAACCCCCTAATTCAAGATTATTAATTTCATGGTATTCATCTAATGAATAATCGGGGTTGTTGATAAAATTTAATTGATATTTATATTCAAGGCGTGACTTATTTGATGGGCTAGACAAGTCTAAAAAATAAAGTTCATATTGTTTTGGGTTCATTTTTATTTCTCCAAATAGTCGGTGATTTTATAAGAATCGTTAGAATCTAACGAGCTTAGGTACATTACTAGTTCATCCTTGGTAAATGTTTTTAAGTGAAAATAGAGGGCATCAACTAACACATGAGGTTCACAAGTGTTGGCAATGTCGCTTGACAACTCGCAAAAATCGACATTCTCAAGGTCAAAATATTGGGGGTCTTTTTTTAACCCCTTCGCCAGTATGTAGCCATTAAAAAAGTCAATCAATGAATCTTGTCTAAAATTATCTAATGGCCCTTGGCAATCGATGTAATTCCCATCGTTCATTTTTTCCTCAGACTCATAAGAACAGAATCCCCAGTCTTCACCAACTTTGGGAATATTGCAATCGTTATTATTAACAACAAAAAATATCCCATATTGAGGATAAGCAATCTCCAAGTGATCGCAACCGCCGCCAGTATATACATCTTGAATTTTCACGCTCATTGTGTAACCTCCACGATTCTAAATTCTTCTTCTTTGAATGGACTATCGGTGTAACCCATTACATAGGCTTGATGTTCATCTTGTAAAAATTCATTTAACGATTCTTGGGCATCAATTATTGAATCAAAATATTCAAGTTGAGTTGTGCCATCTTCATTCTCAATTGTCCAAGTGTTAACCCATCCATCACGCAAGGTGAAGTGTTGAATTTCGTAAACCATATTAAAACCCCCCATTTTTAATTGCAAAAATAAAACCTAGTGCCGCACCAATAAAGATAGCGAAAAAGGTACCCCAAAGATAATCTGTAAAATTAGGTTTGTTTTTCATTCTGAGATCTCCAAAGTAAATTTAATACAATCGCTCATAAGGTTAGTTACATCGCAACGAGTGAACTGGGGTTCATCATCAAAAGCTTCCATGATTAAATCAGTTGTTTTATAGTCGGTTTTTAACTTATCTAAAAACCGATTTAATTGTTCCTCTTCACCATCTATTAAGCCAGAATAATCGTTGTTAACAATTGCACATCCGAAGTGACAAGTAATATTAAAAGTAAGATAATCTTTCATTGTGTAATTTCCTTTAGTTTAATTTAGCAAATAATCATTTAAATAATGATCCAAAAGCCTACTCATTGAATAGGCTTTTAAATTTCACTTATTTTCACTCATTAGTCGAGCATAAAACACATCATCAGATATTTTTGCTAAGTAGTCTAATTGATTGTTTACTTCACTTTTTTCGATGTAATGTTCACAGTTGATGTCATGCAATCTCATCATCATGGCGGCAATGCAATCTCCCCCAAGATAAACTGTGTTATTAATTTCGCCTAATAAATCTTGGATATTTTTTTCGGGGTATTCACGCAAAAAGCCCATAATTTCTTTTTCAGTAATTTCGATTTTTAAGTTGATAATCATTTTGTTTTTTCCTTAACAGTTATAAAGTTCAGACAATGCACCATCGATGTCCATCTCATCGTTGTTGTATGACTGGATGGATGTGCTACCCCACCAATACCCCTCAACTTGTTGAGTGCGAGTATTAATCCAAATATTTGGCCCACCAAAAGCCACTAAAATTCTAGCCCCCAAGTATTGCTTTTTTGAATCGACAATGTATTCAATGTCAAGTACATCAGTTAGGTAATCAAAGCCACTTATTACCTCCCCAGTTTCATCGTCTAAATATCCATCTTGGATGGTGTTGACAATGTGGGAAACTTGTTCTTTTAATCTGTTTTCATCTGTTACGCTCATTTAGATTCCTTTAGTTGAGTTAATTAATTTGTTGCTAGATTCTATTGTATCAAAATTTATTACAACAACACAACAATTATTTGCAAATAATTAATTGTTAATTTGTGGACAAAATTGGATCAATTGTGGACATGGTGTGGATAAGAATGTGGACGCGGCGAACTGGCATGAGAACCATATAAACGCTCGATGTGGATAATGTGGATAATGTTACTTGTATATATCTTATAAGTTAAAAAATTAAACAAGATATAGTCAACTTGTACCAATTAAAAATCGATTGTCCACTTGTCCACAATGTCCACAAATGTCCACGCATTTTGTCCATGTTTTTAGCCCCATGTTATGACATGGACAATGTGGACTAAATAAAAAATAGTTGTCCATATTGTCCACAGTCTAAAGTTATTAGGCACCCCAAGCATTCAATAAAAAACAATTGTCCACAATGTCCACATTGTCCATGATGGATGGCACCCCTAAAACTCTAAGCAACAAGCCAATGGCAAACGCCTAGCGATCGCTTTCGGTGCAAGCTAACTGGCAAAAAAGCTTTCGGCTGCAAAGCACCCGGGTAGGGCCTGGGCGTAGGTGTGTTCGCTGATGGAGCGTTTGCAAAAACTTTTTATTTTTTTAGAAATTTTTTATTAGCACTTAGCAAGAAATTTGATACACTATGCAAATGTTCGATAACTTCCAATCCTTCCCTTACGAAGTGCGACAGGTTCGCGCTACGGAGTCACGCCTAGAGAAAATCTACGCCGCTTCCAAGTTAGGACTCAAAGGTGACTCGCTTGCTTTGGCGTCTGGAATGTTGCCTACCGAGTACCGGCAACTGATTCAACTAGATCCGATTGCTGAGATGGCTGAACTCAAAGGCCGCGCCGACGGGGAGATGGAAATGTCCACCGTACTGCACAACGCTGCCAAAGCAGGCGACGCAAAGTCAGCATTAGAAATCTTAAAGCATCAGCACGGGTGGGTCGCAAAACAGCAACTGTCCATCGACGTAGAGCAACGCATCAGCATCACTCAGGCATTAGAACAAGCACAAACGCGCGTCATTGAGGGTGTCTACACCGACGTTGATGCGACGTTCCACGTGAAACCGCAACTAAAAGAAAAGCAAACCGCTTAAATGCAATCCACCATCTACTCTGCAAGTGACGAACAAGAACTGATGGCACGCCTGTGGAGTCCGGCGATTAAGGATAACCCACTAGCGTTTGTGATGTTCTGCTATCCTTGGGGGCAAAAAGGCACCCCACTCGAAAACTTTGCAGGCCCACGCAAGTGGCAACGTGAGGTCTTACTTGACATCGCCGAGCATATCAAACAGAACCAAGGCAAGGTCGACTACGACGTACTGCGTGAAGCGGTAGCTTCTGGTCGTGGTATCGGCAAATCGGCGCTAGTGTCATGGCTCGTGCTGTGGATGATGACCACACGGATTGGTGCCACGGTCATCGTGTCCGCTAACTCCGAGAGTCAGCTACGCTCAGTCACATGGGCCGAGATTACTAAGTGGTTAAGTATGTCCATGAACAGTCATTGGTTCGAGGTGTCAGCAACACGTGTGATGCCAGCTAAATGGCTGACGGAACTAGTCGAGCGGGATCTGAAGAAAGGCACACGGTATTGGAATTTGGAAGGCCGGCTATGGTCAGCCGAGAATCCCGACGCGTTCGCGGGGGTTCACAACTACGACGGTGTGATGGTCGTGTTCGATGAAGCGTCAGGTATTGACGATTCCATCTGGGCGGTAACATCTGGGTTCTTCACAGAGAACACACCCAATAGGTTCTGGTTAGCGTTCAGTAACCCACGGCGCAATAGTGGCTACTTCTACGAAGCGTTTAACGCCAAGCGTGCGTTTTGGAAGAATCGCAACATCGACGCTAGGCAAGTTGAAGGTACTGACAAGAATGTGTATGAGCAGATTATTGAAGAATATGGGGCTGATTCGTATCAAGCCAACGTTGAGGTGTATGGACAGTTTCCATCAGAAGGTGATGATCAGTTTATACCTGTCAGTCTAGTAGATGAAGCGATGAAACGCCCTAAGCATAAGGATGATTCAGCACCGATTACGATTGGTGTAGACCCCGCAAGGTTTGGCTCGGACTCAACAGTCATCGCTGTCCGGCAAGGTCGTGACATTGTAGAGATTAAACGGTACAAGGGCGACGATACGATGACGGTGGTTGGCTATGTGATTGAAGCAATTGAGCAGTATCAACCGGCGATGGTCTGCGTTGATGAGGGTGGACTTGGTGCTGGCGTGGTGGATCGTCTGAAAGAGCAACGGTACAAGATTAAAGGTGTGAACTTCGGCAATAAGGCCAAGAATCCGATGATGTACGGCAACAAACGTGCTGAGATGTGGGGCAATATGAAGGAATGGCTCAAAACGGCAAGCATACCGAGCGACAAGTATCTGAAAAGTGACTTGATCAGCCCGCTGATGAAGCCGGATAGCAAGGGTAGTATTTTCTTGGAATCGAAGAAGGATATGAAGGCAAGAGGGCTGGCGTCACCCGATGCTGCCGATGCTATCTGTTTGACATTTGCATTTCCTGTTGCACACCGCGAAAATAAAGGTATAATCAAACGAAATAATTATCAATCACAAAGTTCAGCAGTTAACTCTTGGATGGGTTCATAATGGCAACGAAAAAACACGACAAACCGATTGCGCACAAAACAACCGGTAAAAACAAAACGTACAACACCACCGAAAAAGGTGCGGGCATGACCGCCAAAGGCCGCGCCGAGTACAACGCAAAAAATGGTAGTAATCTCAAGGCACCCGCTCCCAATCCTAAGACGAAAGCCGATGCAGGCCGTAAAGCGTCATTTTGTGCCAGGATGGAAGGCGTTGTTAAACACGCTAAAGGCGACGCACCACGCGCCAAGGCATCACTTAAGAATTGGAACTGTTAAATGGCAACTAAACCAGGACTTTATGCTAACATTCATAAAAAACAAGCTAGGATAGCTGCGGGTAGCGGTGAAAAAATGAACAAAGTAGGTTCAAAAAACGCACCGACAGCAAAAGATTTTAAAGATTCAGCAAAAACTGCAAAAAAGGGGAAATAATCGTGCCGTTAAAAAAATCAGCAAGCAAAGAAGCCTTCAGATCCAATGTGAAAGCAGAAATTAAATCAGGCAAGCCAGTTAAACAGGCTGTAGCAATTGCGTATTCAGAAAAAAGAGCAGCGATGTCTAAAGGGAAGATGAAGAAATAATGCGACCACTCAGTAATTGTGTACTAATCCGTCAAGATGACGAAAAATTATCAAGCACCATCATTATTCCTACCACAACTAAATTGTTTAGTGGTATAGTTGTCGCTATTGGTGAAGGCAAG
>Ga0209189_1000792_pt1 | contig 24674 bp, 15 predicted proteins | sample C_130820_EF_Meta_FD_187308 | JGI IMG/M metagenome (GOLD analysis project Ga0209189, IMG submission 187308) | Freshwater microbial communities from Lake Croche, Canada to study carbon cycling - C_130820_EF_MetaG (SPAdes) (version 3) | ecosystem: Environmental > Aquatic > Freshwater > Lake... | reverse complement strand
TGCCAGAATGATAGATTCTTTCAAAAAATCGTTTTAAAAGTTTTATTTATATTCAGTTTACAAAAACCATGTCTAATAAAATTTCTTTAATAAGCTTAATATTCTATCTTTGAAAACCTTTGTTTGATTTTGAAAAACCATACTTTTTACCATTCAAAGACGAACTTTTTGGAGAAGATCCTCCCCCACTTTTGCCCGAAGTCAAAGTTTTTTTCTTAGCCGCTGCTGCTCTTGGATTTTTCTTTTCGTGGAACGCTCCTTTAAATTTAGGATTTTCTTTTTTACGTTGATTATCTATTTCGAGCAACATCGCTTGATTTTCATCAAATGGCGTTGTGGCGATGGTTACATCAAGCGGAATCAACTCTCGAAGAATTTCCATTCGAATGATATTCTCAATTTTCTTTATGTGATATTCTTCAGGTGGAGTCAGAAATGTAATGGCTTCGCCCACATTATTTGCTCTACCAGTACGGCCAATGCGGTGCACATAATCTTCGTAGATTAATGGAACGTCAAAATTAATTACGTGTGTAACATGCTCAATATCAATACCTCTGGCTGCTACATCTGTGGCTACCAAAACTTTTACGGCATCTTCTCTGAATGCATCCATTGAGTTGATACGAGTATTTTGCCCTTTATTAGCATGGATAACCCGAATCTCTCCTTTTGGAACGACCGACCCTTTTAAGGCTTCAAAAACTTTATCGGCAATATCTTTTGAACGAGTAAAAATAATCGTTTTTTGTATTTCACCGGTCTTGAAAAAATACTCCAAAATATTGATTTTGGTTTGCATATTTGGCACGGTGAACATTCGTTGTTTGATAGTTTCGGCAGTGGTTGCTTGTGGTGAAACCTCTACTCTAGTCGGAAACTCTAAGAATTCGAATGAAAATCTTTCTACTTTTTCGGGAAAAGTGGCGGAAAACAGCAAGTTTTGACGTTTTGTTGGAATCACCTCCAAAATACTGCGAATTTGTGGCATAAAGCCCATATCCATCATTTTGTCGGCTTCATCCAAAATCATGATTTTAATGTCTTTTACACCAATATCGCCACGCAAATACAAATCCATGAATCGTCCAGGAGTCGCAACAATGATGTCAACACCTGCTTGAATAGCCTCAATTTGAGTTTTTGGTCCAAGTCCGCCATAAAGTGCGACGTGACGAATATCAGTATATTTAGCCAGTTCGCCCACCGCCTTATCAATCTGAATCACCAACTCACGAGTGGGTGCAAAAATCAAACATCGAGGCAATTTGCCTTGTGCGTACTTTACTTTCATCAAAATTGGCAAAAGATATGCTGCCGTTTTGCCTGTACCCGTTTGAGCGATTCCCAAAACATCATGTCCTTGTAGCGTCAATGGAATTGTTTTTTGTTGAATTGGTGTAGGTATCGTATAACCAGCATCAGCGATGGCATTAAATAACTGACGATTAAGTTCAAATTGCTCAAATGTATTTTCTATTTCTTCCATAATCTCAGTCCAACGGCAACAGCCTACCTTCCTCCACGATGACAATGGCTATTATTTAATTGGTAATTTTTAATTCTTTAAATGTTGCCTCAAAACTTTCTTCAAAACCCGAAGTGTATTTTGTCAAAAAACGAATTTTGGTAACTCTCTGATTATCAACACCTTTATTTAAGAAAAAGTTACAGGCATCGGCTTGTGTGGTTACTTTTTGATTAATGAAGACTCCGCCACGCAAGATTTTATCGATCACACGAAAGTTTTCTTGGAGGCCATTTTCATAAGTTACCGAACAATATAGATAAGGAGGTTGAAAAATCAGTCTTGCCAATTTTCCTTTTATACTATAATTTATTTTTGCGGAAAAACGAATAGGATTCGCTGATTTAGGAATCTGAATATCTTCGTTTAGTTTAAAATTAATACTTGATAAATCATTATATTTCAAGTTCTTAGGTACTTTATTTCTATGAAAAAGATAAAAAGTATCTTGCAGAATTACCGTCGTATCTGTAAGTGCATAATTTCTCAAAAGGGCTTCACTTAAATCGGTTTCTACCCAAAATGGATTTTGTTCACGAAAAGCTTCGATGCGAAAAAGTACAAATTCAGGGGCGGTTTTTGATAGATATTTCTCCCCATTTTTTTTCATCAACCAATCGCTATTAGCTTGATAAGATTGTATGATTGGCCGAGGATTATAATTTAGACCATTGAAATAAACATGTGAAACCTGATGCGGAACGATGTCAATACTGGCATTTCCGACTTTAACCATTAGGTCTTTTGACAACGGAACTGGTGAATGTTTGAAGTTGTTCTCATATTCATAACTGATGAGCCTTTTTAAGTAATTTATAGGATTTTTTTGTTCTAATATCTCTAAAACGTGCATGATAGAAAACGAACTTTCCGAAATTTTTTGCGAAATGCTAGTCGGTGGGAAAGTCAATAAATACCCTTTGATTGTCTTTTCTCCAATATAAAAACGAATTAATTGTGTAGCTAATAATTGTAGGAACAAAATTGCTATAAACATTCGCCCAGCCCAAACTTTGTAAGAATATTCCGTGAATAAGTAAATCAAAGCTGCTAAAGGAGGCATAAATAAGAAAAAACCAAAAATATTATACGCACCAAATGCCGTATGGGCTTGTTTGAAACCCAAAAACCAAGCAAATGTAATGAGTAAATACAAATAAACACCCTCGAAGTTTTTAAGAAAAATTGAGCGAAAAGTCTTGAAAACAAAAGCTAAAACCACTAATACAATCAATATTTCAAAGAATAGTAAGGAAAACAATTCTATGGTACTTAAAAGCATAACGGCCATTGCATCCTGATAAGCATCAATGATATTTAGGCTAGCTTCGAGATACGCTGGAATATCTACATGTAAGATAAATGAAAGTGCATAAGTCAATAAAATTTGAGCAAGCCAACAAACAATTAGTGTACGGAGAGAAAAGGCTTTAATTAACCAAAAATAGACTAAAGAGGCTGCAAAAAGGCTATAAACGAAAATACTTAAATTTATTTTTATGTAAAAAATTAGCACCGAAATTAAAACTGCTAGCAACAAAGCCGCCGAATTACGTGTGTGAAGTGCATAAAGCAACCAAAATATGAAAAAATAAAAAAATGTAAATGAAGCATCAGAAATAAAGCCCCACGGCATAAGAATCAACAACGACGAAACCGCCACTATAATCCAGTTTTTACCAGCTTTCTGAAAGCTTAATTGAATGATAATGAGATAATTAAATAGCGTAAAAAACTCTATAGCAACCAGCACCCATATCGAAACACTTTTGGGTATAAGCCCAGTGTTGATATAACCCAACGGGCCATAATTGAATATAAAATCACGCCCAAAAACAAAACCTCTATCAATTGCCATCACGAGCGACTCATGCCACGAAGCATCAATATCGATGCCCGCATAGCCCGCTGGTAGCGATAAAGAAAAAAAAATAACGCAAAAGAAAAGTAGAAATATAATCTGCCGATTAAAGAAGCCTGTCGGTACTGATTGCATTAATTTTCAAATAGTTTTTACAAAATACTAGCAAATATAGCTTAAATTGCAAGTAAAAGCTGAATTTTACGATAAATATTTCATTTCAAATAATAAATTCGTATTTTAGTTGGATTCAATAATTACTCAAATACATGAAAAAATTCAACAAATTATTCAGTAAAAAATCCTTTTTTTTACTACTTTTTTCTTACTTGGTTTCCTGTACCTTATTTGCCCAAAAATACGATACTGTTATAAAAAACGGGCGTATCATTGATGGGTCGGGCAATCCATGGTTTTCAGCCGATATCGGCATCAAAAATAGTCAAATTGCCCACATTGGCTTCATAGAGGCAAGCGATGCCACCAAGGTCATTAATGCAAAAAACCAAATTGTTTGCCCTGGTTTTATTGATGTTCATACTCACGTCGAAGATGTCATTCAGAAACTCCCAACGGCTGATAATTTTATATATGATGGTGTGACAAGTATAATTACAGGCAACTGTGGTGGTTCAGAGCTTAACCTTGCTAAGTTTTTTGAAGAACTCAAACAAATCAAATTAAGCGTAAATCTTGGATCATTGATTGGCCATAATACGGTGCGAAGATATGTCATGAAAAATGTGTTTCGTGACCCAACCGCTAAAGAACAAACTCAAATGGAATCTCTCGTGGAGCAAGCCATGAAAGATGGAGCAGTTGGTTTGGCAACTGGCTTAATTTATATTCCGGGTACCTTTTCTAAGACACCCGAAGTTGTTGGACTGGCCAAAGTTGTTTCTTCTTATGGTGGAATCTACGCCTCGCACATGAGAGATGAAGCATCAAAAGTGAAAGAAGCAATAAACGAAGCCATCAATATCGGGCGAGAGGCACATATTCCTGTCGAGATTTCACACTTTAAGATATCGAGCAAACCTCTTTGGGGACAAAGCAACGTAACACTTGATTTAATAGAAAAAGCTCGTTTAGAAGGTATTGACGTAAATATTGATCAATATCCATACACTGCAAGCAGTACGAATATGGGAACCATGCTTCCATCGTGGGCATTAGCCGACGGCGATTCGTTGGTACATATTAGATTGACTGACCCAGAAACTCGCAAAAAGATTCGACACGAAATGCTCAAAAGTCTTAAAAGCGATAATCGCAAAAACTTCGATTATGCTTTTATAGCTCGTTATAAAGCCGATTCTACCCTTAATGGAAAAAATATCACCGAAATAAATAAACTTTTAGGCAGAAAATCGAATATGGAAACCGAAGCCGAGCTCATCATGGATATGGTAGATAAAGGTGGAGCTCAAATGATTTTTCATAAAATGAGTGAAGATGATGTGGCTCGAATTTTACAGTATCCTTTCACGATGATTGCTTCTGATGCGGGCGTAATCCAGTTTAACCGAAATGTGCCACACCCGCGTGGATATGGCTCAAATGCTCGTGTATTAGGTGTTTACGTGCGAGAAAAAAAGGTACTCCGCCTTGAAGACGCCATTCGTCGAATGACATCTCTCCCAGCCCAACGATTTAGAATTGATAATCGTGGCTTGATTCGTGCGGGTTATGCTGCCGACCTTGTGATTTTTGATGAAAATAAGATTAGGGATGAAGCTACATTTGAAAAGCCCCACGCTTATTCAGAAGGTATTGATGCCGTACTGGTAAATGGTGTAGCAGTGCTTGAAAATGGCAAACATACTGGCCGGAAATCAGGCGAAATTATTTATGGAAAAGGGAAAGTAAATTAAATTTATAAGTCAGAGCGTGTAGTTTTATAGCAATTACACGCTCTGCCTAATTTAGCCGTGGGTCCGTTGGATAATTTGATAAAACTTTGTATTGTCCACCCATTCGTTTCAATACTTCACGCCAAAAGTTTTTACTTGATGTTTCAAAAATCAAACTGGCATCTACATCAGAAATAATCCAAGAATTTTGCTTTAGCTCTCCTTCTAGTTGCCCACCTGACCAGCCCGAATAGCCTATAAAAAGTCTAATATCATCTTCTGATATTTTCCCAATATTCATCAGTGTTTTTACTTGCTTAAAATCTCCGGACCAAAATATACCATTTCCAATATCAACTGCACCTTCAATTTCATTACCCAAACGGTGAATAAAATGCAAAGTATTCCTCTCAACTGGTCCACCCAAATAAAGCGGTAGTTCGCTATAAACATTTTCAATTACATCATCTAATTTCAAATTTGTCAATTGGTTTAGAACCAAACCAAATGCTCCTTTTTCATTATATTCGCAGAGCAACACCACACTTCTCTCAAAGTTTTTATCACCCAAAAACGGTTCTGCAATGATTACCTTTCCTTTTAATATTGACATAAAAGTTCTAAAATTTTGAGCAAAATAGTGCATAATTATAAAATATGCTATAAAAAAACAAAGGTTGCTTACAAAAACCGTAAGCAACCTTCAAATATTTCTTGGAACGATATTCGGTGCGAATATTATTTCTTCAAAATCATTTTTTGAGTCAAAGGCTTGTTGCCAACTCTTTGTACACGCACTGCTAATTCAGTAGCTGGTAGGTTTTCTGGTAATTGATATGCTTTGCGTAAGTCTTTCACCATACCTTCTTTATGCATGATTGTTGAGCCATTTTGGTTTGTTACATCTACCGTGATTTGCTCGCTTTCGTTCATTCCGCTCAATTTCAAAAAGTATTCGCCTTCTGTTGGGTTAGGATAAACACCAATCTCAGCTTTTAGGTTGCGGCTTTTTGCGAGCGTAAACAAAGTTCCGTTTGATAAATCAGTTGAAGCAGAAAGTTTTGAATCTTCCAAAACATCCCAAGTCCCTCTTTTCAAATAAGCTACTTCTTCTAAACCAGCTTGACCGTTTACTTCAACTTGAGCTGAACCTTTTACTGATTCTGATTTCAAAAACCAATATTCATTTTCGTTGATTCTCTCAACGTTTTCAGAAACTTGACCAGAAATGTTCAGTGGACTTTTATAGAGATAAGAAGCAGAAAGAATTTGACTATTATTAGCACGAGCAACCTTGAAAGAACGAAGGTTTGTACCATCACCCAAAGGGAATTCAAAAGCTTCGCTACCTTCTTTTTTCACTACACCTCTGACGTGTGAGAAATCTGAAGCACCGTTGTGCTTTGAATCTGCTGAAAATATTAGTGGGTTTATTGATGAAGATTCAATTACGCCACGTCGGAACGCAACTGATTCGTTTACACGAACTGGTGTTTCGAGTTTTACATCATTATCCAAGGTTAATTGGCTGAATGTTAGTTCGTTATTGCTTTTGATAAGTTGTGTTCCGTTACCATCAAAAATCGCTATACCTGTTGATTGAACAGAGTTTAGGTTTTCTAGGTTCTTTTGAAAGTAAACTTTACCATTATTAGTAATTTTACCTTCGTTTACTACATCGGTATTGAAACTCACGACAGCACCCTCGCTTATGTGGAAGTTTGTGCTATTGACAAACTGTGCATTGACATGGCCAGCCAATAAGCATACGCCAAGAGAGTAGAAGATTTTTTTCATATAATAAGTTTATAATTTTTTTCTGATATAAAGTTAAATACTTGTTTCAATAAAAAAAAACTTTCTTATTGAATTTTATTTAATGGTAAAGACCTTGTTAATGAGAGGTTGTCGGATATTTTTTGTTGATAATACAAAGATTTTTATAATAAAAATAAACAATAATCATTCCAAACACAATTATTTTGCTGTAAATTTGATTATTTTTAGCATTTTTAAGAAATATTTTTAAATTTGGGATTTAATCAAAAATTGGCACGTTGATTGAAAGGGTCAAAAAAAGCTATTCCAGGATTTTTTTTCTCAAAAAAGTTTTACTCTATTCACCAAAAATACCCAAACAATTGCCAAAACTGCTACCATCGAAAATGCAAAAGGTAGATTGACACTTTTGGAAATAAATCCGATGAGCACTGGCCCAACCAAAAAACCTCCCATACTGAAAGTATTCAAAGTAGCCAAGCCTGCACCTTTAGCCATACCCGGCACACGAGCCGCACTACCATATAGTATAGGAGCTCCACAAGATACACCCGCCCCTACGAGCGTAAAACCTAAAATAGAGGTGATTGTATATGGGAAAATAATAGCCAATACAATGCCCAGTGCGGCAATGATTCCTCCTACACAAAGTACGGCATTACCCCCAAAACGAGGAATAAGGGCATCGCCAAGGAAACGTCCCAAGGACATAAACATTGAGTAGCCAGCTAAACCCCAGCCAATGAAATAATCATCGGTATGCACAATCTCTCGCATATAAACTGCCGTCCAATCGGCCATTGTGCCTTCAGTAACGTTGGTACAGAGACTTATCAGAACCATCAATAATAATGCACCTTTCGGAAGAATAAATTTTGCTCCTAGTGACGTCTCTCCGTCGCCACCTTCATCAATAATTTTTTCTTCGTGGATACCTAAAATTGTTGGTCTAATTAGAATAACCAAGGCCGTAATTACAACTGCAATGACCGTCATTTGAAAAATTGGCTCGATTTTCATTCCACGCAGAATACTTGCAGTTATTGAACCAAGCATGAGTCCCGCACTAAACATTCCGTGGCATGTTGACATAATATTGATACCATATTGATGCTCTAGGCTTGTCACACAAGTATTCATGGCTATGTTTGTGACAGAAAGGCTAATTCCGACCAAAACCAAGCCTGCTGAAACCAATGGTAAATAATAAAAACTTACGGGTAAAATATAGGTAACTACCAGCAGAATCAACCCAAAAATAGTAGTATTAAGCATACCGAAACGATTAATGAAATAAGTCGAAAACGGATTCATGACAGTTGCACCGATGGGCATGCTCAACAAAAGTAGTCCAAGTTGAGCATCGTCAAGGTCAAATTTTTGTTTTATATAGGGTATTAATGTTGCCCAGTTTCCAAATAAAAAACCAACCGAAATAAAGACCATACCAATGGCCAAGCTCTGTCGATGGGTAAAAAAAGTACGTAAGTGTGTTAGCATTATATGGTTATTTCTATGCGATTTTGTTCAGGCTCAAACATTACTCTTTCGTAATAGCCATCGCCTGTACATCTTGGTTGACCTATAATTTCAAAGCCATCATTTTCTAATATTTTTGTTAAAGCATCAATTTTTCTTGCGTTCCAACCGAAGCGGCAAAATGCTTGAGACCAATAAAATGCTCATAAACAGCAATGCTTGAATTAGGAATGGTGGGCATTTGCATAATTTCGAGCCTTGCTCCTAACCGAAAGAAATAAAATAAGATTAAAACCCCTTGTTATCGTTTCGATATTTCTCAATTGATTTACCCCCAAAATATTTTTCATAGAAAAACCTCATTTTTTCAAGGTTTTTGATCCAAAGAGCAATAGGATGGATATTCATCAGTTAAAAAGTTCTTTTAATTTTTGAAATGTAAGTCCTTGATAATCAACTATGTAATTATCACAAACAGGTAATTCTTCTTTTTTGTAAGTTGAAAGTACTCCAACAACCTTTGCACCTGCGGCTTTTCCTGCGGTAACGCCGGAGAACGAATCTTCAAAAACAACACATCTTTCAGGTGAAATATCTAAGTTCAAAGCAGATTTTAGGTAAACTTCGGGATTGGGTTTGTGTTGGCTTACGTCTTCACTGGCAAGTAAAGATTGCATTTTATTACGTAGAGGCAGTTTACTTAGAATCATTTCCATATTTAGATATGGTGCCGAAGTTGCGATACCAGTTCGAACACCATAAGCTTTTAGGTCATCAATAAATTCGACTAAACCCAAAATTGGCTTTACGTGCTCTTCGTAAATTCCACGAAAAAGTGCTTCTTTTTCAAACTCCATGCGGTCGAACTCCTCGCCAACGATTTCCCTTTTGAAAAAATGTTTCAGAATATAGCTATTGCTTTTACCGTACATGTGAGCAATAAATTCTTCATCACTTGATGCGATTCCGTGTTTATCAAGATAGGCTTTCCAAGCGAGTGAGTGATAAGGGTTTGTGTCGCAGATGACACCGTCCATATCAAAAATAACAGCAAAAGATTTTTCCAATTTTCTTTGCGAATTTTAGGGTTTATTTTGCAAAAGTACAATTTTTAAAGGCGGGTTTCTATCTTTTTATTTACTAAAATTAATACGCTGTTACTTATTTATGTAGAAAAAAGTTTATTTTTGCTTTAGATTAACCTATCCAACATCCCGAAATAAATTTAAAAATGTTTCACAATCTTTTACTTAAACTTAAAAAAAGTGTTTCCTTCTTTTTGTACTTTATTATGCTCGGCCATAAAGCTTTGGCTGAAATAACTATTAGCTTTCCATCCAACAGAATTGTTTTCCAGAGAAACAATGACAACAAAGGTTTTGTAAATATTATCGGTAATTATTCGGAAGAGATTGATAAAGTGGAAGCGAAACTTACACCAATTGCAGCAGGTCAAGGCATCGAAACCGGCTGGACTGTTGTGCAAGATAAACCAAAGGCCGGGTATTTCGCAGGAAAAATACAAGGACAAGGTGGCTGGTATAAACTTGAAATCAGAGCAATAAAAAACAACTCAACATTAAAAACAATAACCATTGAAAAAATAGGAATTGGTGAGGTTTTTATCGTTTTGGGGCAGTCGAACGCTCAGGGAATACCCAATTACGGAGCAAAAGGAGCAACCGATGATAGAGTGAATGCTATAAATTTTAATAATAGCAACATCTTTGATAAGCTACCCGAAAATCTTAATTTCGTACAATTAAGCGAAAAAGTAAACATAGCTCCGCAGGGTGATGGCCCTTGGTGCTGGGGCGAATTAGGCGATAGACTCGTGAGAAGGTTGAATGTACCTGTTGTGTTTTTTAATGAAGGTCTTTCGCTTGTTTCGGTCATTAATTGGCGAGAAAGTGCTGAAGGAAAACCAACATTTAACTTCGTGTTGGATGTTGGCGGACGTTTTCAGTTACTGAATGGCTTGCCCTATATCAACCTAAAAAATACTTTACAATATTACGGTGCTTTATTGGGCGTTCGGTCGCTGCTTTGGATTCAAGGCGAAACTGATAATTCGCCAAATAGGCTTTCGGCTGATGTTTATTCTATGAACCTTCAGCGACTAATTGATATTTCGAGAAACGATTTTGACGAAAAACTTACTTGGATGGTGGCACGAACTTCAGTTACATATCAAGCCCCTTCGAACCTCGAAATCATTGGAGGACAAAATCAAATAATCAATAAAGCAGGCAATAATGTTTTTGCCGGGCCTTTTACCGATAGTCTGCAAATTCCAAGACTTGATGATGTACATTTTAAGAATGTCCCTGGCAATATGGGCATTTCACTTTTGGCCGAAAACTGGGACAAATCGCTGGATGATAATTTCTTCAAAAATTCAAAACCAATTTTGGCAAAATCCTTCATCGAACCCGAAATCGAGTGCGATTCAGACAATCAAGTAAGCATCAAACTCCCCGAAGGTCTAAAAAGCTATGAATGGTCAAATAATGCTAAAAATAATCAAATTACAGTCAATAAAGAAACTCTTACTGTAGCTGTAAAAGACCAAAAAGGCAATACTTTACTCGTGCCGAGTATTAACACAAACCTTATTTATCCTTCTACAAAACCAAATATTACGGCTGATAAAAGTTTAGAATTTTGCACTGACGGTACTGAAAAAATTGAACTTACCGCCAATAATGCAGGGGCAAAATCATATATTTGGAGTTCGGGGGAAACCACACAAAAAATATCGGTTTATAAATCAGGAGATTTTACGGTGAAGGCACAAAATAACTTTGGCTGTTTTTCGGACGTTTCGGCGAAACTGACCACAAAAGCAAATCCAATTCCTTATCAACCTAAAATTTTGGTTTCGCCTAAAAACAACATTTGCTTTAATGACAAAATTACGCTTACAGTTAATACTGAGGATAAGGTTTTGTGGAGTAATTCTTCAAACGCAAAGACCATTACACTTGACACAGTTGGTAATTATAATTTTTCGGTAAGAAGTATTAGTGATTTTGGGTGTGAGTCTCCTGTTTCGACCGTTGAGAGGCTTAGTATTCATCCAATTCCTAAACAGCCAACATTATCACAAATCGGTTTATTTACCCTAAATGTTTCAAGTCCAGATTTAGTTTCAAATGACCAATACGCGTGGAAAAAAGATAATATAATTTTTTTGAAGTCAAACATCAAAAAACTAAAAACTACCCAAGATGGCAACTATCAAACAGCAACGCTTAGAACCTATCAAACTCCTAACAATCAAAGCATTAGCTGTTCATCAGCAAATTCAAACATCATTGTTTTCAAAGCATCAAGTGACATAGTTACGTTATATCCCAATCCCACAGCCAACCTTTTGTACATCGAAACCAAGGAGGACATCAAAAGCTTAGAAATAAGAATTTATAATCTAGTAGGAAAACTGGTATTAAAGTACATTGCTGATGATACCACTGAACGAAAAGAAATAGACTTAAATAACTTAGAAAAAGGTTCTTATATAATCAGAATAAAGGGTGATGGCTTCGAGAATTCATCTCGCTTAATTATCCAAAAATAACGAAACTATATTACCGATAAATAGGTTAAATAAGTTCGAGCTACTCTTTTAAACCTGAATGAATAATACCCAAAATACGCATCATACCGACGTCGAAACCCTTGACCCGAAGCAATACATCATCATAAAGGGAGCAAAAGTAAATAATCTCAAAAATATTGATGTGGCAATTCCCCGCAACAAACTTGTGGTAGTCACGGGGCTTTCGGGAAGTGGCAAATCTTCGTTGGCGTTCGATACCCTCTTTGCCGAGGGACAGCGAATGTATGTCGAAAGTTTGAGTTCGTATGCTCGTCAGTTTTTGGGTCGTATGGAAAAACCCGAAGTAGATTATATCAAAGGTGTTTCGCCAGCGATTGCCATCGAACAGAAAGTTGCAACCAAAAACCCTCGCTCAACAGTCGGTACAACGACCGAAATATACGATTATCTAAAACTTCTTTTTGCTCGTGCAGGTATCACCTACTCTCCAGTTTCTGGGCAAGAAGTAAGAAAAGATACAGTAACCGATGTCGTAAATTTCATTCTTTCGCATGACGAAGGCACTCGTGTGATGGTCTTGACACCATTAAAAGTAAAAGAAGGTCGAAAAATAGAGAAAGAATTAGAGCTTTTACTTCAAAAAGGCTATACCCGTGTTGTAATTGATGGAGAAATAAAGCAAATACAAGACCTCCAAGAAGAAAAAGTAAAACTTTCAAAAGATCAAGAATTAGAAATTCTGATTGACCGAAACGTTGTTAAGCATAACGATGAAGACACTCAATTTCGTTTTTCAGACTCAGTGCAAACTTCTTTTTTTGAGGGAGAAGGCGAATGTATTGTTGAAATTATGCCCTCGGCTACGCTCGGGGAGCAATCAGGTACATCAGGGCAACAAACGGCTTCACTCCAACAGCAATCTACTACGCTTGGAGAGCAATCATCTCCTCCGATAACCGAGCGAAGTCGAGGGCAGAGAAGAACTACATTTTCTGATAAATTTGAACTTGACGGAATACCTTTTGAAGAACCAAGTGTAAATCTTTTTACTTTCAATAATCCTTTTGGAGCTTGCAAACGTTGCGAAGGTTTCGGCAAAGTACTGGGAATTGACCCCGAACTAGTGATTCCAGATAAAAATTTATCAGTTTTTGAAGGAGCGATTGCTCCGTGGCGAAGCGAACGCATGAGCGAATGGCTTGCACCTTTGCTCAAAAATGGCATTCGTTGTGATTTCCCAATACACCGCTCATACAAAGACCTCACACCCGAACAACAACAATTACTTTGGACAGGTAACAAATATTTTCAAGGCCTAGATGCTTTCTTTTCTGACATTGAGAGTCAAGTGTATAAAGTACAATACCGCGTAATGCTCTCTCGTTTTCGAGGTCGCACCGACTGTCCTGATTGTCGAAGTTCACGCCTACGCAAAGATGCTAGCTACGTAAAAATCGGCGAAGCGTCAATCGTTGATTTGGTGTTGATGCCAATTTCGGATTTAGCTAACTTCTTCAAAAGTTTACAGCTACCCGATTATCAAAAAGCTGTTTCAAAAAGAATTTTGATAGAAATCAGTAGTCGCCTCGAATTTATGGAGCAAGTTGGACTGGGTTATTTGACTCTGAATCGCCTTACTTCAAGTCTTTCGGGCGGTGAATTTCAACGCATAAAACTGGCAACCTCCCTTGGAAGTGCCTTAGTTGGTTCGATGTATATTCTTGACGAACCAAGCATTGGATTACACCCTCGAGATACACAACGCCTGGTAAGTGTTTTGGAGTCGCTGCGAAACATGGGCAATACGGTGGTTGTGGTAGAACACGAAGAGGAAGTTATGCGTGCCGCCGACCAAATTATCGATATCGGCCCAGATGCTGGAACGCTCGGCGGAGAATTGATTTTTCAAGGAAGTTGGGCGGAAATCAATAAAACATCGAGTGAAAAAAGTACCTCCCATACCATCAATTTTTTAACAGGATTCGACCTAATTCCTGTGCCTATTCAACGCCGAAAACCAACTGATTTTATCGAACTAAAAGGTGCAAGAGAAAATAATCTTAAAGAAGTTGATGTGAAATTTCCGTTGGGCGTACTTACAGCCGTAACTGGTGTGAGTGGTTCAGGAAAATCAACTTTAGTTCGTAAAATTTTATTCCCAGCCATTGCTCGTTTGAAAGGCGAATACAATGAAGAAGCAGGAAAATATTCAGGTTTGATTGGTTCACTCGACCGCATTACGCAGGTTGAAATGATTGACCAAAATCCGATTGGTAAATCGTCTCGCTCAAACCCTGTTACCTACATCAAGGCGTATGATTACATTCGTCAAATGATGGCCGAACAACAGCTTTCAAAAGCACGAGATTATAAGCCAGCTTTCTTCTCTTTCAATGTTGATGGTGGCCGTTGTGAAGCCTGCCAAGGAGAAGGCGAGCAAACAATTGAAATGCAATTTATGGCCGATGTACGTCTAAAATGCGAAAGTTGTGGTGGAAAACGCTTTAAGCAGGAGATTCTGGAAGTAAAATATAATGAAAAAGATATTGCTGATATTTTGGCCATGACCGTTGACGAGGCTATTGAATTTTTCAGCGTAAGTGAACCAAAACTAACCGACAAACTTCGTCCGCTTCAAGATGTTGGTTTGGGTTATATTCGTTTAGGACAATCATCAAGTACGCTTTCGGGCGGAGAAGCACAGCGTGTAAAACTGGCGTTTTTCTTGAGCAAAGGTAACGCTGATAAAGGCAAAACACTATTCGTTTTTGACGAACCAACAACAGGTTTGCACTTCCACGACATCAAAAAACTCTTGAAAGCCATCAATGCTTTAGTTGACCAAGGCGATACTGTTATTATTATTGAGCATAATATGGAAGTGATAAAATCGGCCGATTGGATTATTGATTTAGGTCCAGATGGTGGTGAAAAAGGTGGCTATTTAACTTTTGAAGGCACGCCCGAAGCAATGATAAAACTTGAAAGAAATTATACTGCTGATTTCTTGAAAAGGAAGTTATAAAAATTTGGAAGTCAGGAATAAAAGCCTGAGTTCCAAAAATCAACTACATCCCATTTTATCTACAAAAAATCTAATCTCCCTACTTTCTTTTCTGAGAAATAAATTTGATTAATTTTGAGAAAATCTTTGTACCAATACAAAAATGTTTCTAACAGAATTAATCGGACATTTACATCCACTCATTGTGCATCTGCCCATCGGCATTGTGATTTTTGCCTATATTATGATGATTTTGCAGCAATTCAGAAAAATTGACATGAATGCTGCCATTGATTTAGCTCTACTTTTAGGAACACTATCTTCAGTATTTGCCTGTATAGCGGGTTGGTTTTTAGCCAAATCGGGTGACTACGATACCGATGCTATTTTCAAACACCAATGGATGGGTATCAGCACAGCCATTCTTGGATTTTTAGCATATTTTCTAAAAAAATATCGTTGGATTTTAGCAACCGCAACCATCATTTGTTTGACAATAGCAGGGCATTTCGGAGGAAACATCACGCATGGAGAAGCTTATCTTTTTACTTTTAAAAGCAAATCTTCTACTACTTTAGACACAGCAAAAATAGCTTCTTTTGAAAGTATTGATACCACACAAAGCATGAATCATGCCGCTACAAGAAAAACATTTGTGTATCGAGATAAGATTATTCCGATTTTGAAAACCAAGTGTTATAACTGTCATTCTGCCAGCAAAAAGAAAGGTAGTTTACGCTTAGATTCGGAAGATTATATAAAAAAAGGCGGCAAAAATGGGCGAATTATGACCCTTGGAAATCCAAACAAAAGTACCTTATTTACACATTTAATTTTACCCGAAGATGATGATAAACACATGCCCCCCAAAAGTAAAACGCAACTTACCAAAAACGAAATTTCGACCATTTATTCTTGGATAAAAAAAGGAGGGTCTTTTGTAGAAGAAATTGAGACTACTGCCAACGAAAAAGCTTTGGTTGAAACCTTCATTCTTAATACACCGAACACATCTGAAGCAAGTTCTGATATTTCAGTCATTGAAAAAGAAGTCATAGGTAATAATGATTCAAAATTACAGGCGGGTAATTTTGAAGCCATTAGCACTGCTGTAATTGAGAAATTAAAACAGCAAAACATCGGCATTGCGTATTTGGGAAATAGCTCAAATTATATTTCGGCCAATTTTGTGAATGTCAGAAATTATAAACCAATTTTATTAAACGATTTAGAAAGCATTAATAGTCAACTCATTAACCTAAGATTAAGTAATCAACCAATCAATGATGAGGCTATTAAAAAAATCACTAACTTTAAGAATTTAACAAGGTTAAATCTCGAAAATACTGATATTTCAGATGCTGCTTTGGAGCATCTGAAAGCTTTACCAAACCTCGAACAACTTAATTTATACGGCACAAATATCACCGATAAAGGCTTAGAGGCTTTTGCAAAATACCCCAGCCTAAAAGTGGTTTATTTATGGCAAACTAAAGTAAGTAAATCGGGAATTGAGCATTTGAAAAAGTCATTGCCAAAATTACAAATTGAAGCAGGTGAATTTCAGTTTGCGAAGCCTGATTCTAATAAAAATATCAAATAAGAATTTATTTTTATTAAATTTAAACAGTACGTTTATGTTGATGGGAAAATTTTTACTTTGGCAGTTGCTGACCGATAATTTATAGTGAATTCGGGAAATTTTAGATTCATACTCATTCAAATATTACCAAATTCAGCGTACTCCGTCAGGAGTTGTATATCGGTAGTATAAACAATCGTATTTATTAATGCTCCGTTAGGAGCTAAACCAGCAACACTTTAATTAAATTAAAATTCAGCGTACTCCGTCAGGAGTTGTATATCGGTAGTATAAATAATCATATTTATTAATGCTCCGTCAGGAGCTAAACCAACAACAATCTTAAAATACACCTAACAAAATGGCTAATACATTCACACAAATACATTTGCATTTGATATTTGCGGTGAAATTTAGACAAAGCCAAATTCAACGAGAATGGAAAGATAAACTTTATAAATACACAACTGGAATCATACAGAACAACGGTCACAAAGTATTAATTATCAGTGGTATTGCCGACCATATTCATATTTTAATCGGATTTCGTAGCACACAAGCACTGGCCGATTTGATGCGAGATATAAAAAAAATGACTTCACTTTGGATAAACGAAAACAAATTAGCAAAAGGTAAATTTGCTTGGCAGGAGGGTTACGCCGCATTTTCTTACGGACAATCTCAACTACCAACTATCATAAAATACATTGAAAATCAAGAAGAACACCACAAAAAGAGGACATTTTTTGAAGAGTACAAGGAATTTTTAAAGTTGTTCGATATTGAATTTGATGAAAAATATATTTTCAAAGACCTTGAGTAAATTGGTATAGCTCCTACGGAGCATGCCGGTTTTTTAATTTAATATTTCTATCGACATTAAACTCCTAACGGAGTATTTTCAAAGTACAGTAATATAATCAAACATTAAGTATTTAATATTCGAGATTCGTAAATTAAAATTCGTCAGTCTACCTAATAATTCAATCATGAAAAAATACTTACTATTACTCATTGCTTGTTTTTATTTATGGTCATTTAAACCAAATCAGCATCAGGTTGCAGACCCTGCAAAATTGCCCGACGATGTAGCACTCGCCTATAAAAACTTACCCACAACGTTAGATTATAATCTTCATGTCAAGCCGATTTTATCGGATAAATGCTTTGCATGCCACGGCCCCGATAAAGCCAAACAAAAAGCAGGATTACGTTTAGATTTAGCCGAGGCCGCTTATGCACAGCTACCCGAAAGCCCCGGGAAAGTTGCTATTTCGCCACGAAACTTAAAGAAAAGTGAAGTTTTTCACCGAATCCTTTCTACTGACCCCACTTATATGATGCCTACTCCCAAATCGCATTTGAATTTATCAGCTCACGAAAAAGCAGTCATTATCAAATGGATTGAAAATGGAGCCGTTTATCAACCTCATTGGGCATTTGTAAAACCACAAAAAAGAGCTATTCCATCTCTTAAAAATATGCTTACTTTTTCGCCGATTAATCAAATTGACAATTTCATTTTTAGCCGTTTAGAGCAAGAAGGTTTATCGGCATCGAAGGAGGCTTCGAGAGAAATTTTATTACGTCGTTTATCATTTGATTTAACAGGTTTACCACCAACATTAGAAGAAATTGATGCTTTTATAAGCGATAATAGCCTCAACGCTTACGAAAAACAAGTTGATAGATTGCTTGCTTCACTGCACTATGGCGAAAAAATGGCTACTGATTGGCTCGATTTAGCACGTTTTGCCGATTCACACGGTTATACGGTTGACCGCCTTCGAGATATGTCACCTTATCGAGATTGGGTCATTCGGGCTTTCAACGAAAATATGCCTTACAGCACTTTTATCCATCAACAATTAGCGGGCGATTTGCTTCCTTCGCCTACAAAAGATATGCTTATTGCTACAGCTTTTAATCGTAATCATCCTCAAAATTTAGAAGGCGGCATTGTCGAAGAAGAATTTCAGACAGAATATGTTATTGACAGAACCAATACGTTTGGCGATGCTTTTTTAGCAATGTCGGTTGGTTGTGCCAAGTGCCATGACCATAAATATGACCCTATTTCGCAGAAAAATTATTATGAATTGTTCAGTTTTTTTAATAACGTAAGAGAAGCAGGGCAAATTTCGTGGAATGATGATCTTCCTACTCCAACCTTACTTTTACCAACTTCAGAGCAGGAAAAAGTAGTTAATTTCATAAAAAACTCTATTTCTGACCAAGAGCAAAAAGTTGTCGAAACGCAAAATTTAGCTTCAGCAGATTTTGAAAAATGGCTGCAAGAAAATCAGTATAAGTCGCTGGCTAATAATACTTTACCACAAATTGGCTTGCAAGGGTTTTATACTTTTGAAGATTCACTCCGAAATAGTATTAACCCAAAACAATCGGGTGTGATGCGTCGTGATGCTGGGACACTTGATAAACCAACATTCGAGAAAAACTCCAAGGGAAAAGTCCTACTATTAGATGGAGATGTTTACGCCGATTTAAAAGACGTGGGCGTTTTCCGAAAATCAGAGGCTTTTACGGTCGGAATGTGGGCGTATATCCCAAAAGAAATGAAAGATGGAGTAATTTTTCATAAGAGTAATGCCGAGCGTTTGTATAATTTTAAGGGCTATCACCTTTTTCTACGAAACAACAAATTAGAAATCACGATGGCTCACACTGCCCCTTCAAACGCCATTACAAAATTGAGTTTGAAAGATGCTCCTCGTGAAAAATGGTTGCATTTAAGCATGACTTATGATGGTTCTGCCAAAGCTAATGGCTTCAAATTATATATTGATGGTGAAGAAATACCCATGGAAACCATCATCGACCAGCTTTACAAGGACATCATTTTTTATTCAAAATCAGAGCCTGCTTTGCAGATTGGTGGATGGTGGCGTGGCTTAGGTTTTAAGGGTGGAAAAGTCGACGACGTAGTAGTTTATAACCGAACATTGACACCTTTTGAAGTGAAAATCCTAGCAAAAAAAGCCGATTGGAGCAATATTTCCAATAAATCAGCAGTTGAACTAAATACTCAAGAGAAAGCTGTTTTAAAAGAATATTACTTATCAGCTGTCAGTAAAGCCATTTTATCTGCACAAAAAGAATTGCAAAAACTCCGAACGGCTTTGTCTGATTCAAGCGAAAAAATTGCTGAAATAATGGTCATGCAAGAAATGCCTAAACCTAAAATAACGCACTTGCTTAATCGAGGGCAATATGATGCCTTCGGCGAAGAGGTAAAACCCAATACTCCTAAAAATATCCTTGCGTTTCCTGCCAATTTACCTAAAAATCGACTTGGTTTAGCTCAATGGCTCACTGACGAAAATAATCCACTGACCGCACGAGTAGCGGTAAACCGATTTTGGCAAAATTTCTTCGGAGTGGGCATTGTGAAAACTACCGAAGATTTTGGCAATCAAGGTGAAATGCCGAGTCACCCAGAATTACTCGATTGGCTGGCTGTTAATTTTCAAGAAGGTTGGGATTTAAAGAAACTCAACAAACTAATTGTAATGTCGGCCACGTATAGACAAGATTCAAAAACTACCAAAGAAGTGCGTGAGCGTGACCCCGAAAATCGTTTACTTTCGCACGGGCCAAGTAACCGACTATCTGCCGAAATGGTACGTGATAACGCTCTGGCAGTGAGTGGCTTAATCAACAAAAAAATTGGTGGTAAAAGCGTAAAACCCTACCAACCCGACGGCCTTTGGGAAATTAATAATACCCATTATACCCAAGATTCAAGCAATGCCGTTTATCGTCGAAGCCTATATGTCATTATCAAACGTTCGGTGCCAAATCCAACTTTAGGAACATTCGATGCTCCTTCTCGTAGCTATTGTGTGGTTCGCCGTCAAAAGACCAATACACCTTTGCAAGCCCTCGTTGGGCTCAACGACCCAACATTTATTGAGGCTGCCAAAGTAATGGGTGAAAGCATGACCAAGCAAGCTGACACACGAAAAGCAATTATTGATATGTATCGAAAACTAAGTAGTAAAATACCTTCTGAACGCGAGCTAAATTTACTCTTATCTCTACAAAAGACTGAATATGAACAGTTTAAGCAAAATCCAGATAAAACTAAAGGTTGGCTAAAAACTGGTCTTTACAAAATTGACCCGACTTTAGAAGTAGCCGCAGTGGCCGCCAATGCCGTTGTGGCCAGTACGATTTTAAACTCAGATGCAAGTATTACGAAAAGATAAAATGGCACATCACGACGATACATTCAAACTTCATTCTCCTGAATTTTCGGCTTTAAATCGAAAATTGGATAGACGTAATTTTTTGCTTAGAACAGCCTCTGGTTTGGGTGCAATGGCTTTAGGTGGTTTGATTAGTTCAAACGCAAAAGGCAATACGCTTGAACAGCAAATTATGAGTACTTTGCCGAGCATTGCCCCCAAAGCAAAGCGAGTTGTTTATTTGTTTATGAGCGGTGGGCCTTCACAATTTGAAACTTTCGACTATAAACCCAAACTCAGCGATATGTTTGGTCAAGGCTTGCCTGATTCAGTGCGAAAAGGACAAAGACTCACGGGTATGAGTGCCAATCAAGCGGTTTTGCCGCTCGTACCGTCGGCGTACAAATTTAATCAATATGGAAAAAGCAAAACTTGGGTAAGCGATTTGCTTCCATACACAGCTCAAGTTATTGATGATTTGTGCATCGTAAAATCTATGTTTACCGAGCAAATCAATCATGACCCCGCCATAACGTTTTTTCAAACTGGACATCAGCTGCCTGGACGGCCTTCAATTGGTTCTTGGATGAGTTACGGACTTGGTTCTGAAAATCAAAACCTGCCTGCGTTTATTGTTTTGGTTTCAAAAAATGCTTCAAAAGACCAGCCTCTTTATGCTCGTTTGTGGGGAAATGGATTTTTGCCATCCGAGCATCAAGGAGTACAATTTCGTTCGGGAAAAGACCCTGTTTTGTTTCTTAATAATCCTGAAGGATATGACGGCAAAGACCGCCAAGAAATGTTAGAATATTTGACAAAACTCAACCAACTACAAAACGAAACTTGGGGTGACCCTGAAGTAGATGCACGAATCGCTCAGTACGAAATGGCATATCGCATGCAAACTTCTGTTCCCGAGGTAATGGATACTTCTAAAGAACCCGATGAAGTTTTTGAACTTTATGGAGAAGGTAGTCGAGATAAGGGAACTTATGCTGCTAATTGCCTTTTAGCTCGAAAATTACTAGAAAAAGATGTGAGATTTGTACAGCTTTATCACCAAGGATGGGACCACCACGGCTCATTACCGAAGGGTATGGCTCAGCAGTGCAAACAAACCGATAGAGCCACGGCAGCTTTGATTATTGATTTAAAAAGAAGAGGTTTACTCGAAGATACTTTGGTGGTTTGGGGTGGAGAATTTGGCCGAACGGTTTATTCACAAGGCAAACTAACCAAAGATGATTACGGGCGTGACCATCACCCAAGGTGCTTTACAATGTGGATGGCTGGAGCGGGCGTAAAACCAGGCATCAGCTACGGAGAAACAGATGATTTTAGCTATAATATCATAAAAAACCCAGTGCATGTACACGATTTTCAAGCTACTTTGTTGCATTTAATGGGTATTGATCACGAACAGTTGACCTACAAATATCAAGGTCGTCGTTTTCGTTTAACCGATGTGCACGGGCAAGTGATCAAAGGAATTTTATCGTAAATTTACGGCATAAAACACTTAAACTTGAAACACTTCTGGGTCATATTCAAATTATTATTATTGATAGTTTTTGCTCTTCGTTTATTGAAATCTAATCGAAAAGTGGCAAATTTTGAACATGACCAAAAACGTGGGTTTTTCAATTTATTTCAAGAAAGAGTTTTTTCTGAAAAAATAGCTTTTACGTTTGAAGGTACCACTCCTGAGTTACAATTAAAAGAACTTTTCCGAAAAATCATTCGCCCTAAAGAAGAACTTTGGAAACAAAACGGCGGACAATTCGATGATTTTTTTGCTACTTTGACTTTAGAGGAGCGAATCATTTACGTGGTATATCTTTCCAATAAAAGTTTTCAGAAAGGGAGTATTTTCAACTTTTTATGGTATAAAACCAAATGGACTATTGCTTTTGGACAGCTTTTGAAACACATGAAAGAAAAATCGCTTTACGCTCATTATCAACAGGTTATCCTCGAAACTTGTCATTTTGATTTGGAAAGCATATCGCCCGAACACAAGGACTTTTTTGACCTCGAACTTCACCCAGACGGCAGCAAAGAATTTGATTCTGTTAAGCTTTTTGATGAAGCATTAGATAGAAATATATTTTATAAAAGAGTCATATTATTGAGCATCTTAAATTAATTCCATACATGCTTCATTATAAATATTATTTGTGGTACTCAATTGTTTATGGCTACCCGAATTGATAATTTCGCCATTTTCAATGATATAAATCCTGTCGGCAATTCGAGCAGTTTGTGGCTTATGTGTTACCATAATTATTGCCATTTCGTTTCTGATTTTATGAAGCAATTGCAAAATAAACTTTTCAGTTATTCTATCCATTGCTGATGTTGCTTCGTCTAATAAAAGTAGTTGTGGATTTCGATATAATGCCCTTGCCAAAGCCACCAACTGCCTTTGTCCACCCGAGATATTGATACCTTCTTCGCCTAAAATAGTAAGATAACCTTGTGGAAAATCTTCAAAAAACTGTGAAAATTTATAGCTTTCACAAAATTCAATAACTTTTTTGGCTTCTTCTTGTGTATTTTCTAAACAAATATTATCTAAAAGTGTGCCATTGAAAAGTTTAGTTTGTTGTGGAACAACACCTAAAATATCTCGCCATGCTTTTGTATCAATTTTATTCCAATCTTCTGAATTAACAACAATTTTACCAGAATCTACTTCATAAAACCTTTGAATAATTTGAATTAATGTGCTTTTTCCAGAGCCACTTTCACCCCATAAAGCTATCATTTCTCCTTTTTTTACATTTAAAGAAATGTTTTTGAGTAAAAGTTTTCTACCGACGAAGCGAAAAGACAAATTTTTGATTTCTAAATTTAAAAACTCCAAGCCATTGGGAACCGAGCGGAGTCGAGGTTCTGTTTCAATATTCACAAACTCAAACATTCTATCAAAAGCTACTTTTGCTTCTTGAAGCTGAATATTGGTCATTGCTAAGGCACTCACCGCAGGGATAATATTTCCAGCAATTGATAAAATGGCCATCATTTCGCCAATTTTCAAGGTTTTAGTAATCACTAACCAAGATGCACAGCTTATCATACCGACTAATAAAATAACAGAAATTATTTCGCCTAAAAGTCCAAAATGCAAGCTTAATTTGCCTAAATTATAGACTTTTGTTTGAAAAACACCATAAATTACTTTTGTGAGATTAGTAAAAAATGGTTCTTTATTACTTGCTTTTATTACTTCAATGCCTTGAATAGTATCAATATAATTACTTTCATTTTGGGCGTAAGAAGCCATTACTTCTTTTTGTTGTCTAATGATTTTTTTGTTAAAAAACCATACTAAACCCCCAAATAAAGGAATACTTGCCAAAGCAACCAAACCTATTGAAACCGAAATTGTGAAAACATAGATTGACGAAGCAATTAAAACCAATAAATTAATAAGCACATTGCCAGTTAGAAAACTAACTGTTTGCTGAATACGTCGGGTATCATTCATGCGAGCAATGAGTTCGCCTGTTTTACGACTATCAAAAAATGACTTAGGTAAACTTAGGAGTGAACTATAAAAACCATCAATAATGCGATTATTGAAGCCCTGACTTTGGCGATTGAGTAGAAAACCCCGCAAGTAGCTCATAAAACTACGTGCAAGAAGCAAAATAAAGAGTAGCACCAAACCCAAAATAAGTCGTTTGGTATCTTGTTTGGGTAAAATATCATCTATCAATCTTTGTGAAAAAATAGCCGTTGAAATACCCAGACTGGCAATAATAACGCCCATAATTGAAGCAATACCCAAAATCGTGAAGTCTGGGCGAACAATA
>Ga0209189_1000791_pt1 | contig 24744 bp, 23 predicted proteins | sample C_130820_EF_Meta_FD_187308 | JGI IMG/M metagenome (GOLD analysis project Ga0209189, IMG submission 187308) | Freshwater microbial communities from Lake Croche, Canada to study carbon cycling - C_130820_EF_MetaG (SPAdes) (version 3) | ecosystem: Environmental > Aquatic > Freshwater > Lake... | reverse complement strand
GCGTCTGTCACCGATTTATACACATGTGATACAGAAATTAAGTTCATAGAGGACACAGAAATGTTAAGGCGTCACTTTACCTTGGGTGGAATATGCACGGCAGTCGCTGGGCTATTTCACGCATCGGCTATTGCGCAAAGGCAAGTGATTTCCTCTAACGGCGCTGGTCTGGAAGGCGAAGTCACCACGACGCGGCCTCGCGCACCACGCGGACAAAGCGCCATTAACCAAGTCCCTCCACCTGGTTCAGCACCCGCACCAGGAAGCGTTCCTGTTGCCGCTATTTTGGTATTGGGTGACTCACTCAGCGCGGAATACGGCATACAACGCGGCAGAGGATGGGTGGCCTTAATGGCAGCGCAATTACAAAAAGAACGCGGTGATGTGCAAGTTGTCAATGCGAGTATCAGTGGGGACACAACAGCTGGAGGTCGCTCTCGATTACCTGCCCTGTTAAACCAAGTGCGTCCCGTCATGGTGGTGATTGAATTAGGGGCTAATGATGCACTAAGGGGCCTCGATTTAGACAGCACCCATAATAATTTTGAAGCCATGATTGAAGCGTGTCGATCGGTCAATGCCAAAGTTGTCTTGGTAGGCATGCAAATACCACCCAATTACGGCCCAGACTATGGTGCAAAATTTGCAGTGATGTTTGCCAATTTATCTAAGAAATACAAAACAGGGTTGGTGCCTTTTCTTCTCAAAGGCATTGCCGATGTGCCCGATGCAGCCAATAACTTTCAAAACGACCGCATCCATCCACGAGAGGAAGCACAGCCCAAAATGCTGGCTAATGTGCTTCCCGAAATTAAAAAACAATTGAATCAGTAAACGTGAGCGTCCATCTTTTATCGGCTGTTGAGGCCATCCAGCGCATGCGTATTCCCCTCGGACAAGCTGGCGGATTCGACACGATCATTGATGCACGTAGCGAAGACGAATATGTGCTCGACCATTTACCAAATGCGGTGAACTGGCCATCACTGAACAATGCAGAACGCATCACCATAGGCACTATGTACAAGCAGATGGGCGGATTTGAAGCGCAAAAGCATGGAGCCGCCCTGGTGGCAGCCAATATTTCCAGACATATACAAAGCCATGTATTGGATTTACCAAGAAACTGGCAACCCTTGATCTACTGCTGGCGTGGTGGCAAGCGCAGTGGTTCTTTAGCCATGGTGCTGGGACAGATTGGTTTCAAAATTCATCTGATTGAAGGTGGATACAAATCTTTTCGTGCTGCGATGCTAGAAGACATTGCACATATTGCGCCAAGCTTTCAATACCAAGTTATTTCAGGCCCAACAGGCTCAGGTAAAACCCGGTTGTTACAAGCACTCAAGATGGAAGGCGCCCAAGTATTGGACTTAGAAGACTTGGCACAGCACCGCAGTTCTGTTTTGGGTCATATCCCCGGGCAACCCCAACCGAGTCAGAAACATTTCGATATGTTGGTCTGGCAAACCTTGAAGCAATTTGACCCAACGCGTGTGGTGTTTACTGAATCTGAAAGTCGTAAGGTAGGTAACCTCTCGATTCCAGAGCCTGTGATGCTGGCTATGCGAAATAGTCCTTGCCATGAACTATTGCTTCCCCTACAAGAGCGGGTTGCGTTGCTGATGGAAGACTACAACTTCTTTGTAAGCGATCCCATTTTATTTTGTCGGAGACTGGACGCTTTGGTAGCGATTCGTAGCAAAGCACTGGTTGAGGAATGGAAAGCGCTGGTACAACAAGGCCAATTTGAACCAGTGGTGCATGCGTTATTGGAAACGCATTACGACCCAACCTACGCAAGTTCTATGCGCCGCAACTTTGCTCGGTTTGAAAGTCACAAGGTATGTGAAGCCATGAATAGAAATGAAGAGACGATGGGTTTACTAGCGCGTGAATTAATCGCAAGTACTACTAGCACTTAATGTGTTATCACACCAGTGCTGCGTGAATAGCCTGCTCAATATCCGCCTGTAAATCAACCACATCTTCGAATCCAATACAGAACCGAACAACCGTTCCAAGCTTCAAATGGGGTGCTGGCAAGGTGCGAATATTTTGTTTTTGGTAAGGCACCACCAAACTCATGGGGCCACCCCAGCTGTAGCCAATTTTGAAGATACGTAAAGCATCACAAAAAGCATCCACCTGTGAAGTGGAAAACCGAGCATCCACCACCACGCTAAAAATACCAGCCGCACGGCCTTTGGGGTATTGCTCACTTGCACACAGCTTTTGCCAATGACTGTGGCCAGGAGACTGTGGCAATGCTGGATGCAACACTTGTGCAAATACGGATTGGTTTTCACACCAACTGGCGAGTTCTCGCGCATTTTGGTCTTGCGATGTATAGCGCATTTCTAGCGTAGAAAAAGAACGCAACAAAGTCTCTACATCGTTGGCGCCTACACCTGTACCCAGACGCATGTGGCTCAGTTTGATGCTGCGTGCTAGTGCGTCATTGCGTGTGATGATGCTTCCCATCAATACATCGCCACCGCCACTGGGGTATTTGGTCAAAGCATGAATGGTGATATCAACCCCCAGTGGCTCAGCGCCCTGCCCTGGCGTGAGATCAAACGCATTGAAGGCCAAGCCTGCACCCCACGTATTGTCTAAGGCGCACAAAACACCACGCGACTTACACAAGGTGACTTGCGCCACTAAATCTGGGAATTCCATGGTGACAGAGCCTGGCGCCTCTAACCAGACCAATCGGGTTTTAGAGGTAATACGCTGCGCCAAGTCGTCCACATCAAGCGGGTCATAGCGCTGGTGGGTGATGCCAAAATTTTGCAATTCACCTAAAGCCAATGATTGATTCGGTGCGTAGGCATTGTCAGGAATCAATACTTCATCACCTGTTTTAAGCAATGCGAAGTCCACCTGCGCGATAGCAGCCAACCCACTAGGCGTCAATATGCAGTGGGTGCCACCTTCTAGGCTTGCTAATCGCTCTTCCAGCGTAAACGTTGTGGGCGTGCCGTGAAGTCCGTAGGTATAAGAAGACTTGTCCAACCACTGTCGCTCACGCATGGCTGCTGTGTTGGGGAAAATTACCGTAGAGCCCTTGTAGACAGGAACTTGCGGAGATACAAAGCCTTCAGGGGCTTGGTAAGGATGGTGAATATTCGCTGTATTGCGCAGCAAAGATGTTGGCTTTTTGGCCATGGAAGTTAGACCTTCCATTTCTCCATCAAACCCGCCGGACGCAATGCGTCGTAGCCTTCAAAAGGCTGGTGTATCCAAGGGTTGGTAGGCAGGTATTCAACCGAGAAATCTGGGTCAAACGACGACACGCCTTTGGTCCAAATAACAGCACTACGCAATTCAGTAATAGGTTTGAAATTATTTTTAAGCTGGTCCACCACAGCTTTCAGGGTGTGGCCGGTATCTGCCAAATCGTCTACCAACAAAACGCGTCCAGCAATTTCACCTTTGGGTGTGGTGATGAAACGGGCAATATCCAAATGGCCTTGAATCGTACCGGCATCAGCACGGTACGAACTGGTCGACATGATGGCGAGTGGCTTGTCAAAAATGCGCGACAAGATGTCGCCAGGTCGCATGCCGCCGCGTGCCAAACACAAAATAGTGTCGAACTCCCAACCAGATTGGTGAATTTTGATTGCAAGCTTTTCGATGAGGTTGTGGTATTCGTCGTAAGACACATACAGGTGCTTGCCGTCTTCAGTCAACATGGTGGAAGTCCTTTAAAAAGATGGCCGCATTACGCGGCAAAAGGGTGACGTAACAAAATGGTGTGGTCGCGATCAGGACTGGTCGAAACCATATGAATTGGAACGCCTGTGGTGGCAGAAATACGATTCAAATAATGTTGCGCTTCGGGGGGAAGTTTTTCGTAATCTGTCACGCCTACTGTGCTGACGCTCCAACCTGGAATAGTTTCATAAATGGGTTTGCAACGCGATATTTCATCAGCACCCATTGGCAAGATATCTATCTTCTTTCCGTCTAATTCATAGCCCACACACAGCAACAGTTCTTTGAGGCCATCCAGCACATCGAGCTTGGTGATACACAGCCCACTCAAGCCGTTGACTTGCGCGCTGCGCTTGAGCAGAGCCGCATCAAACCAGCCGCATCGACGTGACCTACCGGTTGTCACGCCTTTTTCAGCGCCTACCGTTGACATGTGATACCCAGGGGTACCTTCTTTTTCCCAATCTAATTCGGTTGGGAAAGGCCCGCCACCCACACGGGTGCAATAGGCTTTGGTGATGCCCAAGATGTAGTGCAACAAATTAGGTCCCACGCCAGAACCTGCAGCCGCATTACCTGCTACACAGTTGCTAGACGTTACGAAGGGATAGGTGCCGTGGTCCACATCGAGCAAAGTGCCTTGCGCACCTTCAAACAATAAATTAGCGCCTTGGGTGTGTGCTTGGTTTAACTCCAAAGACACATCGGCCATCATCGGCAAGATTTCTTTGGCGTAAGCCATGGCTTCTTGATAAACCGTATCAAAATCAATCGCAGGCGCATGCAAGATGTCCGTCAAGATATGGTTATGCAATTCCAAGTTCTCGCGCAATTTGGTTGCAAAACGATCTGGATGCTTGAGATCTTGCACACGCAAAGCGCGCCGTGCGACTTTGTCTTCGTAAGCTGGACCAATGCCGCGACCAGTGGTTCCGATCTTGGCAGAACCCGCTTTTTCTTTGGCAGCTTCACGCGCGATATCGATCGCAGCGTGATAAGGAAGAATCAGAGGACACGCTTCACTGATGCGCAAGCGTGAACGCACTTCAACGCCGGCTTTTTCTAAACCTGCAATTTCTTCCAGCAATTTGGTGGCAGATAACACCACACCATTGCCGATGTAGCACTTGACGCCAGGGCGCATGATGCCGCTGGGGATCAAATGCAAAGCTGTTTTCACTCCGTTGATTACCAGTGTGTGTCCAGCATTGTGGCCACCTTGAAAACGCACAACTCCCGTAGCGGTCTCGGTGAGCCAATCGACCAATTTACCCTTGCCTTCATCGCCCCACTGGGTACCAACGACAACGACGTGACGACCTTTGCTGATTTGCATGTCTATTTTTAAATAAGGTTAAGAATGGGGAAGATCGCGAACGACCCACTTATCCGCAACGTGCACTAGTTCTCGGTCGCAGTTGAATTCGTCGACCTCGCTTTCATGCCCAGGCATCGCACAGACAACGGTTTCGCCTTGGCCTCGCAATTGCCTCAATGCTTCGCGCAAACCAGCCTCGACGCCCCAAGGCGCGCGAATAGCTGCTTTCAATGGTTGCGCGGGCACTGCATTAACAAGTTCTTTTAAATCGAGGCTGAAACCTACTGCAGGGCGTTTGCGCCCGAACACAGCGCCTACTTCGTCGTAGCGTCCGCCACGCACTAAGGCGTCGCTGGTGCCAGCCACATACATGGCGAATCGCACGCCGCTGTAATAACCGTAGCCGCGTAAATCAGCCAAATCGACAGTGACTTGCACATGCTTGAATGCCTCGGCGATATGGCGAAGCTCTTGAAGTGATTGCAATATGGTGGGCCAAGCAGCAAAGGTTTTTTCAGCTTGGCTTAAAACGCTGACGTCTCCATACATCTGCACCAGTTCAATCAAAGCGTTTTGGATATTGGCTGGGAGACCTTTGGCCAGTGCTTGGATACCGGTTACATCTTTAGAGGCCAAGGCTTGGTGCAATTGCTCCCGAGTGTCGGCACTTATAGATGCACCAGCGAGCAAGGCGGGCACGATGCGCGCATCGCTTAAATCTAGGGAAACTTGTTTTAAAGAAACCGCATCTAGGCTCGTGAGCGCTAGTTCTATCACTTCAAGATCGGATTCGAGTCCTGCATGGCCATAAATCTCTGCGCCAAACTGCAAAGGTTCACGCGTCGCAAAAGGACGGTCGGGTCTGGTGTGGAGAACAGGTCCGCAGTAACAAAGTCTGGTCACACCCGTACGGTTGAGTAAATGGGCATCAATGCGGGCAACTTGGGGGGTTGTGTCAGCGCGTAAACCCAAGGTGCGACCTGAGAGTTGGTCTACCAATTTGAACGTTTGTAAATCTAGTGCGCGGCCTGTACCAGAGAGCAAAGATTCCAAATATTCAAGCAGAGGCGGCATCACCAGCTCGTAACCGAAGCGACGCGCGGTGTCGAGGTAAAGACGTCGGAGTTCTTCGATGTGCCGGGCCTCAGAGGGCAAAACATCAGCGATGTGATCCGGCAGGACCCAAGCAGACATGTGGTGTGACAGTGCTGTTAAAAACGAGATTTTACAGGGCTAAAGACCCTGCTCAACCCAACCACCACAGCATAAAAACTCCGCCTAAGACACAGGCTAAGCCAAAGAAACGTATTTGTCCGTCGTGCAAAGCCAACAATTGGGCCATTTTTTTGCGCCATCCGTCAGGCGACAGGAAGGGAAAGAGGCCTTCGAAGATCAACATCAGGCCAAACGCCGTCCACAGCACGTCGCTGTTCAAGTCCATAGCACGTACCTTTTACTTCTTAGGAGCGGATGATGCGCCGCCGCCGCTGCTACGCATGGCGTTAAAGAAGTCGCTTGAAGGATCAAGAACCATGAGATCGCTCTTTTTATTGAAAGTAGCTTTGTAAGCTTCCAAGCTGCGATAAAACTTGGCGAACTGCGCATCGCGTCCGAATGAATCAGCATAAATACGGGCAGCCTCGGCATCACCCTCGCCTTTGATCATTTGGGCTTCACGATACGCATTCGCCACGGTGACCTCGCGCTGCCTGTCTGCATCGGCGCGGATTTTTTCGCCTTCAGCCGCACCCGTAGAGCGCAACTCGTTGGCCACACGTTTACGCTCGGCTTCCATACGGCGATAAACAGATTCCGTGATGGCATCTACATAATCTGCACGGGTAATGCGCACGTCAATCACGTCGACACCCCAAGGCTTCGCACCTTTGACGGCCTGAAGAACTTCGCGCTTGACATCTTCAAGCAAAGCATCGCGCTTGAGAGAGAGCAATTCTTTCACTGTGCGCTTATTGATTTCTTCCTGAAAAGCGTTGCGCACAACACGGGAGAGTTGCATCGCACCAGCGTTTTCATCTAGACCCACGTTTCGGATGTATTGCGATGGGTCAGTGATACGCCAACGCGCATACCAGTCGATCACCACACGTTGCTTTTCAGCCGTCAACATGGGTTCGGTGTCAGCGTTGTCGAGTGTTAACAAACGCTTGTCGATGTAGCTGACATTTTGAAATGGCGGTGGAAACTTGAAATTGAGACCAGGCTCTGTGATAACGCTCTTGATTTGGCCAAATGAGTAGACCACGCCAAATTGGCGTTGGTCCACCACAAACAAGGTAGAACTCAGCAAGGCCAATACAGCCAAAACAGAGGAGATATAAAAACCGATTTTGTTTTGATTCATGTTCGTGTCTCCTCGATCAACGGCTATCGCGGTCGCGTGAGCGGCCATCACGCGATCTAGCGTCTATGGGCGAGTTGGGACTCATGGGATTACTTGGGGGCTCAGTTAAGGGTGCAACAGGTTGAGACGAAACCGCTGGGTTGCTTGCACCTGCTTGCTGGATGATTTTGTCTAACGGCAGGTACAACAAATTAGAACCTGCCTTAGCGTCTATCAACACCTTGGTGGTGTTGGTGTAGATTTGTTGCATCGCATCGATGTACATGCGGTCACGCATCACTTGTGGCGCTTTTTGGTACTCCGTTACCAAAGACTTAAAGCGTTGTGCATCGCCCTGCGCTTGTGCAACGATGCGTGATTTGTAACCGTCTGCTTCTTGCTTCAAGCGTGATGCCGCACCGACTGCACGTGGCACCACATCGTTGGCATAGGCTTCGGCTTCATTCTTTGCACGCTCGCGTTCTTGCCCGGCTTTGAGCACATCGTCAAAGGCAGATTGGACTTGCTCTGGGGGACGCACGCCACCTTGTTGTAAGTTGATACCAACCACTTCAATACCCACTTTGTATTGGTCCAAGATGCGTTGCATGATGACGCGAATACGTGGTCCAATTTGGTCGCGCTCATCTGACATGGCGGCGTCCATTTTCATTTTGCCGACCACTTCGCGGACAGCGGTTTCAGCAGCTTGTATTACCGTGTCAGTTGGGTTTTTGGTTTCAAACAAATAAGCGCGTGCATCGGTTAACCGGTATTGCACGGCAAATTTGATTTCTAAAATATTTTCGTCTTCGGTCAACATGGCAGACTCACGCAGACCAGTCGACTTAACGATGTTTTCACGCCCGACATCGACAGAGCGAATTTGCGTCACAAAGACCAGTTCTTGGCGTTGAAAGGGATAAGGCATACGCCAGTTAAAGCCTGCACCCACCGTGGAGTGGTAGCGGCCAAACTGGGTAATCACACCCTGTTGTCCTTCTTGCACAATGAAAAAACCGGTGCTCAACCAGATCAACACAATCACTGCGGCAATGGCACCGATGCCGTACTTGCCAAGGTTGAAATTGAGTATCGGGGGTTTTCCGCCGACCGGAGGTTCTGCACCTCCGCCACCTTTTTTGGGTGAACCAAAAAATCCAGACAGCTTTTTGTTGAAGTCGCGCCACAACTCGTCTAAATCAGGCGGACCATTACCAGAGGGCCGATTGTTGTTGGGTGGAGGTTGTTGAGGGGGTTTGTTGTCCTCAGGCGGCGAACTGTTGTGGGTATCTGGCTTGGATTGCGACGTCTCATCGCGGCCCCAACGTCCATCATTCAAATTGAAAGCACCAAGAACTCTGGAACGCCATGTTCCTGTGGTTTTGGGGGTTGTTTGTGAATTCATTCGCATGGGTTGTTTTTGGTCTGAAGTATGAATTGTGCCTAAATGCAAAAGCTATTTTGTTCACTCATGCAAAACTTGCTGTTGTGGCAAGGTTTTGGCTTAAATACGCCCTCAAAGCGGGTATGCCTTCGCCTGTTTGCGCACTTACAAACAATCTAGGGGTATCTACTCCGTCTATGGAAAAAATATCCTGCATTTGCAGAGGTTTTTTATCGTCTGACATCGCGTCTAATTTATTGAACACCAAAACTTGCGGCACGTTGTCTGCCCCAATTTCTGCCAACACTTTATGGACTTCGTCCATTTGCTCTAAATAGTTATCGTTAGAAGCATCCACCACATGCAAAAGCAAGCTCGCATCTGCTGCCTCTTGCAAAGTGGCTTGAAAAGCGTCGATCAATCCGTGCGGCAAATCGCGAATAAATCCTACTGTGTCAGATATAGACACTGAACGACCACCGCCTTGGTTGTCGCCCAAATAAAGCTGACGCGTGGTGGTGTCTAGCGTGGCAAATAACTGGTCTGCTGCATAAGCCCGGGCTTTGACCAAGGCATTGAATAAGGTCGATTTACCCGCGTTGGTGTAGCCAACTAACGAAATAGTGAAAGCGTCACGCCTTTGGCGCTGCCTGCGTTGCGTACCGCGTTGGCGCTTGACTTTCTCAAGCCGTTCCCGGGTGCGTTTGATGGAGTCACCAATCATTCGCCTATCCAACTCAATTTGCGTCTCACCTGGGCCACCACGCATACCAATACCGCCGCTTTGACGCTCCAAGTGTGACCAGCGTCGCACCAAACGGGTACTGAGGTATTGCAAACGGGCGAGCTCTACTTGCAATTTGCCTTCGTGGCTGCGTGCGCGTTGGGCAAATATTTCAAGGATGAGGAAGGTGCGGTCGTTCACCGCTACTTCCATATGCCGCTCTAAGTTTCTTTGCTGCGCGGGACTTAAAGATTGGTCGAACAAAATCTCAGTGGCGCCATGCATCAGCACCAACTCTTTGATTTCATCGGCTTTGCCTGAGCCAATAAACAATGCGGCATCTGGTGCTTTGCGCTTACACACGATGCGCGCAACAGGTGTTAAACCCGCTGTTTCAGCGAGCAAACCAAGTTCATGCAACTCGGCATCAAAGTGTGGGGTACCAAAATCAACCCCGACCAAGATGGTTAGGGCTTTGAAGGACGAAGGAGACTCGCTCAAACTTCGGGCGAACTGCCAGTGCCATCGGCGGCATTGAAGTTCACGGCGCGTCCTGGAACAATGGTCGAAATAGCGTGCTTGTAAACCATTTGCGTAACAGTATTGCGTAAAAGCACAACATACTGATCAAAAGATTCGATTTGGCCTTGCAACTTGATACCGTTGACCAAATAAATAGACACTGGGACGTGTTCGCGTCGCAGAATGTTTAAAAAAGGGTCTTGCAAAAGTTGGCCTTTGTTCTTAGTGTTATCGGTGTTCACGATATGCTCCGTGTTCGATTGTTGAAAAAAGAGTTGTGACCATACCACAGGTGGCGGTGCACCCTATTCCCTAATTGTCTTTATCACTGTAGGGATTATGCGAAGTCTTCATCTCGATTCGCAGCGGCGTACCTTCAAGTGAAAACGCTTTTCTAAAACGGCCTTCTAAAAAACGCTTATAGGAATCGGTGACATGTTCGAGTGAATTGCCATGCACCACGATGATGGGTGGATTCATACCGCCTTGGTGCGCATAGCGCAATTTAGGACGAAACATGCCAGCGCGTTTAGGCGATTGAAATTGCGTCGCCTCTAACAACAAACGCGTCAATACAGGCGTCGTCATTTTGCACATCGCCGCTTTGTAAGCGTTGGTCACAGCGCCCCACAAAGGCCCAAGACCTTGGCGTTTTTTGGCAGAGATGAAATGCATGGTGGCGAATTTCAAAAATGGCAAACGCGTCTCGATGGAACGCATCAACAATTCACGAGCGTAGCTGTCAACAGCATCCCATTTGTTCACCGCTAACACTACTGCCCTGCCGCTTTCCAAGATGTAGCCAGCTATATGGGCGTCTTGGTCGGTAACACCTTGGGTCGCATCGAGCAAAAGTAAAACTACGTTGGAAGATTCAATCGCTTGCAAAGTTTTGACAACCGAGAATTTTTCAATCGCTTCAAACACTTTGCCCTTGCGACGCAAACCCGCTGTGTCGATCAATTCAAACTTTTGTCCGTTGCGCTCGAACGGCACGCTGATCGCGTCACGCGTGGTGCCAGGCAAATCGAAAGCAACCAAGCGCTCTTCACCCAACCAAGCATTGATCAAAGTGGACTTGCCTACATTGGGACGCCCGGCGACAGCGAGTTTGATGGTGCCGTCTGGAACTGCATCCGCATCTTCTTCTGGTTCGGCCAAGTGCAAAGGCTCGAGAGCCATTTCGACCATGCTACGAATGCCTTGCCCATGTGAAGCAGACACTGGCAAAACCTCGCCTAGACCCAGCTCATAAAACTCAACCAACTGCGCGCCCTCTTGCATGCCTTCTGCCTTATTGGCGACCAAGAGTGTGATTTTTCCTAGGCGGCGTAAATAGTTGGCGATGTCGTGGTCTTGCGCTGAAATACCTGCGCGTGCATCCACAACAAACACCACCACATCGGCCTCAGCCACGGCTTGTTGGGTCTGACGCGCCATTTCTTTGTAAATGCCATCTTGTGCGTCAGGCTCAAACCCGCCAGTATCGATGACGATAAATTCGAGTTTGCCAAATTTGGCATTGCCGTAATGGCGGTCACGCGTTAACCCCGCAAAATCGGCAACGATGGCGTCGCGGGTTTTGGTTAAACGATTAAAAAGGGTAGATTTACCAACATTGGGACGGCCCACCAAGGCCAGTACGGGTTTCACTTGTATTTCCTAGGAATCTGCATCAAGGCAGATTCAAACCAGTGACGCGACCTTCGCGGCTAACCAGCACGTAGACATTCGATGCAACAGCAGGCGCGGCAGCCAGTTCTTCGCCGTCCATCTTCAAACGGTTCAGCAAGGCGCCGTCACCTAAAGACAACACATAGACATAACCGCCGCTGTCAGCAATCACCACGCCTTTTGGAGTGACCAGTGGTGCACTCAGCAAACGGTATTTGAGCCTCTCGGTTTCCCAGACGCGCTCTCCGTCTTCTCGACGCCAGGCTTGCACCACGCCATTGGCCAATGGAGCGATCACAAGGTTGGCGTTGCCGCTCAAGCCTTTGTCGCCAACCGAAGGACGGGTCCACAAGCTTTGGCCTTTTTGTGCATCGATACAACCCACTTGGGCTTGGAATGCGCGCGCGCACACCACATCGCCCACACGGTCCGTCGGACCGATGAGATCGACCAAGCGTTCCATATCGTTGGTGCCGCGCGGAGTGGCGATGGCCGATTCCCAAATAATCACGCCATTTGTGGGGTCCAAACCCGCCAAGCGGCCTGAGAGTCCAACCAATAAAGTGTTTTTAAATGCTACCAAGACACCCGCCTGCTTGAGCACCAAAGGCTCGCCGGGGCGCTGTTGGGTCCAGAGCTTTTGTCCGGTAGCGCCGTCATAGGCTAATACGGATCTATCAGCCGTCAACACAAAAATGCGCTGCCCAGCTACCAGTGGTGGGGTGAAAGACTGCGCAGGTAAGGTTTGACGCCATTGCACTTTGGCGTCTTGCATCACCACCAATTGGTTGTCGCGGGTGACCAGAGCAACTTGTTGACCATCGCTGCCCACGCCAGCGCTGACGGTGGTTTTCGGTAAGGTGAAACGCCAAATGTCTTTGCCTGTTTTGGCATTGAGCATCGCTACGGTGCCGTCGCTGTTGGCTAACGCAATACGGTCATCGCGTGCGGCAACAGATAAGGGGAAATTGACTTTGCCAATTTGCGCAGTCCACGCAGTGCGGGCTTCTTGCAGAACGGCAACGGGCGGAATATCAACGGGCTTGGGACGCGAGGCGGAGCATGCGGCTAACACTGCCGCAAGGGTTCCCAAACAAATCAAGCGCCCAAATCGCATAGTCACGGCAGTCATCACTTCAGCCTTCACTTAGTAGCTTCCTGCGCTGGCTTGGTGGCAGATGCATTGGCGCTAGGTTCAGGGTCAGCACCCAGCGCAGCAAGCTTGAATGCAATCAAGCGACGGTATTGGGCGGTAGGCTCCATGGCTTTCCAAGCGGCTTGGTAATGCTTTATGGCTTCGGCGGTTTGGTTGGTCAACATATCGAGATCACCCAAACGGTCTGCCACCAAAGGCTCAAAAGACTCAGGCGATTTAGCGCTGAGCAATTTACGGGCAGCATCAAATTCTTTGTCTTGAATCATCAAACTCGACAAGCGCAAACGCGCCAAGGCTTGGTAGCCTTCGTCGGAAGCTTGGTCGATCACCCATTGCAATTGCTCTCTCGCTTCTTTAGGACGCGATTTTTCTTGAAAAATACGTGAGGCTAAAAATGCTGCTTGGTGGGCATAGGTGGTTGAGCCAAATTTGCTTTTAATGTCACCCACTGAGCGCTCAAAAAGTACCAAGTCGCCTGCAACAGCGGCACGCTCTACGGTATCAAACAAAGCAGCAGACTGCGCAGATTGTTTAGCTTGCCAAGCTTGCCAACCCATCCATCCGGCGTAACTACTCAGGACGCCGATCAACAACCAAGTGATCAGATTGCCCCAACGCTTCCAAAAGTGTTTGAGGTCGTCGAGTTGTTCTTGTTCTTCGAGATCGAGATGCGTAGCCATGGATTTCTATCGTTTTAAATTGATTCAGATTGTAGGCGTGCGACTCAAGACAGACGCTGAGTCACAAAAGCTGCCAAGCCTAGAAGAGGCGTTGTCTCTTGTTGTCCTTGGCCGTCACGCAAAGACTTCCAAGTCACCTCGCGTTTGGCGAGTTCGTCGGCACCAAAAATCAAGGCAAAGCGTGCACCACTGGCATCGGCTTTTTTGAACTGCGACTTCATACTGCCCAAGCCTTCGCCTGCGCCCGCATGCATTTGCACCGACACCCCTTGACTACGCAATGCATGCAAGGCCTCGAACACCACGGGCATCGCTGCAACATCAGGAACGATGGCGTAAACATCGGCATGCGTCGCATTTGGCAATAAGTTTTGTTCTTTGAGCAACTCCAAAACCCGCTCAACACCCAAGGCCCAACCCACTGCAGGCGCTGGTTTGCCGCCGATTTGCTCTATTAAATAGTCGTAGCGACCACCACCGCAAATCGTGCCTTGCGATCCCAAACTCTGGGTCACAAATTCAAACACCGTGAGGTTGTAGTAGTCCATGCCACGCACCAAGCGTGGGTTGATGGTGTAGGTAATACCGCTGGCGTCCAACAATGTGCGCAAAGTGTTGAAGTGCGCAAGCGATGCTTCACCCAAAAAGTCCATCAACTTGGGCGCGCCCTCGGCCACAGCTTGCATCGCTGGATTTTTGGTATCCAAAATGCGCAAGGGGTTGGTATGCAGGCGACGCTTGGCTTCTTCGTCCAACACGTCAATGTGCTGCTCTAAATAAGCAATCAAGGCTTGGCGATGCGCCAAGCGCTCTGGAGGTTGGCCCAGACTATTGAGTTCCAAACGCACATCGCGAATGCCAAGCTCTTGCCACAGCGATTGGGCTAGCAGGATCAATTCGGCATCTACCTCTGGTCCAGCAAAGCCTAAAGCTTCAGCGCCTATTTGGTGAAACTGGCGATAGCGACCACGCTGGGGTCGCTCATGGCGAAACATCGGACCCATGTAGTAGAGGCGTTTGGGCCCCTCATACAACATATTGTGTTCAACCACAGCGCGCACGACGCCAGCAGTGGATTCGGGGCGCAAAGTAAGGTGCTCGCCATTCAAGCGGTCTTCGAAGGAGTACATCTCCTTTTCAACAATATCGGTGACTTCGCCTAAGCCGCGCACAAACAAGGCGGTGGGTTCAACGATAGGCGTACGCAAATTGCGATAAGCAAAACGCTGCATCAGGTCGCGCACCTTGTCTTCTAGCCACTCCCAGTGGGCTGACGCGGGTGGCAGCAAGTCGTTCATGCCTTTGACTGCATGCAATGCGACAGGCTTAGCGGGTTTAACCGGTGCCTGAGGAGCTTGCGATTGCGAAGTTTTTTCTGCGTCCATCCCTAATGCCAATCAGCCGAAGCGCTTTTCAATGTAGTTTTCAACAATTTGGTGGAACTCTTGGGCGATGTGTTCGCCACGCAAGGTCATGGCTTTTTCACCGTCGATAAATACCGGTGCCGCCGGCGCTTCGCCGCTGCCAGGCAAGCTGATGCCGATGTCGGCATGCTTGCTCTCACCAGGTCCGTTGACGATACAACCCATCACCGCCACTTTGAGGCCTTCCACGCCAGGGTATTTCGATTTCCAAACAGGCATTTGTCCGCGCAAATAGTCGTCAATCGACTTGGCCATTTCTTGGAAGGTGGTGCTGGTCGTGCGGCCGCATCCTGGGCAAGCCGTGACGCTAGGCACAAAACTCCGCATGCCCAAGGCTTGCAAAATTTCAGCGGCAATCACCACCTCTTGGGTACGCGACTCACCGGGTTCAGGCGTGAGCGAGACGCGAATGGTGTCGCCAATGCCCTCTTGCAAAAGAATAGACAAGGCAGTAGCAGACGACACAGTGCCCCGCACGCCCATGCCAGCTTCGGTCAAGCCTAAGTGCAAGGCGTAATTACAACGCTGGGCCAATTCGCGGTAGACGGCGATCAAGTCTTGCACGCTGCTGACCTTACAACTGAGCAAAATTTGCTGTGGCGCCAAACCCATATGCTCTGCCAACTTGGCAGAGTCGATGGCCGAGGTGATCAGGGCCTCGTACATCACTTGCTTGGCTTCGAAGGGCTGCGGCCTTATGGCATTCGCGTCCATCAAGCTCGCGAGCAGCTCTTGGTCCATGCTGCCCCAGTTCACGCCAATGCGAACGGCTTTGTCGTAACGGATAGCGGCCTCGATCATCTGGCCAAACTGCTTGTCGTGTTTGTCGCCCTTGCCCACATTTCCTGGGTTGATGCGGTATTTCGATAAAGCCTTGGCACACTCTGGATAGTCAGTCAACAACCGGTGGCCGTTGTAGTGGAAGTCGCCAATCAAGGGCACATGGACATCCATGCGGTCTAACTGCTCGCGGATATGCGGCACTGCCTGAGCAGCCTCAGGTGTGTTGACCGTTATGCGGACCAATTCCGACCCCGCCAAAGCCAGTTCTTTGACTTGAATGGCTGTGCCAATGACGTCTTCGGTATCGGTGTTGGTCATGGATTGGATGCGCACAGGCGCATCACCACCGACGGTGACCACATGATCACCCCAAGAGACACGGGCCTGCAAAGTATTGCGAGCAGTGGGCACGGCAAAAGCAATCGGTTTAACGTCCATTATTTACCTCCGGGGTGATGGGCATTTGGTTTTTGGCGTCCATTGTTGGAATAGCCGCCGATTGAACGGGTGTGATAACCATAGTGACTTCTCGTCCTTCACCGGGGTCTGCTGGGAGAACGACGGGTGCCACACTGACCCCAACGGCGGCTGGGTTGTCTTTGAAAACAATCCAATGCTGTACCTCTGGCCAAACCGCCAAAGCCAATGCCAAGATAAACAAACCCAAAGCAGCCCATCGCATGGGGGTGAAAAACACCGTCAAGTTATCAAAGGTGGATTGCGGCAAAAGCGAAGGCCGGCTCAAGGGTGAATTCAAACCCTTTTCATTTTTTTCACCCAACTTGGAATGGTCGTGTGCGGGCAACAAAGACAAGACTGGGGCGGCATCTGTTTGTAGCTGTCTGCAAACTGCCAGTGACAGGGATCGCACAAACATCGCGTCGTGCAATTGGTCCCAAGCGTTGTTCTCTAGGGCTTCTAACTTGGTGACAGAAACGCGCAACACATTGGCCAAATCGATCAAAGAAACCTTTTGGTCGAGGCGATAGTCACGCAGTATGTCGCCTGCGGTGGTGGTTGGGGGGGTAACTTCTGTATCGGTCATTTATCGTCGAATTTTCGCGCATTCCACAAGGCCGCCTGCGGGGAGTTAGCAAACCTTTGCGCTAAGCGTTCACCCATTGCGTTCATCTCGGTATCGAGCTTTAAAGTGCGGGCCAATAACACGCCCAGCCACAAACTGGCTGGGGTTGCTTGCGGGCTGGAATTGATGCTGCCCAGCATGCGGCGCGCTTGAGGGGCATTGCCGTCTTGCCAATCGAGCATGGCTAACTCGAAGCGCGCAGTAGGGTCGTTGGGCGCAAACCCCAGCGCTTTCTCGAAACTATTGCGAGCCTGCACAGGTTGTTTGGATCGCACTTGGCACACGCCATTGACCAACCAGGTTTGTCCCAACTGGCGATAACCCGGCTGCGAAATCGCCATAGCAAATTGGTACTGGGCTGATGAATATTTGCCTTGCTGGCACAAGAACCAGCCGTAGTTGTGGAGCACAGCCCCAATTTCGTCGCCAGAAGTAGATACGCGTGCGGTTAAGCGAATGGCAGTCTCGAAACTTTGTTGCGCCAAGTCCATCGCACTATTGCGTTGGTGGATCAAGCCCAACAGACTGTAGGCTTGGGCGAAATCGGGGTCTATTTGCAAGGCTGCACGGGTTTCTTGCATGGCTGCGTCCATCTGCTCTTGCGCGAAATAGGCGCTGGCCAAGGTGATACGTCGAATCGCGCGCTGGCGCACTGAGTCAGGCTCTGGTTGGGTCAGCCGATCTATCTCAGCTTGGGATGTGGCGCGACTGCTGCAACCCTGCATTTGTAAAAGCAATAAACAACACACAAGCGCAAACAATACAAGCCGGAGCCAAGCTGAAACGGCTTTCAAATGCTGAGGTGCAGGAGTCATTTGCAGAGACACAGGCTTCATGGGCTCACCTGCGTCAAAGGAATCACCTTTTGCTTGGCCATGCGGCTTTGCACTTGGGTACGGTCTTTCACGTCACCCGCCAGCTGGCCGCAAGCGGCGTCTATATCATCACCGCGGGTTTTACGGACCGTGGTGACTATGCCAGCCTTGCTCAAAATATCCGCAAAGGCATTGACTGTGGCCGCATTCGAACGGGTCAAACCTGACTCAGGGAACGGGTTGAAGGGAATCAAATTGAACTTAGCGTGAATGCGTTTGCTGGGGTCGCGTGGCGAATGCACCAAATCGATCAGCGCTTGGGCGTGTTCAGGCTGGTCATTGACACCATCCAACATGCAATATTCAAACGTGATGAAGTCGCGAGGTGCGTGCGCCAAGTAGCGGCGGCACGCATCCATCAGTTCGGAGATGGGGTATTTTTTATTGAGCGGAACGAGTTGCTCACGCAAAGCGTCGGTTGGCGCATGTAGCGATACGGCCAAAGCAACCGGACAGTCTTCGCCCAATCGGTCGATCATGGGGACCACGCCCGAGGTCGACACGGTGACGCGACGGCGCGATAGACCGTATCCATGGTCGTCCAACATAGCGCGCAAGGCAGGCACCAAGGCGCTGTAGTTTTGCAAGGGCTCGCCCATGCCCATCATCACCACGTTGGAAATTACCCGTTCTTCGGTTTTGAATTCGCGTCGCAAAGTGTGCTCAGCAAACCAGAGTTGCGACAAGATTTCGCCGCTGGTCAAGTTGCGGCTAAAACCTTGATGGCCGGTGGAGCAAAAACGGCATCCGACAGCGCAGCCGGCCTGGGAAGAAATGCACAGCGTGCCGCGCTCTTCGCTGGGAATAAAAACGGTTTCTACTGCGTCACCAGCGCCCACATCGAACAACCATTTGACGGTGCCATCAGCCGAGTCGTGACGCGACAGAGGCTTGAGCGGCGCAATATGCGCCGAGGTTTTGAGTTTTTCGCGCAGGCTTTTGGCCAAGTCGGACATGGCGTCGAAATCTTGGGCGCCTTTTTGGTGGATCCAGCGAAAGAGTTGTGTCGCGCGAAAGCGTTTCTCTCCGAGTTGCTCACAAAAAACGGCCAAACCGTCGAGATCAAAGTCAAGCAGGTTGGCCGTCATGGGGTTGCAAGCGCAAGCGGGGCTTAGGCGCCGCCTATGGGCTTTTAGTAAACGTTCATTCCTGCGAAGAAGAACGCGATTTCCACTGCAGCTGTTTCAGGCGCGTCAGAGCCGTGGACGGCGTTGGCGTCGATGCTGTCAGCAAAATCTGCACGGATGGTGCCAGCAGCGGCCTTCTTAGGGTCTGTAGCGCCCATCAAATCACGATTTTTGAGGATGGCGTTGTCGCCTTCGAGCACGGTGATCATGACAGGGCCAGAAATCATGAATTCAACCAAGTCTTTGAAGAAAGGACGCTCTTTGTGCACGGCATAGAAGGCTTCGGCTTCGCCACGTGACAAATGGGCCATGCGGGCAGCAACGATTTTGAGGCCAGCGGCTTCGAAACGGGCATAAATCTGGCCGATCACGTTTTTTGCAACAGCGTCTGGCTTGATGATAGAGAGGGTACGTTGGGTGCTCATGCTGGTCTTTTCCTGTGAGGGTTTTATTGAAACTTTTGGATGATTTTTTAGCGTCTTCGTCTAAGCCCGCCATTTTAACCCGCCTAAGGGGTTTGCCCTAGGGTCTGCGGGGTTTTGGCTTACCGACCAAGCCTGCGCGGAAGGCTTTTTCACCGGCTTTCTTGCGCTGGCGCTCCATGGCCAGACTTTCAGCCCCGATGTAACCGACCGATGTCTTGAGAGGGTCAGGCGCAGCGCCCTTGCTAGGACGCGCACGCACCAAACGCTCCGGTCCGCTGGATCTTTTTTCGGGCTGACGCGGCGTCGAAGGCCGAGGCCCCACGCTGTTGCCGCGTCTGCGGCTGTTGGCACGTTCTGCGCGGTTGTCTTGACTTGGGCCACTTTGTAGGGGCGCTTTGGCGCCGGCAACTTGCATCAAGGCACGTATATCGTATTCACGTAATTCAACAAAAGCACCGCGTTTGAGGCCGCGCGGCAACACCATGGCGCCATAACGGATGCGAATCAAGCGGCTCACCGCATGACCAACCGCCTCAAACATGCGGCGCACTTCGCGGTTGCGCCCTTCAGAAATGGTGACTCGGTACCAACAGTTGGAACCTTCTCCACCGCCCTCTTCGATCGAACCAAATTGGGCCAAACCGTCTTCTAATGTGATGCCATCCAACAGGCTTTGTTTTTGTTCGTTGCTGAGTTTGCCCAATGAGCGCACTGCGTATTCACGCTCCAAGCCGAAACGCGGGTGCATGAGTTGGTTGGCGAGCTCTCCTGAACTGGTCAAAAGCAACAAGCCTTCGGTGTTCAAGTCCAGACGACCGACCGATTGCCACTTGCCTTGATACAGGCGCGGCAAACGACGAAATACGGTGGGACGGTTTTGTGGATCGTCGTGCGTCACAACTTCTCCAGCGGGCTTGTGATAGGCAATCACTCGGGGCGCAGGCGGAGCAATACGCACCTTGACCAACTTGCCATTGACTTTGATTTGGTCGCCAAACTGCACCCGTTGGCCCACGTGCGCAGGCTCTTGGTTGACGGACACATGGCCATCGGCGATCAGACGCTCCATCTCGATGCGCGAGCCCAAACCTGATTGGGCCAACACTTTGTGTAACTTGGGCGATTCCGCTTGGGGCAAAAGTACGCGCTTGGGAAGTGCTACGTCTTCAATATCAAGTTCTGCATCGAACTGGCCAGACACTACGTCTGAGAACTCAATACGGGGGCCTTCTTCTTCGTCGGCTGGGACCAAAGGAGTGTCTTTGGGATCAGACGTCATGGGAATGGTTGATGTTTTCTGAGGTCGTGGCCTCTTCGGATGCGTCTTCAATCGAGAGTTGGGCGCCGTCTTCTTCTGCATTTAATTTCGCAAAAGCATTGGCTTGCGCCTGCTCCGTGTCGTAGATGGGCAATTGGTCTAACGAGGCCAACCCAAGGTCATCTAAAAACTGGCGCGTCGTGGCAAACAAAGCGGGGCGGCCGACAGTCTCGCGGTGGCCTATAACTTCTACCCAGCCACGGTCTTCGAGTTGCTTCAAAACGAGAGAGTTGATAGTCACGCCGCGGATATCTTCCAAGTCGCCACGCGTGACAGGTTGGCGGTAGGCAATGATGGCCAAGGTTTCCATCGCTGCGCGGGTGTATTTGGGAGGCTTTTCGGGGTTCAGTCGGTCGAGGAATTCACGCATTTCAGGCCGGCTTTGAAAGCGCCAACCAGTCGCGACTTGGACCAATTCGACGCCACGTTGTGTCCATTCGAGCTGCAACTCTTCAAGCAGGGTTTTGATGGTGTCGACACCCAAGGCGTCATCGAACAGCACGCGCAGTTCGCGTGGCTGAATAGGTTGGTGAGAGCAAATCAGTGCGGTCTCAAGGACACGCTTGGCATCCGCGGTGTTCATCGTGAAGTTTCCGGGGTTAATCTAGACAGAGCCAAGGGGCTCAGCGCTTTCACAAGCGCGAGGGGGCATTCTACCCGCTCAAGTCTTGGCAAGGCCCGATTGCAAACCCAAAAGTTCCAGCAATCCGCGCATATCTGAGGGCACAGGCGCCTCAAACGCCAAGGACTCGCCAGAAATAGGATGGATAAACCGCAAGCGATAAGCGTGCAGCGCCTGCCGGCTAATGCCCAGCTGCATAGGACCCGCATACATCGCGTCGCCCAACAAAGGGTGGCCGATGTGCGCCATATGCACACGAATTTGGTGGGTGCGCCCCGTGTGTAAGACACAACGCATCAAGCAGGCTTCTTCTTGCGAACTCAGGCATTCAAAACTGGTGTGGGCTGGTTTACCGGGCAAACGCTCAAGATCGACCACCGCCATGCGCAGGCGGTTTCGGTAGTCACGGCCAATGGCGGCTTCAATTTCGCGCAATGGATTGGACGAATTCCATTTGCGGTAGGCCACTGCCAGATACTCGCGGTGCACTTCTCGCTCAGCAATCATGGCGACCAAAGCGTCCATGGTTTTTCGCGTACGTGCTACCACCATCAAGCCGCTGGTGTCTTTGTCCAAACGGTGCACGATGCCAGCGCGAGGCAACATCACGGCTAGCGGATCCAGTGCCAGCAGACCGTTGAGCAAGGTACCGCTCCAGTTACCAGGCGCAGGATGCACAACCAAACCTGCTGGTTTGTTCAGAACACGCAACTCAGCGTCTTCATAGACCACTTCCAAGGCAATATCTTCTGGCTTGAATGCTTGGCTTTGCGGCGTTGGACGCAAAACAACTTGGTAATGCTCGCCTGCACGCACCTTGATGGACGGCTTGTTGATCAACCTCACCTCAGGCAAAACACAGTTCACGCAACCTTCTGCCAAAAGTTGCTGCGAGTAGCTACGCGAAAATTCTGGAAGCAATTGCGCCAATGCGCGGTCTAGTCGCTCGCCGTGCATGGTGGTGGGTATCACCAGATCACGTTGTTCTAGTTCGGGGCCTTCTGCTAAATCAACGGTATCGTCAAGTACGGCATCTGTCTGCGTAGAGGAAGTAGGCAGCAGTTGAGCCGATAGAATGGGTTGAATTTGCTTCAAGAGGATGGCCTGTGGTGATTAGTAACAAATTATCGGCTCTGGCGCGATGTATCGGCGTGGTGGGTGCGATTCTTTTAGGTGCATGCGCCATTGAGAACGATCTCACCAAGTCTTGGTCGGTCGATAAGCTATACCAAGAAGCCAAAGACGAAATGGCCGCTGGTGCCTATGACAAAGCGATTGGCTACTACGAAAAACTAGAAGGCCGTGCAGCGGGAACCGCCATTGCACAACAAGCGCAGCTAGACAAAGCTTGGGCCCAATACAAAACCAAAGAGCCCGTGCAAGCTGTTGCAACGCTCGACCGCTTCATCAAACTGCACCCTGCTAGCCCAGCGATGGATTACGCCTTGTATCTCAAGGGTTTGGTGAATTTCAATGAAGACTTGGGTTTGTTTTCATCCATCACCGATGAAGATGTGGCCGAGCGAGACCCTAAGCAAGCGAAAGAATCTTTCGAAGCATTTCGCGAACTAACACTGCGTTTTCCTAATTCCAAATACACACCCGACGCCAAAATGCGCATGGCGTTTATCAAAAATTCTTTGGCACGCTCTGATGTATATGTGGCAAGGTATTACTTCAAGCGCGGTGCTTATGTGGCTGCTTTGAACCGTGCACAAGCAGCGGTTCAAGAATATCGCGATGTGCCTGCTGTGGAAGAAGCATTGTTTTTGATGTTCCAGTGCTATGACAAATTAGGGCTAGAACAACTGCGTGACGATACGCGTCGGGTGTTGGATAGCACTTATCCAGATAGCAAGTTGCTCTATCCTGAGCGTCACAAGGCTAAAAAGCCTTGGTGGAAGCCTTGGTAACTTCCCGAAAAGGCTTTTAAAACTGTTTTGGTGTTGGTCAATCAAATTGACTCTTTACCACCTTGAGGTTTTCTAGCGCTACGTTCAACTCCGCTTGTGTTTGGAGTTGACGCATTTTGGGCATAGCCGCCATCAATCGCTTGCCATAACCCGTGGTTACAAGTCGGTTATCGCAGACCACCAACACGCCACGATCAGTTTCGCGGCGTATCAAACGACCTGCACCTTGCTTCAAAGCAATCACCGCCTCGGGTACAAAGAAATCATTGAAGGGGCTTCTTCCCTGCGCCTCTAAACGTTTACCGCGGGCTTCGACAATCGGATCGTTGGGCGGTGGGAATGGCAACTTGTCGATGATCACCAATTGCAATGCGTCGCCTGGCACATCAAAGCCTTCCCAAAAGGTGGCCGAAGCGACAAGTACACAACCGCCCTGCTCTGGTGTTGCGTCTTGGAATCGGGCCATCAACTCACGCTTAGGCCATTCGCCTTGCAACAACACTTCGATTCCAGAGCCCTCTAGTTGCTGCTTCATGGCGTCGCCGATGGCTCGCAAAGCGCGCAAGGTGGTGGTGAGTACCAAAGTTTTGCCACCTAGGGCACGTACTGCTTGGCTCGCTAATCTAGCGACTTGCGCACTGTGTGCAGGATCGTTGGGGCGCACGATGTCTCTTGGAACATACATGGCAGCTTGACTTGGGTAGTCAAAGGGACTTTCCACACGCAAGACTTGCGCAGACTCTAAGCCGCAGGGCTCGGTGAACCATTTCAAAGTCGGCTCGTCACCCAAGGTAGCGGAAGTAAAAATCCAACTCTTGGGAGTAGATTGCTTGAGCAAACGCTCTCGCACCGTGTCTGCAATATCTAGGGGCGCTTGCATCAAGCGCATTTGCGACGATGTCACGTCGAGCCATCGCACAGTTTGCGGATCGCAGGCTTTGGCAAAGAGTGACACGCGCGCCATCACGTCGACCATGCGTTCTTGTAATCGCAAGAAATCTGGCGCAACTTCCATCACGGTTTCCAATGATTGGGCGATATTGTCAGCCGCTTGGTAAACACCTTGCAGGGCATGCTGCCATGCGTCACCAGCAATTCCTTCGGGCGTGGACTCAGTCCATTTGATCTTGGTCGATGTATTGCGCTGCCCCACCAACAAACGTAAATCTCTTGCACTCATTTCAAGCGCAGACGCTAAACCTTGCCAGTCCGCAAAACCACGGGCAAGTTGCAACCCAGTAGCAAGAAGGTCACGGGTTAAATCAAGCAATTGAGAAGTGCTGAGTTGTTGTCCTAAAAAGTTCACACCAGTTTCATTGAGTTGGTGTGCTTCATCAAACACCACAACGCGAACGCTCGGTAGCAACTCAGCCATGCCTGACTCGCGCACAGCCAAGTCCGCAAAAAACAAATGGTGGTTGATGACCACGATATCTGCCGCCAGCGCGTCGCGGCGTGCGTTGTTGACGTGGCAGTTTTTAAATGCCGGGCATTGCGAGCCCAAACAGTTTTCGCGGTTGGAGGTGATCCACGGAATCAGTGACGAACGCTCATCGAGGCCGGGCAATTGAGCCAAATCGCCGGTTTGTGTAGTCAGGGCCCAGGTCTCGACCTTGGCCAACAGGCGAACCACATGCCGATCCGGCAA
>Ga0209189_1000789_pt1 | contig 24783 bp, 31 predicted proteins | sample C_130820_EF_Meta_FD_187308 | JGI IMG/M metagenome (GOLD analysis project Ga0209189, IMG submission 187308) | Freshwater microbial communities from Lake Croche, Canada to study carbon cycling - C_130820_EF_MetaG (SPAdes) (version 3) | ecosystem: Environmental > Aquatic > Freshwater > Lake... | reverse complement strand
GCGCTCATGATATTGTTTATCTTCTTTAAGAAGTTTTAATATATCATTTATCTCCCCTGCAATTGGTTGTACTAGTTCGGGACTGATTTTATAGGTTGGTACGCTGAAAATGTTCAAACTCATTTTTATGTTTTGTCTTAATACTATACTATATATAATATTTCTTTAAATAACTTTTAATTTAAAGAAATATGACGTGAATTTTTATTAAAAAAAAAATTTAGATGTACTTGCGTCTAAAAAAAATTTAAATAGTAGGGGCGCCCAATTCCCTGTATATGTTCTCCCAATATTCTTTCTCCATTTTTTCCTTCTTCTGCTGATAGTATTTTTTCGCATAGGCTCGCCTCTTTTCCATCAGCTCCGGGTTGCATTTGGCTTTTGCATAATCCTTTTTGGCTTGATCATTGATCTTATCTTTATTCTTTTGCCTGTATCTATATATGCAATCTTTTTGAGACTGGGTGTATGATATGTTTTTTGCTTCCATAACTTTTAATATTGTATATATTATTAATTTAGATTATATATTTATTCTTTAAATAACTTTAAATATGAATGCCAATCAGATGACAATTTATTTTTTTAATTTTTTTTAGCGTCTCTCTCATCTGGGGTATATCTTAATGCTCTTTTTTAAATTAATAAGTATGGAGTTATACCCCAGATGAGGAGGTCATAAAAAAAATTAAAAAAATAAAATTGTGGTCCTAATCAAATTCAGCACTAGTAAATTTATGCTTATTCTTCTTCCTTATGGTTACGTTTTTGACATCATCATAAGATAGTGGTTTTAAATCTTTAACTGAGTTTATAAGTTCAGAATGATCGGGTATGTCTTTTAGCACTGGCTTCTTTTTTCTAACAGTTACATTTTTGCGCATGGCTCGTAATCTAGCCATTCTCTCATGTACATCTTCAGCCTTATTTTTAAGCTCTTTAAACATAGATTTGGTTTGTTTACGCTTGCTTCTAAACTCATCTACATCTTTATGTTCGCCCTGATTCAATATCTTCACCTCATTAGTATTACCCGTTACAACTTCTATGGCGGGTTTATTTTTAGAAGTAGCTATTCTATTTTTTTTAGTGAGTGGGGGTTTAATTCTAATCATCCCTTTATCAGTCACGGTTATAAAATCGGATGGGACTTGTATCTTTACCGTATTCCATAAAATTTTATTACTCATTTAAATGTATATATATAATGCTATCAGAAATTTTTTGGACAACTTTTATAACAACAATGAGTGGGCTTATATTGGCAATTATCGCAGCTTGCTATAAATCTAAATGCAGATATATTAAATTAGGTTGTGTAGAGATAGATAGAGACGTAGAGGGAGAGGAAAAAATAGACACAATTGAGCACGAAAGGGCATAAATAACGGCGTTGTAATAGCTGAGGGTCTATATTCTCCAACATTAAATCCACTGGGAATCGAACCCGGTTGATTTATAATATTGAAGAATATGGACTCTCTACCACTACACCGTTGAGATTTGGTGAGAAATTTCAATAATATATATGCAATACAATATTTTTAAAAATAGCCGGTTTTACGTTTTTTCGTACTATATAACCACTATGAGCGGAGCTAAGCGAGCAATTTTATGCTAAAATTTAATAATTCCAATAACTTTTAAAAATTTATTGACTTTTTAAAACTTAAAAAAGAAAAAGAATGATAATTAATAATTATTTGAATTTTATTTTACAAAAAAACAGTGTCCAAATGGACCACCAATAACAAAACCCCATATAAATATAGTCTTCCCTATAGATAATCAAAGAAAAAATGAAAAACAAGACAAAAATGGGCTATCTACAGGCTTCCTGAGCTACCCAGGAGCCCAGACAACATGCCACCAATGGAGGAAGGGGTAGGGGAAACATGGAGAATAGGGGAAGCAGCAGCTGCAATTTCTCTTCTCTCTTCACTTGGGGTTCTACGAATCAATAACCCTCTACCTTCCTGTTTTAATGCATGTAATCTACAATCAATTCTACTCTTCATCTCCATTATTGGATTATTTGCTGACTTTTTTTCAGCAATACACCATTTAACGTAATCATAAATACTATCATCTGCAAAATACTCATCATTTAAACTCTCAACAATCCTATCTATATTATTTGCGACTTCTGGATTGATGTTCTGCATACATGCTCGCCGTTGCATCCTGATGTTAGTGATGTTATCACTATGTTCCCTAGAATTTAAAAATAATCATTATGGTAAATTAAGATTTAAGAAATATATTTAAATTACTTACCCAAGCTCTTTGTTTATTTCATCACCGAAGCGAGCGAAGAACTCCTTTTCTTTTTTCACCTCCTCTTGCCCGATAATGTCTTCAAACATATAATCTGGTGTTTTCCGGTTTCTGGTCCATCTAGTCGCAATCATCTTCATCCATGACTTCTTATCAGCATCATAAGAATTTTCATCATCATCACTTTCTAATATTCTTTTCATTTCAATAAAATCTTTAGGTTTTATACAACTGTTATGTTTAGATTTGAAGTGATTGAAATAGGTATCCTTATTGTCAAACAATATCTCACAGCTCTCACACTTTCGTGTATAAATTTTATCTATTCTTGTCTTGTGTATCTTGTGTTTCTTTCTCTCCATAATTGAAAAATGACATTACTATTATACGTGTATTTTCTAATTACACGTGTATTTTTATAATTACACGTGTATTTTGTAATTACACGTGTATTTTTGTAATTACACGTGTATTTTGTAATTTTACCGGATAATTTTTTTAGAACATCATATATTGAAATTTCATCACACAATTTTGATAAACCGATGTCATATTAATTTTTTCATATTTCAATTATCATGTCAGGTTTCAAAGTGAAAAAAGAGGGGCGAGGTGTGATTGTGGAGTTGGACCCGAACGTCCGACTTCCATCATATAATTCCCCAGAAGAGCGAGACCAACTCGCAGAAGCTGCGGCAAGGTCCATTGTGGAGCAAGCTTTGAAGAAAGCTGAAGATGAAGAAGAGGAAGAAGAAGAAGTGGTGGAGCCAGTTCGCAAAATTTCCGGAACTGAACCAACTTCTAAAATGAAGATTGGTGAAGAAGATGACGATGATGAGGACAATGCTTCAAATGTCTCGGCTCTTTCTGGGGCTTCCCTCACTGAGGAAGTCCAGGAAGATGGCTCAGTGGTTATCACTGATCCAGGAGTCTACACACTCCCCGAGGACATCACCGATCGCATCCGTCTTTGCTATAAAGGTATTTTTTTTATAACATATATTGAAACTAATTCATTTATTAATCATTTGTTTGGTTTAGGAATGGGTGGAATGAAACCAGTGTGGTTGGGTAACTCCAACTCTAACCCTGGTTTTAAATATAATAACAATGGAACTGAAGGTGATTTTTCTTTTTTTTCAACTCATCATATATTTCACTCACTCATATATTAATTTTTAGGTTCTATCACCAGCACCCAAGCAGTGGGGCATATGTTTTGGTGCGTCCCTGATCCACTCAATGAAGATGAGATCAGGGACATTAAGAAAGCTGTGGTGAAGGAAAGAAAGGATATTCTAGCTGCAAAGATGGCAGCACTGAAGATTAACACCCCGACCAAGACGGGCAAGCCTAAGAAGTCAATCAAAGTCGTCAACTCTGGTGGGTCTTCAGGATCCGGGAAAAAGGCAGCAGCTAAACCCGATGGTAAAGTTACACCTTCTGTTTTAGAATTTAATGATTTGTAATTTTTTCATTACAGTTGATTGGGATTTGATTTGGAGAAAGAGAAGAGAAGGAACAAACCCATGGTGGAATTGGACCAATGCGGTTAAGGGTTGGATGGATCCCAAGAAAGTGGAAATCAAGAATACTAAGAAATGATTATTTTTTTGTTTGTTTGATTCGGTTAGGTCATGTTCTCACGGATGAAGAACTAACCAGCCAAGAAGCAATCGCAATTGAATTTGGTCTTTGATTTATTTTTGTAACTTAATTAAATTTCAAATGGTGTCTATCCACACCACAACCCCAATTGGAAACCTTCCCCCCCTCTTCCCTCATCCCGGTTATCCATCCTCCCATCTCTCCCCGGCTGGTCGGTCATCCCGTCGTTCGTCCGTCCTCCCCTCGTCAGGTAAGTGCTCCACCTATCCCCACTCATCACCTCCCCTACCTCCCCTACTAACTCTCACTAAACATTTTAATCTGAGCCAATCCCGAGCCCATATATATATATTATATATGGGTTCGGGTCATGGCAGATGTTAAATGACTATCCACCATATATAACCGGCTACTCGTCCGGCTACCTCACCGGCTCCACCTCCACCACCTCACCCCGGGTTGTCCGTCCTCCTCTCCTCATCCCGGCTGCATCCACGCCGGCGAGGGTGCAGCCGGGTTGCTCATCCTCACTTCCTCTTTCCCGTCTTCCTCTTCCTCGTCGGCATCTCCTCCTCCTCCTCTCCCTCAATCGGTCCCACCTCATAATCAGTTAGGTAGGCTGGCGCTCTTCTGGTTCGTGATCTAACTTCTCTCAATGTCTGATCTACTGAATCCTGGATGTTCTGTTGATTAGCTATCTGTTGTTCTGTTGGTCCCTGTTCTTTTCTGATCTTTCTTCTTTCCTTAGCTTTTGTCTTGGCGTCATCAATATCCAATTGATCAACGACTTTGTTTAATTTGTTAGCTTGTGCCCGTGTGAGTACCTGTTCCGTATTTTTATCTACTCGTTGTAATTCTGATGCAAAGAACAACTTAGGCACTCTATCAGCATTTGGATTGTTTTTTTTTAATTCTTGTAAAACTGGTTCCCCTGTATCTGGATCTATCAAAGTATATCTATCATTCATAAATTCTTCTTTGCCTGGTATTGGTATTATGATTTTATCTATTTCATATATTGTTGGACTGTATTTAACTGGTACTAGTTTTTCATTCCCAGCTTTAATATGCTTCCTCACTTTAGAATATAATGAACTATTGAGAACACGCACGCTATCACCTTTTTTATATTCTTCCACTTGAAATCTTGCAACGTCTCGCGCTGCTTTCGCTTCTAACTTTCTTTTGGCTTGCACTCTTAATTGATCAATATCACTATAAATTAACTTGTCATCAATATTCTTCATTTGATGTGAATCTAGTTCTTTTAGTTTCTGTTGTCCAGGTTCCCATAAAGTTTTAGGTGTTTGTTTGGTTACTGAATGTTTTGAATTATTTCTATTTTCAATATAATCCTGTAAGTGATCTGTCCAATTTAATGATTTATATCTAATAAAACCCTCTCTCATCATTTTTCTTAAAATATTATTAAAATTCTCTATTAATCCATTAGATGTTGGTGAATAAGATAATGTATTAACTAATTTGATATCATGTATTTGGCACCATGCTTTTGTATCTGCTTTAAATTCAGATCCATTATCAGTTTGTAATATTTTTGGATATGTTCCCTCATTTTCATTTTGGCATATATCTTCAAATGCTTTTGCAACTGTACTTGCTTTTGAATCTATCAAACCACGTGCAAATACTTTTTTAGAAAAATAATCAATAACTGTTAATATAAATGTTTTCTGGTGGTTATATCCTTTATAAACTTTGACGTCAACGAGATCAGCCGCCCACCTATGATTAGGATACTCACCGATGATAGGTCTATTAATGTTATGCTTTGGAGCTTTGGTTAATTGATATGGTGCCTGTGTTTTCAAAAACTCTGCGACGTCTTCCCGCTTAATACCTAAGAACATGGATGTGACTTTATCATAAAAACTTTTAATACCGACCCCAATACCATATTTAGGATCATTATAAAGTTCTTTAAGTACTCCCGGTACATCATCTTTATAAACTACTTCTAAATCTAATGGTAAGTATATAATTCTACCTTCTTTTAAACCAAATCTATGATATTGTTCTTTAATATGATTTTTCTGATAATCACTTAAACTATCTGGTAATATCCCAGTTTTTAAATAATATCTAATCATATCCAAATACTTATCATCATAATTATAATTATTCAATTTAAGTCTTAATGTTCTAGCATTTCTCATCGTATTTAATTAATTACATCTGACATTTTTATTTTTTTAATTTTTTTTGTGATCTTATCATCTGGGGTATAACTCCATACTTATTAATTAAAAAAAGAGTATTAAGATATACCCCAGACGGGGCAGATCTAAAAACGAAAAAAAAAATTAAATATGTGATCTGAATATCTTTTCACCCTTTAACTATTTTATAGACAATTATTATTCCAATAACAGCCCCAGCAATCATAATAGGTCCGCTTAAAGCTCCACCCACTTTAGTTATTCCACCAGTGACCATATCCATTTGTTTTTGTTCAAAGTGTTGAATTCCATTAGCTACTAAGCTTACGTCAGATACAACTTCTTTTTTAACTGAACCTAATACCGCTACTGCATCGTGTTGAAACTTAGGATCTTTTACAGTATTTACAACTGCGTTAGTAGTACTTTTTACAGCTGATGCCACATCGTGATTAAAAAATTTCTTCACATCTCCAAAGATAGATTTATGACGTCCCATTAAATATTAAATAACATTAGATTTTAATTTTTCTTTAAAAGTGGATATTATTACTAAACCCAAAGAATGGAAGAACCCCCTCACCAATGATATCAGCAACTAAAATTGTAGCTGCAATAGGCATTAATGTGGCTAGTTCTTCAGTTATTCCTCCAGATAAACGAGGATCTTTAAATTGTGGTAGGTCAATGACTTTTAAAGCTTTCATAGCTGCTAACACACCGACACAAGCACCAACTTCTAAAACTCTTTGTTCAATAGCTCCTGTACTAAAATCATGTGTTTGATATTTTGGAAGATATGGCACTAATAATTTCACTCCAAGGAAAGATGCCCCAACTCCTGCTGCTAATTGAACTGTATTACCCATATTTTGGTTCTGTACGATGAACTTATCGATAAAATAGATAGCTGCTGCACTTGCTGCTGGTTTGACGTATGTATTAGGGGACATTAAAGCTTGTACTGCTGATGTAGGTTCCATTTTTATAAATATATCATTGGGTTAGAATTTTTTTTAAATTGGTTCATTTAAATATGTTTCTAAACTTTCCTTATTTCTATTTTTATGGTTGCATATGTAAGCCGTAGTACTTACAAGCATTAATAATTGATATTCTGGAGGAACTTTACTAAATACTTTATACTTTACATATAATTGTTTGCATAATGAGTGAAATTGTTTATTACTTTTCAATAAGTCAGAACAACCCCTTATATCATATCTGTTAGAATAACTTGATGCACCTTCAACCATTCTAATACATTGTAATATTGAATCCGTCAAGAAGTTCTCAACGCTTGATGTATCAACTATACATTCCATCTCAGTTAAATAAACTTGTAGTTCTTCTGTACTTGCATTTTTTTTAACTTTGAATTTCTTTAATTCCTCTGGAAAAAGATTTTTATATTGATTTAACTTAGAAATAAGTTCTCGTCTATCTCTTCCTACAATTTCTGATCCCACTTCATCAAATAAACTATCATCATCTTCTAACATGGATCTAATCGGTTTTTGTTTAGGAGCTTTGGGCATTTTAAATATAATTGTTTTTTCTTTAACTGGTTTCATTGGTGGTGGATCATCTTTATAGTTCTGATTATCAAACTCTTGAAGGAAATCATCATTCACTGGTTCTTCTTCATCATAATCTTCTCTGGGTTCTTGTTGTTCATATGGTTGTTCATATGGCTGTTCGTCCTCTATGATTGGATCTAGTTCTGATGATACGGGTTCTAATTCTTTTATTACAGCTTTCTTACTAGGTCTCCCTTTTTTCTTAGTAGTAGTTATCTCCCCCAATTGCTGTTCATCAATTCCATCAATTTGATTTCTGCTAAATTTATTTAATTTAATTGTAGGCATGTTTATACAATTAAATTATACTTATTTTTTTTTAATTTGAATGTCTTTTAAGAAATCAATGTATGAATTTATAAGAGTAAAAGCCTCATCAAATTTATCATCATTGATTTCAACCTTACAATATTCGGCTATTTCTTTGACTTTGTTTTTTCTGAATACTTCATCATCACAGTTAAATTTAAGATTGAAAAAATATAATAAATCTGAAACATCAACATCTTCTAAGCTTGGAAATAATCCACTTATTTGATAGTTTTCATTTAATTCATTTTGAAGTTCTATATACTTTTTAATAATCAATTCTTTTCTAGTAGTCATTTATAATAATTAATACAATAACATTATAATTATTTTTTAATTCTTTTTAATCATCATAATTATATACCATTGGTTGTGAAGTAGTTGTTCCACTAATTGTATCAACTTTATGTTGATGTGATGTATCGTGTTGTACTATTGCGAGAGTAAATGACCAATCTAAACCGTTATTATCAATTGGATAACCGAATCTATCACACACAGTTAATTGTAAGCTACCTAATACAAAATGAGGATCAGTAACATCTATAAACTGACTAAAGCTTTGAAACTCTGCTTCAAAATATATTTGGTTTGCTGTGGCATTACATGGGATTTTAAAAGATATTTGTTGTGTTGTTCCTGACGATCTAGCCGATATACGAGGGAAATTTAAAGCTATATAACTATCGTATTGAATATTAAAATTACTTGGGGCTTGATAACTAGTTCCAGTAAATATGTAAAAGTTATATGAGAATCCTAATATATTTTTAGATAGAACTGAATCAACAAAACTGAAAGTGATACTAGAATCTACATTAATAGAAACTCTTTGACCTGATACAGTAAATTGAGGTTTAAAAGTATATTTTTGAACTGTTGAATTATTATCAATAGCAGCATTAATATCATTCAATAAAGATTGCATACTAGTATAGTTTTTATCGGGGAGAACTATTGTAAATGAATAAGATTCATCACTAAATAATTTAGACATATTCATTACAAGAATATTTGATGTATTACCATTTCTAATATTAGTGAAACCGATTGGAATTTCCACTGATTTTAAATATATTCTTTTAATTTTGCTTATTTGATGTGGTAATGAAAGAGTGAGATTAAAAGGACTCATAGCGGTTTTATAATACGCCGCTGATGGACTAAGAACTGACCACTGATTAGTTGTATCAAAATGATAAAAATCTACTTTTTCTTTATGCATTATATAATGTTATTGTTAGATATTAATCAGATGAAACAATTTCTATTTAATTTTTTATTTTAGATCTGTCCCGTCTGGGGTATAACTTAATACTCTTTTTTTAAATTAATAATATGGACTTATACCCCAGACGCATACATCACAAAAAAATATAAAATTTGTTTTTTTTAGATCTCAAAAATTATATCTATAGACTGATTTTTTTCACATAGGTTTGTGTGCTTTCTAGGACAGCTTCACACATGGCATATAGATCAACTTGAAGATTGGTCGCAGAAACTGGGAAAGTTAATTGAAGCTGCTCATTACCAATGAAACGATGCGCATTAAATCCAACACCAGTCGTAGCACTTTCAACTGGATCAGCTGAGAATGAATACATATATACATATGCATTATTATTGACAACACCATATTGAGTTTCTGCGGTATAACTAGATTTACACCAATCTTTATTTAAGAATGAAAGGGCATAATCACCACTAATAGCTTGACCACCGACAATATTTGTACTGGTATTATCAAGAATGGCGAATTGAGTAATTGGGAGGAAAGTATATTCATTATCATTTTCAATACCTGAACCAGTAGCATATCTTACAGTAAAGAACAAATATGATACTAATCCTACAATAGGAGTTAATACAATAGTAGTTGATCCAGTTCCAGCATTAATATTAAATGTACCGAAACGAGTTTCTAAGAATTTATAATGATTTGGTCTTAAGTGGTTTTTATGTAAGAGTTGTGTGTGTTGGTGTTGTAGTCTGCTCACTTTTGCTAATAAATTGGCTTTAATAGCTCCACAACTAAGAATACCTGATGCGCCAGATGATCCAGCGGGTGCAATGAGTGCGCAATTTTGGAGTGTGTCCATATATACACGAAGTTGAACGTCATCTTTTGGATGTAATAGTGGTAAATGTGCGTGTTTAAATAAATCAACTAATTCAACATTATAATTAGAATATCTTGATGATAAATAATATCTTTGTGCGATACTATCATAGGCTCCCATAGAGTTATTAATAAATCTTCTTGTTGGTTCATCATTAAAAAGTTGTTGATGTACAAATTGTTGAGTTGGATAATATGTGTCAATAACTTGAGAATTAATGACTAATTCAATACGAGTATACCAGAATACAGCAGGATTAAAATGAGGATAGTTAGCGGGAATATTAACAGGATTTGTAACTGTTAAAGGTCCAACTTGAAATTGAATAGAGAGATTATGTAAATAACACCCTTTCTCTTTCATATCAAATATAAAATAACTTCCAAAACTGGGGTTACTGGTTGATGGTATAATGACCGTTTCATTTTTCATATGCGGGATCTCATGAGCTTGATGATGTCCAACGTTTAATCCAGATTTGGTAACAACTTTATTGTGGTGATGATGAGTCGACATTTTTTTATCTATATATATTTAAACTCAGAAATTAAATATTTTTATTTTCTCTATTGTAATTATAATTAATTCACATGAGTTCAAATACTACAACAGGAGATCACGGAATAAATGGTAATTTAAATGTATCTAATAGTTTGACAAGTTCAGGTCTTACAATTTCATCAGGTAATGTCAATTTTACTGGTGCTACTTTTACTAGTAATTGTATTCCTTCAGCTGCTGTATCTGGTGGAGGTGGTGGAGGTAGTAGCAGTACAGCAACTACACAACCTAATGGAGATAATTCAACAAATATCGCTACTACGGCTTTTGTCCAAAATTCATTATATCCAATTACTGACATCACATATACACCTTACACAAATAATATATACACAAGCGTAGGTCATAATTTCAGTATTGGTGGTAATATGTCAATTCCTGTTAATAGTGGAGTATTTGTATATACTTATGATGGTTCTAATTATCAAAGTACTGCATTTAATTTAATACCTAAATTAAGTTTTTTATCAGATATGTCAGGTTCAACAATACAAACCCAATTAAATAATTTATCAAATAGTTTCTATAACTATTTAACAACATCCAATGCAAGTTCAACTTATGCTACCATATCCAGTTTATCCAGTTATTTGACAACTTCAACAGCTGCATCAACTTACGCACCTAAAGCAAGTCCAGCACTAACAGGAACACCAACAGCACCAACTCCAACAACAACCGACAACTCAACAACTATCGCAACTACAGCTTATGTTCAAAGTAATTTAAATAACCTTTTAGTTAATGGTGTTTATTATCCATTTGAAGTATCTCCTTATCTTGATTTTACAGTAAATACTTATAATACATACGCAAAAGCATATGTTGTAAATACTCCATTTTATGCTTATTATCCAATGGGGTTAGGAGGTAATGATGTTTATATTAAATTACCACTCCCTTCAGCAACTTATAATGGGGTTACAATAATGTTTCGTCATACAGGAGGAACTGGAAATACATCAACTATCAATTTTTGTACATCAGCAACTATAAGTGCATCAACTGGTACTTCTTTTTTGAAAACAGGAAATGCAGTTGTACAAACAGGTTGGCTTGGGTACCAAACTGTAATGGCATATGTGACATTTGTATGTTTACCATATAATACCACTTATTATTGGTGCATAACTACATTATCATAAATCAATATAGTCACGGTTAGAAATATTATCTACCCTATAGAATATATATAAAAATGTCTACTACAATTTCAACTTCAGGAGAACACGGGATTAATGGTAATCTTAACGCATCGGGAACAGTATCAGCTACAACCTTATCATCAACTAATATAATTGTAGGTGGTGCCGATATAACCTCAGCTTTATCAGCAGTTGGAACATTTGAAACTACTGTTAATAATATCGTTTCAGGGTCTCAAGTAGTCGGTTTAGCTGGAGCTGTTAAAACAAATGCTTTAGTCGCTGATAATAATTATTACAGTTTGCTTTGTGGTCCATCAGATGGGTCAAATGTGAGACCATACGGATCCCCATTAATAACATTTACTCAAACACCATCTGTAGGAAACAATGCAGGAGCAGTTAGATTATCTACTAATATAGTGACATTAAACAATACTTCAACAGATACAACTCAAATTAAAGGTGTTTTAACTTGTGATCAATCTGTAACTGTTACTGGAGCATTAAACGCAAATAATGGCATTACAATTGCATCGGGGAAAACATTAAACGGAATTTCAACAGCAACATTAGGTTATATTGATCCTACAAGTTCTATACAAACTCAATTAAATAATAAAGTAGCCTTAACAGGGGTTCAAACAATAGCAGGAGCAAAAACATTTTCAGATCAAACAACCTTTAACGGTGGAATTGTTATCAATGGTTCTGAAATTGATAATGGATCATTAACAATTAATGGTAATGTTTCATTAGGAAAAACTGATGATAGTAATACTGTAACATTGTATGGTAAAACAGTAATGTCTCTGTTCCCTAATATTCAAGTTGATACATATCAATATTTGAAAAATCAAATGAATACTATTGGTGTATCGGCTAATACTATTTATTCAACTGCTTCAGGTTTATATGAATATAATTGGATCAGTACAACTGTAACAACATCACCAACATTAACACTACCACCACCATCATCAAATTTAGTAGGATGTGAATTGAAAATTTTCAGAGATCCAGCATATAATAACCCGGTAGTATTAACAATTAGTTCAGGTTCATTTATAATCAGTTCAGCCAAGATATCACCAAATTTCACTTTAGGTACTAACTGGTATAAAGTGTTCTTCGTTTGTCTTCAAGTGCCTGGAACACCTCTAAATTATGCTTGGGTTCAAACATACTACCAATAAGCATTTTATTCATTTAATTATTAAATTATCTATTAATTATTAATAGATAATTTAAGTATATTTATTAAGATATTCAACAATGTTCTCACTGCCTGAATTTCTAACTAACCGATTATTAAGATATATGTTTTTCAATCCAAGGTCTTTTTTAACTTTTTCTTTTAATTTCTTATAATCTAATTGTAGTCTAGTGAAATGTTTAATTTTAATTAAAGCATGACAATGTATTTGACCTTTTTTAGTACCTCGTTCAATAATATAATCAACATCAACGTCTTTAATAGTATCATCATCCCAAACATCGCCATCATTTCTAATATCAATATATTGATCTATGTTATTTAATATATTTTTTATAGTATTTTCAAAGAATTCAATATCATTTTGTAAATGTTCATCATTTGATTTATATTGTTGATTTGTATTGATAGTTAATAAAAAGTTGCTATGTATAGGTTTTTTATTCTTCTCTTCTTTTTCTAAGTTTTGGATTTTTCCTTTAACTTTAATATCTGGCATTATACTTATATTAAAACTACATTATTTATTTTTTCGTTTTTAATTAAAGTTGCATCATATCAAATAATGGATTGTTTAAAAATTCATTATCAGCTTTCTTCAATGTTGATCTTGCACCCGTTCCAAGCTTCCTATTTTCTACTCTAGGTTGATTTCCTGATGCTGTGACTACTTTATCTGATTTTCTTTGACTAGCCCCCCCTTTACTTTTCGCAAAACTTAATGCATCTGCAAACGCTCGTTTGCCTCCTGCTGTTATCTCGCTTGTATTTGGTGTTGAAAAATCATTTGATCCTGGTGTAGTACCTGGAGTATAAGCCCCAATTACAGTTGCTGTTGAATCACGTTTATTTCTTGGTGTTCTAGGAGCACCTCCCCTAATACTACTCATGTAGTCTTCTGCCGATACTTTCCCTTTAAGATTACCTGCTTTAGTTATAGCATCGCTATGTCGTTTATCTTTTGGTGTTTGATGCTTTGTTATATTTGGAAACCTTACCTCTAATTTAAGTAATAATGTTCTTCTTAATGCTTCTATTGCTCGTTTAATTTTCTCTGCATCTGGAGAGTTTAAAATTTCAATATCTTTTCCACCTAATTTAGAATAATAAAATTTCATATTGTCAATTATATCACTACTTATTTTTTTACCTTTAACTCTATCTCTATGTTCATATACTTGAACAGCTGCATCATTATTTATCACATCTAATAAGGCATACGCTTTATCTTTTACATTTCCTTTAAATTGATCCAATCCTTTTTTCAATAATGAAGCATCTCTATCTTCTTTAAGATCTTTCGTAAGAAGTTCTTTTACATCGTCTTCATCACTATCTGATGGTATTGCATCTAATACTTCCATCGCCAATTTCCTTGCTTCTTCATCACTTATCGATGGTCTTCTCTTTTTTGCTGATTGCATAAGTATGTCAATTAAATCTTGATCTGGTGAAGGTAAGTCTGGTGGTGAAGGTGCTGGTGAAAAAGTGTAATCACTAGTTAAGTTTCTTCCTCCTCCTTGTTTCCCTTTGGTTTCAGTTGCTGTTGGTGGTGTTGCTAGAACCATCGCTGATGATGATGCTTGTGGTGTTTTTATTGTACGAGCGGGTGATTGTATTGCCTTTAATTTGTTTTTTCTGTTTTCAACTATTTGTTTTTTAACAGCTTTTTTAAATAGTTCTTTTACATTTCTTTTTGGTGGTGGTTCTACTTCAAAATCATCTTCGTTCAATACATGCTCCGTTTTAGCTCCTTCATTTTTATTAATCATTGTTTTTTTTTCAAAAGGACTCTCTTCTAATGGAAAATTAAAAACAGTTTGTAATCCACCCCCACCAACACTAGATTTTGATTTCTTTCTTCTAGTAGTTACATTTTTATCAAGTCCGGGAGTTTCCACAAATCTAACTGTATCTTTAGCACGTTTTGAAAGTTTATCTTCTATACCCATGGAATTTTGTTCAGCTTTTATCAAGTTTGTTTGATTTCTAACCTTTCTACCTCTCGCTATTTTCTGAATATCTACCGCTGCACGAGCTTGTTTAGCTTCTTTACCTTTATTCGTTAAAAATTCAACTGCATCTTTTTGTATTCTTTTAAAATCTTTCTTTCTTTGGATCTCTAGTTGTTCTTGTCTCCTTTCAGATTCTTCTAATTTTGTAATAAAATCATTGATTTCTGCTAAATTAGACCTAGATCTTTTGTTTCTAAAACCTTTTTGAATTTTCATTGCTGCTGCTTGTCTTTCCAATTGTCTTTGTAATTCTTGTTTTTCTCCAATAAAACCCTGTAAGCTATTATTTAACTTTTCCACTCCTGTAGTATCACCTGCTTTTGTTGCTTTTCTTATTTCCTTTCCATACTCTGAAATAATAGATGTATATTCTTTTATTTTGGATTTTGCTTTATCATACATTCTAACAAAAACGTTTGGTGGAACTGTTTCACCTTCTGTAGACCCTCTTTCCTCTCCTTGTTCTGTAATTTCTCTTTTTGATTCTCCTCCCCCGATTGCTCGTCTTGCACTTTGGACTTCTATAAATTCTCTTCCTGCCTCGCGACGCTCTGATTTTGGAGGAGGGTTATTTAATCGCGCTGCTAATTGTTCTAATGATGGTGTACTAGTTAAATCTAATTTTGGTACTGTTATAACTGGTGGCGCTGGTCCTTTTTTTACTGCTGCTTCTGATGCTTTTTGATTTCTCATCAGCTCAAAGAACTCAGCTTGTGGCTTGCCTAGTTTAGTAATATCAGTATCTTCAACTAAATCATTATAAATCATACCTCTATCTAATGCTGACTTTTGTCCTTCGTATTTTCTCCCTCCAAATTCATAATATGCATCAATAGATCTTTTTATTTCTAACTTTGGTGGATTATAAAATTTTGGTTTCTCTACAGTTTGCCTCGGATATGCTGATGAATCATCTTTACTAAAATTTGATATAGATCCATAACGTTTGGCTATTATTCTTGGTTCCTTATAAAGTTTTTTAAAAACTGGATCTATTGAAGCATTAACCCGTTTAAATGGTTGAGGGTTTTTATAGTATTTATCAAAATATGAATCATCTATAGTTTGCCTCTTTAATATTTTCTCTGCGATTATATTACTCATTTATAATAATATAATGGAAGATTAAAAAAAAATTATATAAAGTTTTTAGTCAATATTAGCTGCACTAGATTTTGATATAGTTCTAGATTTAGCGATATCTAAGAAATCAGGAGGCAACATCATATCAACAGCATCTTCTACGATTGACTCTAATGTTTTAACAGCAGATAAAGCAAAATCATTTACCTTCTGTTTTGGAATATTTGGAGTAAATTCACTAGCTTTTGCTGCATCTTTTGCTGCTGATTGTCCACCATTTGATAGTTTCCCTGTCGTCATAACGTAATATAATGTATCATAAAAGTCCCCGATTGCTTTTTCTATAACATTTGATCTCACTTTTTCTCTAAGCTCATAAAAATCTGCTGGCTTAGTAAGTGCAACTTGCATCATTTTTTCTCTGTATTTGGTATTTTCAATACCTAAGAAATCCTTAACATTAACTCTAAAATTTTGTTCTCCTGACATTTCTATATATATTAACTACATAATAAAAATTTTTTACATTTTCTTAATAAAATTTTCCGGGACTCTTAAACTCCCATATATTTCATTTATATCATCATTGGATTTTGTACAATTGTTATTGATAACTAAAAAGCCATAATCAGCTGTGTTTTTATAATATAAATCTATAAAATCCTTCTTTGACAAATTACCAAATAAAAACTCTGTAGATAATAAATCTAATCCTTGTGTGTTCATTTGAGAACATAAAATAAAGTCACTGTTATTTCTTGCAACTGGTGGGATCTGATAGATGTATTGAGAAGTTATTATAACAGATATTTTTACATGTCTTCCTCTTGTGCATAGCTTTTTAAAACTTTTAGACTGGTGAAAGTTAGTATCACTACAAAGATCATCTAAAATCAATAATATATGGGATGCATCCTTGTCTGATTTTCCCGCATTGACTTGTGTCATTTTTGTTATTAGCTTTTCTACCCATTCCTCATTATAACTATCAAAAATGTTTTGTTTTTTAATTAGATCTGAATAAAACTTATTAACACTCTCGGTTGGACAAATACAGAACACAGCTTTAAATAAGTGCTTCTGTTGATTGAATAAATATCTTAACATTTGACTCTTACCAGAGTTACGTTTTCCAATTAATGAGACAATCTTATTTTTTAAAGTAAATTGATCCATAGTATATTAATAATAGTAATATTAGATTATTATTAATAAATTAAACATTTTCATTAATTTGTTCAGCTGTTTCTGAAACTCCTATGACTGATTGAAATGGTTTCTTTTCTCCTCTAATTTGATTACCCACAGCTTGTAAGGCTTGTTTATATGTTAGCTCTGGATTCTCCTTTTGATACTCCTTCGCCCGTTGATGTAAGGTCTTTGTAGATGAACCGCGTTTATCACTGGTCTTCTTGAATAGCTTTTTAATCTTGGTTAGCTGGATTGCTTCATAGTCCTCAATGTAAGATTTTAATTCATCTGCATCGTCAAATATTAAAGTTAGTTGTAATTTGGTCATATATCAATATAATTAGATATAAAATCTAGAAATTTATTTATATATAAAATGAATAATTCATAATAAATCATAAATGTAATAAACAATTTAAATTTTAATCTTTTAAAGTTAATCATTATATATTTAATTCCATATTTTTATTTTTAATATAATCATTATGTTTCTTTGTTCTTTTATGGCTAGTTGTTCCTCCGATTGTATGAGTAGCCCCACAGATACAAGTATGCTCTTCTTTCAAATATTCATCAAACTTTCTATTAGGTACCTTTGTATTTAAGGTTGAATTTAATTGATCATACCAATACTTTTCTCTTATGGATCTTTCAGATTGAGTTTGACATGGTAATGTCTCAATATCAATCATACTCCAGTTATCCCAACCTCCATTTTCTCTAATAGTCTTATAGAGTTTTAAGTCTTTAAAAGTACTATGTGATTTGTGTAAGTTTCTCCTCAGAAAAAAGTTCTTCGTAGATCCCACATAGACATCTGTTATATCTGGATCATTACACACAATCTTATAAACAGTATATTCAATAGGGGGATGAGCTTTAAAAAAGTCTTTCACATCATTACAAAACAATGAATTTATATTATTTTTATTAATTTCAGTCATTATATTAATTAAATAATATTAAAATTCTCCAAAATCTAGTATAAATACAATTTTTTCTATAGGTGGTTTGATAGGTGGATTTTCATAATAGACATCATAAACGCGTGGCTTGTATTTCAAATTCCTTTTAATACAATAATCTTTATTATCTACATAATATTGTGCCCAATATTTCTTTTGATACTGTCTCACATTGTGTTTATTGTTTTGATAATATAATTTCTGCTGTTGTAATATCCTCTCTCTATTTTTGTAATAGTAACTTAACTGTGCTGACATTGGTTTTTAATAATAATCTATACAAAATTTATTAAAGTTTTTGGACTAAATTAAAAATAGATTAAAACTTTAATCTATTTTAAATAAGTTAAATTATTGGATAAGGTTTATCAAACCATTTTTATAAACCTTAATAGAGCTTTTAACATTTACAATATATTTATCATAGTCATTAATCAAAGCTTGGTTTTTTGGAAGTGATCGTTCTATTTCACATCTAGTCAATGTTTCTTCATATGATTTTAACATAGATATGTAATTATTGATCTTGTCTAATTTGCTGTTATGGGAACTAATTAATTGATTTACTTCATTTAATAAAGTATCATATTGATTCATATTAATTGTATTCATTATTATTAATATACAATATATAATAAAGCTTTAAGTAGTTTTATTTATTTTTCACCATAATAATTGATCACTCCACCAGCCCGGGGAACCCTCATTACTTAGATCTTTAGCATGACGAATTTTGTATAAACGTCTCCTCTCCTCTGCATATTCCTTACCCTTTAATTTTAGATAAGTGGGATAATCATAATACGAAATTGAACCTATTGAGGCAATCTTATTATCATCTTTAAATACATCAATCTTTTTCTTAGGATTTGAAGAGGGCTTGACGATAACACCTAATTGTTTAGCTTTCTTTTTGGTATATTGACTAATTTGATAACTCATTTTAATAAAGTAATAGAAAAATTTCAATGGCTATTTAGACAAATTAATTGAGTTTTTTTGATGATTAATTGAGTGGGTATGACTGGTTTAAGTTCTTCTAATATATATGATGTTTTCAATTAAAATGTCTATTACCCAATAAATTTGTCTATTTTGACCTCATTTTTTGATTTTTTCCATTTTTCTGACCTCATCGTCTGGGGTATAAGTCCATATTATTAATTTAAAAAAAGAGTATTAAGATATACCCCAGACGGGGCAGATCATAAAGAAAAAAAATTAATTAAATTGTTGATCTTATTCATCATCTCCGAACTCTAATACGAACATGCTTTTCTTTGTCTCAACTTTAGTAGGTGGTAAAATGGGTTGGGGTTCATCTTCATCATCTGAATCATCTTCATCTTCTGATTCTGATTCATATTCTGATACTGATTCATATTCATCTATTTGTTCTGGCTCTGGTTCTGGCTCCTTAGTAGTTGTAATTAAGTGGGTATATACATAATTGGTTGGCTCTTTGATCATCTTCAATGGGTCATTAATCTTCTTTCCTTTCTTCATGAGGTTATGTACTACTTCATTGATATTGTTTAGTTGGATTAATCTATATTTGAGATTATCAGTGATCTTTTTCTTTCCCTCGGTATAGCTGGACTCAATCTTAAGTCCATAGTTCTTTAGTACTGTATTGAGATAGCCCATGACTGCTTTATTGTTCTTTGGGTCTATATCTGTCTTGGACTGCTTAAATAAGATCTTTGCCGTTTTTTGGTCTGTGAATAGTACGGATTGTGAATATACCATCTGAATATTTTGATCAAATTGATTTTTTCTGATCGCTTTATCATCATAGGGGTTTTCATATCCTAATAGGTTGATTAATTTGTTAATAATATTAATACATGCTTCTTTGTTCTCGCTTCTATCATCATGATTATCTTTTAAATTAGATAGGTCAATTAATCCCATAAAGTTTTTAATACATGAGTCATTTTTATAATATGGTTTTAATAGACTTTCATCTAATAGATCTACTCCAAGCTTTTGTTTATAGAAATGCTTCTCTAATAAAAGCTTTTCCATCTCGGTAGCTTCTGATTTCCTTTGTGCTCTTAGAAGCAAATTGAATTCTTCATCATCAATATCAGGTGCATCTATAATGTCATGGAGTCTTTTACATTCTTTTGTACTGTCTTCTTTTTCATCTTTGAACTCTTCTGCATCATAAGTGATTTGGTAGTGCTTACGTCTAGCTAGTGATACAAAATAAGTTATAAAGTAAGCTTGATGTTTGTTCAAATCTTCCACTCTATTATAAATACAATTAATATCATAGTTAGTTAGTCCTAATGTCTTAATAATCTTAGAACCTCTTTGAACATATTTATATTGGAGAATATTATCTCTCGTAGCTATTAAACCGGCTTTGACTTCTTCAAATGTCCAAAAGTCTTTATTAGTACTATGAGTAATGTTATTTAAAATGGTAATCTGTTTATCTGATACTTTTCTAATACGACTAAGCATCTGGAAAAATGCGCGCTGGCTGGTAGATTGACAACTTAAAATACCATATATTTTATTGAAATGATCGGGCACATCAAAATTAACACCTGCTTCAATGGTAGGTGAATAAATGACTACATCAGCTTTAGACCAATGTTCAGTCACATTAGATAGATGATTTCTCTTCATACCGTCATCACTTTTACCAGTGTATAAATATATCTGTTTGTCTGGGTATTTCTCTTTTAACATTGTATCATATTTGGATGCATCAGCGCTAGACATGGAACATATCACAATTTTATTATTATCATTTAATTGTTTAAACATATCTGTTTGAAAATTAATCTCTTTCTCAGTTAAATGGAGAGTCTTATCATTGATCTTACAAGTATTCTCTAAATAGATACCATCACCAAGAGTTTGTAAGAATTGATAAGAACGATTATTAAGATCACCATCTAGAGATATAACTTTATTGGATGCTTTGATAATGTTTTCCAAGTATTCAAATATAACTCTACTCTTGCCATTGAATGTATCTGAACTGAAATGATTCAATATAGATTCAATTTCATCTATAACAATTAAATCATAACTAGGAACAATAGACTCTAATTCATCAATAAATAAGTCATTATTATTCTCCAATTTAATTAAACTTTCTAGTTGGATAATTAAACGATCTGTATTATAATCACCATCTTGATAACTCTTAAAGCCTAGCTTAGTGAAATTGAATAGGATATCATTTGTTAGAGTGATTCTATATGATAACCACAATACTTTTTGAGGATTATAATCACTAATGATTCTCTTTAATAGTTGGGTTTTACCTGTTCCATATGGAGACTTAATATTGAGACTTTTGATTGATTGAGATTCAAAGAAAGTTTTAAAGTGATCTAACATAAATGTATCTTGTTCATTTTCAATCAGATAGCGCTTGTCAAATTGAATGGTTTCAACTAATGGTTTATCTACATTCAAGTTATTGTTTGCAATATAATATGATTGCCTTAATTGTTCGTATTTGGTGGGGTTGTCTAACTTGCACCAATAGTATAGAGTAGCTTTGGTATATTGCTTACGATTAAATGTCTTCCACTTTTGCGCAGTTGCCCCGCTCTCATACTTCTTACTTTTCTTACTCAACTCATCCCAAACTGACACGGGTAATCCTAAACTATAGATTAATGTACCAACTTTAACCCATTCATTATAATCATCAAGTCTAAGTTTTACACTTAAAATATTCAAGTATTGATTAATTTCTTCGGATAGATCTAAGTTTGGTTCTTCATGATGAGTTGGGGTTGGGCTTGCATCTTTTACCTTCTTGGGTTTCTCTTGTACTGATTCCAATAATTGCTGTATTGCTGGGAGTTCATCCAAATTAGTTGATTCATCTTCATCAATATATTGGAGGACGAATTGGGACATCTTGCCATTTCTTATGACGTGTTCTGTGTTCTTCTTGCTCTCCTTGGTCTGGTTGGGTAATCTGAACCATTTAGACTTAACGCCTAAATGACCCGCATCAATTGGGGCGCCTAGGTCATATTTCTTTTTAAACACATTCATAATGGTTTTAATGGTTGTGGCTTTTCCATAGTATTTTGGAATCACTACGTGATGAGAGTTATCTTTTGATGAATTGGATGTATATTTATAATCTAGTCTGGCTAGGTCAATGCCTAATGATAACATGAATTCAGTGAATTTATCTCTGAAATCATCTATATCATATCCATCTAGATCTATATTTAGTTTTAATATTGAGTCTGCAACTAAGCGCTCATGATATTGTTTATCTTCTTTAAGAAGTTTTAATATATCATTTATCTCCCCTGCAATTGGTTGTACTAGTTCGGGACTGATTTTATAGGTTGGTACGCTGAAAATGTTCAAACTCATTTTTTCTTTATCTATACTATATATAATCTTTTTTTCTTTAAATAACTTTTAATTTAAAGAAAAATATTTTAAAAATTTCTTTAAATAGTAATCTATTTAAAGAAAAGTTGATTAATTAATAATATTAAAAATGTCTAAATATCAATCAGGAAAAATATACAAGATAGTTGATAACACCAATAATAATATCTATATTGGTTCAACTGTTGATACATTATCTCAGCGATTATCAAATCATTTATCTACTTTCAAGCGACTTAAAGAGAGTAATATAGGCGGAAATTGCACGGTAAATCAAATTTTAGAAAATGGAGACTATTTAATTGAATTGATTGAATTATTTCCATGTGAAACTAAAATTGAATTAGAAGAACGAGAGGCACATCATATTGTCAATAATCAATGTATCAATAAAAAGAAGAAAGGTTCAACTATTGACAGAAAAGATTATTATCAAATCTTTAGAGATAATAATAGAGAAAAAATCAAAGATTGGAATAAGACTTATAGAGACAAAAACAAAGAAAAATTATCGGCTCATTTATTACAAAAAGTTGATTGTATATGTGGTGCCAAAATCTGCCTAGGTGCTAAATCAACTCATTTGAAAAGTAAAAAACATTTATTATACACTTTATTGAATCCTCAAATTTAATTATTATTTTAATATTTTTAATTAAGTTTGTATGTTTATTGAGTTTTCCAACTCTCTATATATTTTCTCCCAATATTCTTTTTCTATCTTATCTTTCTTCTGTTGATAATATTTCTTTGCGTATGCTCTTCTTTTTTGCATCTGCTCCGGGTTCGCCTTAGATTTTTCATAATCCCTTTTGGCTTGCTCGTTGATTTTATTTCTATTTTTTTGTCTATATCTATAAATGCTATCTTTTTGTGATTGGGTATATAGTGTGCTTTTGATTTCTGACATTTTTTAATAATGTATATATTCTTACTATACATTTATCTTTTTATTGTTTAAATAACTTTTTTATGAACGCAATCAGACAACAATTTTATAATTGAATTCCTTTTTACCGTCTTCCCCGTCTGGGGTATATCTTAATGCTCTTTTTTTAAATAATAAGTATGGACTTATACCCCAGATGAGGGAGACCTAAAAAAATTTAAAAAATAATAACTGTGATCTGAAATTTCTAATACTCTAAATCCTTCTTGCTATATTTACCATCTTTTTTAAGTGGTATATATCTGTTTTGTTTTCCTAATTCCATTAATTCATCATAATTTTCTGGTATGTCTTTTAAAACTGGCTTGCTCTTTTTCCTCACAGTTACGTTCTTTCTCATCGCCCTTAATCTAGCCATTTTCTCATGCATGGTCTCAGCTTTATCTTTCAATTCATTAAACATAGATTTGGTTTGTTTGCGTTTCTCTTTAAATTCAGTGGGATTTCTTCTATCACCACCATCTATGATTTTAACTTCATCAACATCACCTGTTTGGATATCAATAGCTGGTTTCTTTTTGGAAGTAGCTATTTTATTTGTTTTGGTTAATGGTGGTTTAATTCTAATCATTCCTTTATCAGTTACAGTAATGAATTCTGAAGGAACTATGACTTTAACAGTACTCCAAAGTATCTTATTATTGCTCATGTGTATATAATTTACATATGATAATTTTTTATTGAATGATTATGATTATATGAATTTAAACCTTACTTTCTTCATTCCTTTTCATACTATTATCTGGTAGCGATTGTGCCATGTCTTCATGTTCCTCAATTTCTACATCGCGTTCAATTCTTATACATCCACAATCAATAACTTTGCACTTTGATTTATACATCATTCTAGCTATTGCCAAAAAGAAACTAATTCCAGAAGTAATTACGAAGGTGAAAAATACCGCGTCAAAAGTGCCATCAATCATTTATATTATTCTAGTAATACAATAAAAAGTAATAGATATTATGGTGAAATTTAGAAGATGAGAAATCATGATGTGAAAATTTTAAAAAAGGAAAAAAAAAAGATCTTAGATCTGGGGTATAAGTTGATATTAATTATATAAAAAAAGAGAATTAAGATATACCCCAGATGAGAAGGACGTAAAAAAATTAAATAAAAAAAATGTAAGATCTGAGTGACCCGGTCTAGACCAGATAATAAATAGATAAACTATAATAAGTAGCCTAG
>Ga0209189_1000787_pt1 | contig 24802 bp, 14 predicted proteins | sample C_130820_EF_Meta_FD_187308 | JGI IMG/M metagenome (GOLD analysis project Ga0209189, IMG submission 187308) | Freshwater microbial communities from Lake Croche, Canada to study carbon cycling - C_130820_EF_MetaG (SPAdes) (version 3) | ecosystem: Environmental > Aquatic > Freshwater > Lake... | reverse complement strand
TTTTGCTCTTGTACACACGGTCAGATATAGCGTCTGACCCCATGTCTTCGATCTTCCAACAATACTCACAGCCAGGGGGACGCTCCCCCTGGAGCATCTGGCGGCGATCCGCTTTTTTTTGATCAGTATTGTGCAGTAGCCTAGGGTTGGTTGTGACTCGATCAATGTCCACCAAATGGGCCGGCGGGTGGTGACAGGACGTGGTCATACCTGAACCCAGCCAGATGGTTGCGTTGTACCATTTTGCCGCACAAAAACTTTCGGATAAATTATCTAATACTGTGTGTTTGAATTCTAAATCGTTCATGAGTGTTTGGTTAAAAAGTCAAAAAAACGAGAGGGCAACTCTCGTTGCCATTTTTGACTCATAGTGCGCAGGTGTTGTTGATTGTATTTACAAACACTTTCACATGCCGCTAGTAATTGTAACATATCTTGGTGACAAAGGTCATCCACTACGGCCACAATGCGAGCAATTCGATCTTGAGCATTATCTATTGAATCAAATGATTCATCTATCACATGCCCAAACGTTTGAAATCCTAAATCATGCATGTCTCTATAAAAGCCTGTGTTGGCTGCCGCAATCCAAGGATGCCCTTGTGTTAAAGGTTTGGCTATCTTTTCTGTTCTAAAACTGTGGGCATAATCAAAAACTGTTTCTGTTACCACACTAAAGTAAGTGTCAATATAAGGTTCGGATCGTATGTATATTTCGCCCCACAAGTTGTTGAACAATTGTGGTTTTACAAAACCCTGTTCAGTTGTGCTCATGTGTGGCTGAAATTGTTCCACTTCATATTCCGGGGGCAACAAATGAACAGGACCTGTGTGTGTGTCCAGATTTGTCCATAATGCTTGCGACAGCAGGCCACGCTGATCAAATTTATTTAGCAGGGCTCTGCGATGTGGTCTTGAACGTCCATTTAAAAAAAGAAACTTGTAGGGCTTGTGTTTCTTTTGGAATATTTCATCCACACGTGACGCGGCCGCACAGTTCTCCTCGTATCTAAATGGCTGTGTCAAAAAGTGTTCATACAACATGTGAGGATAGGCATCAGGTACAGCACCTCCTGTCACAACAGGTAGCAGGCCGGACAGGACCAGATCTTCCACACCATACAGGCGCAGGTGTTGTATGAATGTTTCAGATCCTTCAGCAGGATTTGAAAAGATCACTCTGGCAGTTCGTTCAGTAACTATGTGTCGGATCTGTTGAGCATTGTCCCGTAATTGCACTCGCCCTACAACATAGGTTGCACCAGGTTCAGTTGCAAGATTTTTAAAGTCGTAGAACTCTTGAGTGGTCCAAGGCACCAACATGTTGGCAATCTCACAGTAATGATCAACATACAGTTTCATGATCTAGAGTGATACTCACATTCAGCCCACCAGGCTCGCATTTCTGGAAAAGTTGTCAAGAAGTCTGTGCCTCTACGTCGATCGTGTTCACTAAAGAAACGATAAAAGTCTGCTTGTGCCGTGCTGTGATCCTGTGCCTGTGCTGATCGCATCCAGGCAATGTCCCGATCTAGTCGCGCTATTTCGTAGTCTTTGAATCCATTGTAAGGATCCGATTCAGTGGTCACATGTTCACTCATCCAGTCTCTAATGCTTTCCAGTCGTTGAGCATAACTTTCGGGCAGGATCTGTAGGCTTTGCCAAGCAGGTTGTCTCAATACCGGTGTGTCAAACCACACACGTTGATAGGTTTTAGAGTGCTGTTGGCGCAGTTCTAGTATGCCTTCCAGCAGATGTTGTAAACTGCTCACACCGAGATTGTTCATTGTGATGATAAATGTTAGACTGTTGTAAGAGGGAACTTCAGTTAGGTATTGATTAACCCTGTTCCACACCAGATCAAATGCCATACCATGTCGCATGTATTCGGCTTGAGTGCCCCAGCCGTCTAGACTCACATACTGCATGAAGTGTTCTATGCGTCCATCGCAAATGGTTTGCACTGCGTTCATGTACTTTTGAAACAATGACTCTTCTACTGAGAAGTTTGATGTAACATTTAGATGCAGTTTCTTTGAAGGATTCTCAATCACATGATCAAACACTCTGTAGGTGTTTCGATCCATTAATGGCTCACCACCGGTCATGCGGAAGTGTTCTAGTTCTGGATACAGCGTGGGCCACCATGCCCAAAATGCTTCTACATAGGGGTTGGATTCGCGAGTTGGAATAGGGCGATTACGTCCGGTAAAATGACTAGGATCGTTATGAACGCGACTAGTCGGATATCCGCCAAACTTATCGACTTCTGCTTGCCAACTGCTACTAAACTGGGGACTACAATAACTACACTTGAGATTACAAGCATGATTGAAATTGACTTCCACATAACTAGGGACAACATCTTCGTCTCCTGTGCTGTTTTTTATTTGTTCAAAGTCCACTGCGGCCCAAGGTTCTCCCGACCTATAATGTCTATCACTTAACTTGCCCTGATCTTCCATGTTCCAGCAATAGGAACATTCACTAGGACGCTGTTGCTTCAGCATTATTTTACGCTGTGCTTTTTTGTATTCGGTATTATGCAGTGCCGAGGGATTGAGTGCAAGTTCCTGGGGAGAAATTTCGTGCAAGGGCGGATGATAGCATGAGTTATTGAGTCCTGTGGGCAGGTGCAGAGAGACCTGTTTCCATTTGGCCAGGCACAGGGCCGGGCCCAGTTTGTCTTTCATTTTCTCTGCTGATCCCATAAACACGCTTTTATTGCTCATTGACTGTGTCCCATACCTGGTTGAATATTTCGCTTTGGTATCTATCAAGTTCTGTTTGCATCAGCGCACCAAACTCATTGTTGTCAGCATCTATATCAATCACCTGTTCAGCACCAGCAAAGTCCACAGGGTATTGATTATAATAATCCAGATGCCATTGAATGATTTCATATGCTGAATTAATTTTGTCAATTGTGTTGTGTGTTAATTGGGCTAGTATGCCGGGCACTGTGTCAATTGTATTGTTGATTACTTTGGCATAATCGATTTGGACTTCTTGTTTAATGTTTACGGGCAATTGATCAATTTGATCTTCGTTATCAATATCAGGCCAACCGGGGGCTCGAAAAGCCTGATAGTGCTCAAGTCTTGACACTGAGTTCTTTTGGGTTTGATCCAGGAATCGTTGATGTCCGTGCAGTGCCCATTCTCTTTGCAAACTTGCCTGTAGGTCGCTGTTAATAAACACAACGGAATGACCGGGAAATGTCTGCTGTATCTTTTGGCTATTCATGCAATGTGTCAGTATGTGTTGGGAATTGTTGTGTGTTATATTATCTTCTAATAGATACCGATGCTGGTATTGTTGTGTGGTATTGATTCGGTCATAACTTGTGTGTGGTTGTGTCCAGTCATTGCCCAACAGCCGTTGTAGATATCTGTTGCCGCCGGCACCCGGATAAAATGCAATAATCATTCAAATCCTTTAAGATCACTACTCAGTAACTTTTGTTCACTTATGTCATGATGACTTAATCGATTACCGTGTCCGTGTGTCCAGACGCTGTGTTCTAACTGAGCCACTTGTGTCATGTGTTCCGGAGTATAGGGCACAGCATAAGATGTGGGATTTTGTTGTGTCCATTTGTTATAACTCAACAAGCATTCAGGCGCATTGGCAATCAGTTGCGTTTTTTGGTGCAAGGTGTGTAGTTTAATAGGCACCCCAGACACTAGTACTCCCAAGTCCTGCAAATCTTGTATGTCAACTCTACACTTGGTATACAGATCAATATTGTCAGCCATGAACTGGGTCTCTTCTGGTGAAAATTCATGATCAAAGGGCACTAGACTCAACAGGTAGTGCATGCGGTTCCAATTGGTCCAGGAAATGTCCCATCGGTCTGCCCAGGTCAAGGAATTTTTGTGCTGTTGAAACACTCGCAAATTCAATATGTATTGTTCTATGTTGGCCAAGTCTCGTTCGTATTCAAAATAACTGTTCACTTGAAAATGGGCATCCACCCAGTCCATGTATTCTCTATATTGATTCAAATACTTTTCAACCATTTCGGCCTGCACAGTAACTGGGTTTTTTAAGATATTGTTGTAGGTTTTGTATTTTTCTTCAAACGAGTAAACATTTAACTTTTTGGACTCTACAGCAATACACCAACTCATGGCATGTTCAAATAGATTTTCCCGACGGGCCGCAATAATGTAAAAATTTTCATTTAGATATCGATAAAATGCCAACTGATCTTTGGTTGGGTCTTGGCGATTTTTTATATGGTAATGTGCCAGTCGACTTACCACGTCGTGCCCACATTTGTCAACTAGTCCTGCGACAGTTTGTAGTGTTTGGTGATATCCCCAGCCGCCTTCTTTTTTACCCAGTACACTTTGCTTGAATGTTGCATGCTCGTACGCAACCAATCCGTTGGTCAACTCGTGTAAATTGATAGTCAACGGATTATAATTTTCGTTTATAGTTGCATAGATTGTGATCAATCGTTGCAATAAAGTTGACCCCACGCGATCAGGAGTAAGTATTAAAACATTCATTGTAAAAAATATTTATGTACATAGATTTTGTCCAAAAACATATAGCAATTCCTTTTTATGCTGACTTACAGACTGACTCCCTTGGGTTAGACAGTCGGGCTCATTGTTTCAACCGATCACTGTTTGATCAGCACCCTGCTGTGCATTACCAATTCAATCAAGTTGGATTTAGAACACATTCTGTTGATAAATTTAAACACAATGCAATCTTGGTAATCGGCGATAGTTTTACTCTGGGCCTGGGAAACAACGTCGAGGATCGTTATACAGACCTATTAGAACAACAACTATCGCATCAGGTACTTAACTTCAGTCTAAACGGTGCCAGTAACGATTGGATAGCAAGAAAACTTCAACAACTGTTACAATTGTTTCAACCCAGGGCTGTTGTAATACATTATACATTCAGTCATCGCAGAGAACGACCACAACCAGACTGGCACGATGATGAGCGTACCGAATGTGAACCGTTATACTCTTCAGAAGAAAATTATCAAAATTGGTTTGCAAACTTTCGAACAATACAGGGCCTGGCTGGTGATACGAAATTGGTGCATAGTTTTATACCTAATTGGCACAACCAACCAGTTGACTACACAGAGCTAGATACATATATAATCACACCATTACCACAGTTGGACTTTGCACGGGACGGATTTCACTATGGGCCAAAAACTCATCAGAGATTGGCCAATAAAATTACCAACCTTCTTGCTGACGAATAATATCAATTTCTCTTGTCATGATACCACGGTTTGCGAAGTTTGATCGGTAGTGATGTTTGAAGAATCGGCTTTGTTCTGCTTCTAGCATGGCCAAGGGCAAGTCCAGTGTGGTACCTAGTTCTTCTGCTACTCTATTGGCCAACAGGCGTGGATCACTATCCTTTACTGTGTCCCACAATTCACGCAGGCGTTCAAAGTCCTGTACCATGATATGATCTGCATTGGTCAGCATGGTCATGTAGGTGCCCATTCTTGATCCAGCAATGCACCATGTGCCATGCTCGGCATCTGCGCCCACATTGTGCCATATGGTCAAATGATCCAGGTTACGTTGATGCACACGCTTTTTAAAGTCTTGGATACTGGGCTTGGCACCTTGATTTAGGCACATCTTGACACCTTCACGAAAACCGGCACGCCAGGCATGAAATGGCGACTGATTGGGATATGTTGTTGAGTAGCAGTCATGCATGGCCCAATATAGTGGATCAAAGCAAAACTCCACTACAGTTTCGTCACGTCCGTCTGTGTTTTCATGTGTGCGCATGTTCATGACATATTCTCGTGTCCATGAACTAAGGCCACCATTGCCATACATGAGCCCATTGACATGGTTGCGAGCCCGCCATCGGAACACAGCCTTTTCATATTCAGGTGTAGGAAAATCCAGCGTTTGGTTAAAAAACGCCGGGTCGGGGACATTGTCGCCATCAATGAGGATAAATCGCTCAGACTCAGACGCCCGGGCTGCCGCTTTATGTGCCGCATCGCTTCCTAGTACACCATCCACTCGCTTGGCCCAAGGCACCATGTTCTTAATCTTGACCCAGTACTCTTCTTTTTCAGGTTCATCATAACTTAGATAAATGCAGTCTAGGTCTGCTATGTCAATAGGATTCATAAGTTTTCATACTCCAGCGTTGATGTGATTCAGTTTCAGCCACCACTATGGCCACATTGTCAGGATGGCAAGGTGTTCCTGTATCTGTGGGTGCAAGCCTGCGTACGGCCTGTTGTAATTTAATCAGTTGCCCGTTTTTCACCCTAACATTTAATGACGCTAGAGCGTAGGTCTCAGCATCAACATCAATGTATGTACCGGGCATGTCTTCCATGCTATAAGTTATTGGCTCGCCTGCTTCGTTGTAATACAATCGCCAGAATATTGGCAGTGGTTCGGGCATGGCATGCAGAATAGCCCAAAATTCTTCAGGGTTCATGGCGCCAATTCTTTACGTTGTAGTGAAACGCACCACGTTGCATCACGGTATTGACTCGCAGTTCATAGTCACGGTATTCGCAAATCATTTCGTCTACCCAGGGATCGCGCTTGGCAGCAATGATGTGACGTTTCATGTGTACAATTGTGGGGTAACTGGCAAATGGCATGGTGCATGTTTCAGGACCCTGAATTATGGCTGCCATGGCATACACCACATCAGTTGACGGTGCCGCTTCGGGAAACTTTAACATGGCACGATAGTGTGGCCAGTTTTCAAATATTGTGCGCACAGTAGCAAAGAACTCTTGTGCTGTTTTACTCAAGCGCCAATAGGTAATGGCATTGTACACATCTGGCAGGTTGTTGGCATCAAACACTTGTCTGTAATGTCTGGCACTGGCTCGACGATCTTTCCAGTCTCTACAGCCTGTGGATACCACAACATCACGGTGGCGCAATAGATTCCACCAATTGTCAATCGGACTGGTGATCAGCATGTCTGCTTCTAGTTTGATTGTTTCACGGAATGGTGTGGCGTCAAACACCTGCCAGTCGTTGGCATAGGGATTGGCCACATCAATGGGAAAAGAAAACTCACGCACATGATCAAACAAATGATCCGGTTTGATTTTGTCGTTGGTGAGCAGACAGATTCGAGCACTGGGGTGCCAGTACTTGATGGTCTTGGCCAGCACACGACTGCAATCCACATAGTCTGTGTCGGCAGTATTGGTTGCTACTATTAGATAGCCTTGCTCTTCAATGGGCTTCAATTATTTTCTCCAGATGCTGTTTACCCATGGCATGAAAGTCTTGATTGCGTATGTTAGTCCAACGTGGTCGTTTTTCATGATCAACATAATCTATTCTATAACAATCTTTGCTGGTTCTGGTTAGTACATGTTCGGGTGTGACACTGGCCAGACTCCAGGGTATTGATTTATACTCTAGTGTTTGTCCATTCACAATACCAAGGGCTATGCTCAGTGCGTAATCATTGCGATAAGTTGAACTCACTATTCGGTATAGGTCTTTATAATGCCGCCAGTTGTCTCGAATCATTTGCATGCAGTCAAATATCAATCGAGCATGAGAACTCTTTCGAAACATCATCACTGTTGCCCAGCTCATGGGCATGTGGTATTCCCCGTAGTCGTTGAGTCCTGCAAAATTGTTTGTGCCGGTAATGTCGTATGCATGAGCATGTGCTAAAAAGTCTTGGTCGCTGTTTAATACTGCCTTTAACTGATCACTGGCCACCACATAGTCAGCATCTAGAACAAGGGTACGGTCCCATGGGGAAAGAGTATAGGCATCAGTTCTACCTGCGTTGTGCCACGTAACAGTTGCTTGATAATCCTCAAACCAACGTGTTCCTCCTGCACTTGCCGTTGCCGGAATAACTTGATCGAATCCGCTAAGTCGAGGATCTCTTGGATTTGCATCTGTGACGATGGCAGTGGGAATGTTGAGCCACCTACGAATGTTTCTAGCACTCCACTCAGCCATAGCAACGTAGTCGGTCGATTCATTGTTGAAAGCAAATATCAATGCGCCTGTTGTCATCGGTTCCGGTTGAGGTTTTCATGTTCCACACGCCAGGCATTCATTTGTTCTTGCCAGCGTTCGTGTGACTTGGCAAACAGTTCTGTTACGTTTACACGCACAGGAGTTTCATACAAGTCTAACAGCACAACATCTTTGTCTTGAGCACATGCCAATAAAACACATTGAAGTTCAGAGCCGGCACGCCACATGCCACCTGCGTGGGCGAACAGCAATTTTGCTTCGTACTTTTCTTTTAGAGTGCGCTTGGCAGCCGCATGGTCAAATCGAGCCCGTGCGTGGGCCACAAGTTTTTCAGTTTCCATAGATTTATTATACAAGAAAAAGAGGTAGAAGTCTACCTCTTGACTAGGAGTTTAGCCGATTAGGCTACTGAACTAGCCACAGCAGGAGTTCCCCAACTGTTGGTTAGATATGTGGTTGATGGAGGAATGTAACGGCAAAGTACCGCAGGTGCTGTACCAAATGCCGAGAATGGACTGGTGGTGTCTGTTCCGCCCGAAATGTTGGTTGTTTCGCCAGCCGCTGAACGACTTGAACTGTTCCAGGTTGTGATCAAAGTCAATACCGTGGATGAAGTTTGCGTGGCTGTGACCACAATGTTATCACCAGTGTAAGGTGCTGTAGCATCTGACAAACTCAACATAGTAGTTGGTGTGCCAGTAAGGTTGTACCAACCTGTTGTTGATGCCAAGGTGTTCTGTGTACCGCCCGAACCACCGCGTGTGAAGCCTGTGTAACTAGTGCCGGCAATAGTTTGTGCGGCGCCGTTTACTCTGCCAACCAGGGTTAGTGTTCCCACGTAGCCACTCAATCGTGTCCATTCAGGATCGTTGTCTACTGAGTTATTGGTAAAACTCATGTCTAGGGTCACACGACCACCTGCATTCCAGAAATAACGTGCTTGATCTGCTGAAGGAAAAGTAACTGTTTGAGTCCAGGTAATGGTCCAGGCGTTGGTACCTGTACCTGTGCCTGTGGTTTTTGCAATTGAGCCAGTCCAGGAGTTGCTTTGTGTGCCTACTGACGCGGCGTTGCCACGATTGGTAGTTACTGAAGTAATGTCGGCGGCCACGTTGGCCAAAATATTAATCGTGGTGCCTGCTGTGGGTGCAGATCTTGATGTGAGTGTGGTATTGGTTTGACTACCTGATGAGCCCAAGTTGTTGACCAAACTGGCCCATTGTGTTGCTGTGACAGTGCCACCAGTTGATGCTGAAGTAAAAGCAGTTTGCCCCCACCCTTTGTCGCCTGACCCTGTGGCCCAAATATCATTCAATCCACCTGCTGTGGTAGTAAACGTATTGTAGTCTGTTGCTTGTATTAATCCGCCGCTTGAGTATGTCATGTTTGTTCCTAATTAATTCTTGATGGTTACAATTGCTTCAATTGTACCTGATTCTGGGGTGGTCTTGTCAACCAGGCTTCGTCCAATTACATTGAATGAAGTGGCTTCTCCTGGCTGTGCCGCTCTAGCAATGCCCGAGCCTGCTGAAACCAATCTGTCGCCTTTGCGCACAACGCCTGTCACTTTGACTGGGACACGTCCGGTCATTGCAACTGGAGGATGTGTGTCGTCTTCGCCTGCACCACCGTTCATCAAGTATGCCGCTCTAGTACTTATCACGCCAAACACATTTTCGCTTAATTCTTCAAGAGATCTGGTAATCTCTGCTGTGCCGCCTAATTCAACCACTGTGCCAGGTTCAAGCACCTCATCTGCGGCAAAACGCTCTGCAACGTCAGCGTAGAGTGCTGTGGTTGCTGTGGCAAACAATCTATTGAAATATGTGGTTGCCGAGCCAATATTGCCAACTGCGTTTGAGTTGTTGTTTATAAGATTGCCGATGCTGACGTTACCAGTTGCTACTGTTAAACTAGCGGCTGTGATGCCACCAGTTACTGATATCAGCCCGCCTGTTAATACATTACCACCAGTGACATTACCACTTGCTGAAAGGGTAGTAGCATTTACTCTGTCAGTAAATGTAGTATTAAAATAGTTCACACTTGATCCAATATTACCCACAGCATTTGATTGTGCCGCATTTTTAATAATAGTGTATGGTGCCAGCACGTTGGCGTACAATGTGGTAGTGTCAACTATGACCACGTTTGATGTTCCGCCAATGTTGATAGTGGCAGCACCACCAGTGGAAAATTTTATATTTGATGTACCACCATCTGAAATTTGAGCCGCGCTGGCTGCTGCCACTAGACCAGTAAGTTGACTGCCGTTACCTAAAATGTATGCACCAGTGACGTTGCCAGTGGCGCTCATAAGACCTGTTACAGCAAGTCCTGATGTGCTAAAAGTTGCTATGTTAGCACTGCCATTGACGTTTACCACTATGTTGGCATTGGCTGCCGCAATGTTCACATTTGATGTGCCGTTGTTGATATTGGCTACGCTGGTAATAATACCTGTCAAGAAGTAACCATTACCATTGAAGAAATTACCGTTGATGTTGCCTGTGGCTGATATCAATCCGCTGGTCAATACATTGCCACCGGTAATGTTACCAGTGGTTGAAACTGCACCGCCTGCTGGTGGAATCACATTACCAATAAAGTTTGCGCCAATAACGTTGCCGCCTGCTGACACAACTCCTGCTGTTAGAACATTGCCACCTGTAACATTGGCACTAGCAGTGACATATCCAGTCACATTGGCACCTGTGCCCGTGAATGTGGCCACAGTGTTGCTGCCGTTTGTGGTGATAACAACATTGCTGCCACCAACTAGGTTACCGCTGATGTTGGTACCAACAGCGTTGCTCATGGTCATTCCCTTGTACACTGTGGGGAATAAAGTGGCCGCATCACCAGATGCTGTGAATGTGGCATTGTTGCTGTAAACTGCCACTCTAACACCATTGGCGTATATCGTTGTTACGTATTTTGGGGTTGCAGTATTGTCATTGATTGTTTCAGGTATTGCCCCTGCAGTACCAGTTGAACTGGTGTATGCGGGACCTACCACCAAGAAGGCAGCGCCGGTATAAACTTTTACCTGTTGATTTGTGGTATCATACCATAGGTCACCAGTGACATTTGATGATGGTTGTGAGGGGCTGGCTGTGGCAACTGATATTGTTTTGAATGTTGTGCCATTGTATATTTTAAGCAGGGTATTGCCCTTGTCCCACCAAAGTTGTCCAGTAAGCGGAGCAGTTGGAGCGGTGGTGTTTGAATAATTTTCCAACATTTGGATAAAGTTCTCATCCAAAAATTCACCGTATCCAGCATAATTTTTGCCCACCAAAGTCACACTACTAGCGGTGTTGATGGTGCCATCTGCTACAGTAGCAAAAATTGTTCCGTCAGTAAGATTAATTGTATATGCCATTTCGGTTACCTGTTCCTATATTTATACAGCATTGATATTGCTTAGTGTTTGAATTCTCAGCGTGTAATCGATCTGAATTTGTCGATTCAAGCTCTTTTGTACCGGGTGAAAAATCACATGGGTAATCAGGCGCAGATTATCAGCGGCGCCGTTCCAAGTCTTGAGCCCTAGTTCATCAAACACATATTCACCGTTGTAGTTGGTTGAGTTGTCAAATGCCTGCTGTTCTGGGGGCTCACCATAGTCCAACAAACAGGTCACTAGAATATCAGTGTAAAGATTTCCTGCTGTGTGCAACACGGTCATTCGGTTGTTTTCGGGATCTGTGTCAGCGGCTGAGTTATCGTCAACCACCTTTTGATATGTTTGGTTGTACAAGTCAGCATTCTGCCCGGTGGTATTTGGGGGCAAATAGGTAATAACACCAGTGGGGTCTACTGAACTACCACCGTTGCCAAAGGCCATCTGATAAATGTATCCCAGGTTGCGGTCTGCAAGACTTTGTGCCATTGCTACTGAAATGTTTTCGTAGTGAATGGCATTGTGATCATTGTAGTATATCTCGCCGCTGGCAGGGTCATAGATCTTGACATGTCCAGTGATTTTTGCTAGTCCAGGCTCAATCATGCTCGTCCCTCCACATAAGTTTTTTGCGTTTTTGGATCAAACACTCTAAAGTGGGCTTGCACGTTGACGGTGCCGGTTTCATTGGGTTTGCCGGGTGTGATCTTGTTTTTTTGCTCAACTGGTTGATTTTGCTGTGTATTTGCCATGATTGTTTATTTACCTTGTTTATAACCCACGCAAGAACCTTGCGGCTTGCGTTTCGGTATCTTGCAACGCAATTCCGTCGCTGGCTGTGCCGTTGCCTGGAGCGTACCAGGTCACGCCCTGGTGTACTAAAATTGTAACTTCTAGCCCGGCTGCAGGTGCAGTTAATGGTGGGAATACTGAATCATCCACAACAAATTCTATTGCCAAGGGATCATAATCTGTTACAAAATAACGGTACTGACTCACGGCCGAAGTATCGCTATAGGCATATTGACGCATTCCACCCACATATACTTCAACTGCGGCAGTTTCCACAGTAGAATCCGCAAAATCAGCAAATCCTATGCTGGGTGCGTAGAATACTGTGGTGCTATCGTCGCCCATGCTTGTATCGCTTACGATATAATCCTGAAACTGCGAAGGTAACAAGTTGCCTCGACCCGTGTCATATATGCTGGCACCAACATCATGATCTGACGCGGCAGTGCCTGCTGTGCCTCGCATGAGTCCCGAAATGGTGTTTGCCACAATGTCTCTCACACGATACATGATACGTTCTCCGTCAATTGTGACTATACCAAAAATTCCCATTTCTAAGTCAGGCTCACTCAATCGTCCGGCATCTACTATGTAAGCAATGTCGGCAGTGCTTGATAAATCTTGTGCCAAGGTTGTGGTAGTTGCTTCCGTAATTCTATAAGTGGCTTGTACGCCGCGCATGTCTTGGAATATGCGAAATGCCATGGCATCGGGTACTACGCTATTGGTAAATTCTTCAATGATCATAACGTCTGCTGTGCCAATTACACCGCTAGAGTATATCAAATAATCACCTTCCACAGTGTAGTCTATTCCCTCAAACAATCTGTAGCCGTTTAACGTCACCCACAATCTACTGGCTTGATTTAGACTTCTTTCTAGATAGAAATTGTTGGTAGATATTGTAGTTCCCAAAGAATAATCGTACGATCCAGATGTGTCGCTCACTGTGGCAGCATCATAAACTGTGGTATCATAACCTTCAGTGAGTGTGAGTCCTTCAGATTCCGGGCCTTGAAATACCAGAGTCAACGGCCATTGTTGGGCGGTATCATTCCAGGTGGTCACTGCAAACACATCATTCAAGTTTACTGTGGCATTGATTTGCGCTTGATCGCCTACAATCACATAGTCTGCTAGTGTGCTGACTGCAATCAAAATTCTTGCACTGCTGGGTGGCGGAGTAAAGAACACAACTTGACGACCCGGTGTGTTGCTGCCGGTCCAGGCAGAGACCGCGTAGTTACCCACCAGGGTTCCAACGCTTTGTACTTGTAAAATATTATCCACCCAAACAGTTATATCTGTTGGTGCGTTGATAATGTTTTGATTGAACCCAAGTCGTTGTGGCAGCCCAAAACTCACACTAGAATCATCACCAATCCACTCAATTCCTGCTGGTGGTCTCAGTCTCAGTCCGTTGCGTGTGACCACAGCATTGGCTGGATTTGAACCTTGAACACTGTTGGTCAAAATCATGATCCTGTTTGATACCATGGTAGCATCCGCTACCTGATACTGAACTTGTGGTGTGCTCCATGAATATGTGGTGGATGCTTGTCCTGTGCCCGTACCTTCGCCTGTGGCTGTGAAACTAACACCCAAGGTGTTTGATGCGGCGCCAATTGCGGTCCATATGGTTGTGCCAACCATGGTGATTGTGTAGGACTTGCCTATTACAAAATATCCGGCATCTATTGTGTTGGTTCCAAACACCACCATGGCAACACCATCTGTGGCGCCGTAGTCTGTGCCAAAGTCCACTAAACTTTGCAAGGTAGGAACAAATTCAAACCAATAAAGTATATTGGTAATGTTCACGCCCACTGGTACATCTTGCAATGCACGATAATAACTGCCACTGTGACTAACAACATCTAGTTTGATGTAACTATCTAGAATGTCCCAATCAACACTGTTGACATATGGGGTCCAGGTCACGCTGTCAACACTAGCACCGTTTACAAACACTGCAATGCTGGTGATTTCGGTCGAGCCCACAGGTATGACTACAGTTTCTCCAATGTCGCCGCCGATGTAATTGGCACGATACAATTGACTGCCACCGCCTAATTCAAACACACTGATTTGGAATATATCTCCTGATGCCACTGTCAACAACGAAACTGTTTGGTTGACCCAGTCAACAGTGTAATCAATATCTAGTGCTAGATCAGTAGCACTGGTAGTGTTGTTGACCAAGACCTGAACCGGGTGCTCGGCCAGTCCGGCCCAACTGTATGCAGTTTCAACCGCAGGATTGTAGGTGTAACGTATGGTGCTCCATTGGAATCCATGACCGTCTCTGTTCCAGTCAGCGCCAGGGCGTGTGTAAACACGGAAATCAAGTGTGTCAAATTCTGCACCATTGATCAGTTCTTCCGGTGAGTGACCTTCATATAGACCAATGAATTCGCCGCCATCAACATTGATGTCTGTGGGTAGTTCTCCTAGTGTGACATCTGTAAACTCACTAGAGTACGTGGCATCTATTGATAGTGGGTCTCTCAAGAAATAATCGCCGTAAACTTGTACACCAGGGTAGTCTACCCCGTCGATCAACAGTGGTAACTCAAGGCCAGGTTGGTTAACTCCGGGCACATAGTAGCCCATGGTACGATTGACACCGGTTAAATCTCGAGCCGGAACCACAGTCCAATCTTCAAGATTAAAGTCTGGCCCTACCACCGCGGTAGAATCAGCAGGTGTGGCTTGCCACACACGATCTTCATAACGTACCAACATGCCTGACAGGTAAGTTCCGTTCGCACTCCAGGGCATGACATCACTAAAATATTGGAAACGATCGTATTTTATCACGGTGCGGAAACTGCGCACAAGATTGTTGGTCATCCTGGCATAGGCCCGAGCCGCCACCCCGTTTCCACCATCAAATGTAACGGTCGGTGTTTGACTGTAGCCCGAGCCTGGATTGGTAACATTTACTGCTACAACTCGTCCTAAACTACTGATCACTGCCGTGGCTTCTGCTGGGACCACTGCATCTCCTGTAATAACAACAACAGGTGGTTCTGTATAGGCTGATCCACCATCAATAATTTCCACGCTATCTAACACCAACAAATAATTGCTGTACCATTGATTGTACGGCCAGGTGGTCCATACTGCACTGGTTGAGGGCAAGTCACTTTGTGTATTGATCGATGCATTAAATGCATCACCGTGATTATAAGGTAACAGGATAGGACTTGTAAACTTGGGTATTTCTAAAGCTGTGTTGTAGTATGCTGGCAAGTCAAAATCACAAAGGTCGCCAAAGAATTCATCAAATCCAGTATACTTTAGATTGAATTCACGAACACTCACGTGATAAGGTTTGACTTCTTGTATGTAGTCGCTGACAAATTCTTGATTGTCGATGGTGTAATTTTGATACGGAATCAATTGTCGAATTCTATGGTCTACGTCAATCAAACTGGTCTTGACCAACCATTCAGGCGCAGAAAATTCGCTCAACACAAAGTTGAACATCAGCACCAAGGCCTTGTTGCGTTGTAGTGCAAGATCATCTATCAACAATTCTTCATTGATGGCTTGTATAATTTTCCGAGTTTCCGTCACTGGCTCTTGGTCAAAATATTGTGCATCAAATACTTCAACGTCAAAACCAAAACGTCCCACAGCATAATCCCAAAGTTCTGCCGAGAATTCAATTGTACCGTCTTGTAACACAACTCGTTCCCACCCTAGATCAGTTAGTAAATAGATCTCAAATTTGCCCTGGGCATTGGCGGTGACTTTGACACTACTGCCAACCGGGAGTGTGAGCGTGGTCAATGCTGAGTATGTGGGAACTTCGGCCACAACTTTGGTACTGGAGTTATATCCAGGACGATACCAATTGATATAACTCCAATAATCAGGCGTGTTATATCCTTGTACCTGCGTTAACCTTAACGCCCGTGTGTTGGCCTGAGTATCACTTTCTACCACAGTATAAACTGTCCATAATCCACGGTTGAGACTGTCAGTAGTCACAAGATACTTGTACCCCAGTGGAATCGATCCACTGATGTTGGACCAAAACGGTGTTTGAAATCCCAGTATTTCTAAATTGGCCACCTGCAGATTCCAATTGGTTATAGTAACACTATTCACAACTTCAGTTTGTGGAGGCAAAGGATCACTACTGTTGAGTAGAGCAAAACTTCTGCTTTCACTAATGGGGAATTGTGCCAATACTGTGTTTGCACGTTTTAAATAATTTTTCAATGCGGCAAAACGATCCACAAACATTGACTGACGTGGACGGAATTGTACACCATAGCGTTCGGCCGGACCTAGATTGGTATCAGGAACTTTGTTACCAAACGTATCTACTCCACACAAACTGTCTTGAAATTTGCGGTAAAGACTGTCACTCAGGAACCCGTCGGCGCGATCTTGAGGAATCAATTCGTATTCAACGTGTACATTATCGTTTGTATACTCACGGTCGTATTCGATACTGATAATAGTGTCACTGGCTGCTATATAATCAGCACTGTTATACAAAGCAACAGTGCTGGCGTTGATCGGAGCCAGGTAAGGAATACCACTGGCCTTGGCATCAGCAATGTATGATGCAACTGTGCTGGCCGGCAATGTCTTGCCCAGTTGAGTTGCTGTCACTGTGATGCCACGCACCCAGAAATAATAATAGGTAGCAAATGTTCCATCTTGAGATAAATTGGTGTTTACTGTATAAGATGCTGTGTTGAATGGAATTCCTTCACCTGTATAACTTGCCGGTGGTGTTGTGCTTTGTATCCATTGATATACATCGACTTCACTGCCCGGGAACAACTGTGCCCAACGTCGGCTAGCATACACTATCGAATCTTGATTGGGATCAATAAATCTTACTGTGCTGGTATCCCACCAAATTTCTCCCACATGATCAGTGAACCAGGTGGTTCCTTTGATATTTGCCGGTCCAGCATTGTAGGCAGCAGGATCTACTGCACCAACATAATCAATATTAGCACGTGCCGCACCCAGTATCTTGCCCTGTAATGGATTGATAAAATCCAGGAACTCTGTTCTGGCACTGGTAATTCTATCATACAAGAACACAGAATTTAATAATCTAATATCAACTGTGGGCTGTTCAATTTGTGCCACGGTCCACGCCGGTGATCCTGTTGGGTTTTCAAACACAAATACTGCACCATAGTTGGCTGCACTGTCACCGCTGTCGTTTTTGGGGGCACCTACCATGAGTACACCTGAAGTATAGTTCACTGCAGAACCAAATGTATCGTACGGACTAACTTCATTGTTGTTGACCTGTTGACCAAACACAAATTTGCCCGGATTGGTTATGGTCATTGAATTACTTGGCAAATAATCAAATGTGTAAATTGCACCGCTTTGTATGATTACCGAGAAGAACACAGTACTACCGGCATCAAAATAAGTTGTGCCATCATCGAATACTGTTTCAAGATACAAAGTACCTTGTGGTGCACCGACCACTAGATTAACTGCATTATCATTGATACTGATGGCACTACCAAATGCCGCATATTCTATAGGATATGGACTTTGAATATTCTGAGTCCAAGCAAAGGTATCAAATCCCAAATAATCAAATGCTGTACCCACGCTACCTGGTGCTACTTGTACTTTGTTGAACGGTGCGGCAGCCGCAGAATTTTTAACACTAATTGTCAAGTATCCATCAGTACTAACTGTGGCCAACACGTTTGGTACTCCGCTTTGGGATCCAACTGGGATACCATTGATTTGATCTGCTAATCCTTGCAAGGTTGGATTGCTTGCAGGAATTGATACATCCGTATTGTTGACTCTCAATGTGTTGCCTGCGGTTAACGCACTAATAAAAGTATATTGTTTTCTATAAATGCCACTAGAATAAACTGTTCCAGTATATTCATACATGCCCACTGTAAAACTTGGACTATAGTCAGCGGTAGGATCTTGAACAGATTGGTAAGTGTATAGACTTGTAATTGTGCCATAGATGCGACTTTGATTTACAAAACGCTCAACTATGCCGCCTTTGAAAATTTGCACACTGCTTTGTGGTTCTCCCACATACAGGCTACAATTATTGGCACAGATATCCACAGCCTGACCAAAGTTTGAAAAGTCAGCCATTGTGTTTTGTGAAACTGTTTGCAATAAACTAAATTGATTGGTTTCAATTTCAATTACATCGCCTATTTGTAAATCTCCAATGAGTGTGATTGTGTTGCCGCTCACTGTGAAAGATGTGGGATCACCGATTACACTATTGTCTTGATTGATATAAAATTCATTGTTGACAATCACACTCACAGGTGCAGTCACAGTGCCAAGCACAGTATAGGCATTGCTTGAGTCGTCATTTCTGACAAATCTTTGTACATTACGATCAAACACATACACTTGCCCGGCTTCTACTTCTCCGTCGACTGTGACATATGGTGTTCCAACAATTACCTGACGCCCGTCAGTGGTACATGCAACGCTGTGACCAAAACGATCAGAAGCGCCAAGTCCGGCAACAGTGAGAGTGTTTACATACTCAAAGTATCCTTCGGCTTTTACAACTATAATATCATTGCTGATATATGATCCAGTAAATGTTATTGTTGTGCCTGAAAATGTGTAGTCAATATTGGGGCGCAACAGATCATCATTTACCTTGATACTGAATGAATAGATGTTTGTACCTGTAAACAATCCTACATTATGTCCATCGGCATCCGTGGTGTGATCAAGATTGACTGTTGATGCAGTGTACGGAATTTGAAAACTATTATAACGTGCAAATTCAATAGTGACTTCGGCAAGTGCTGTGCCAGTACCAGAGCCTGCTCCGGTAGCTACAAATTCAATTCCCGCGGTGTTTGAACTGGCACCAATTGCTGTGAAATTTGTGGTGCCCACAGTTAAAATTGTATATGTTGCTCCTGGAATAAAACTACCTGCTGGGGTATTTCCTGGAACCGCCAAGAAAGTAACTGTGCTGAACCCGCTGTCAACGGTATAATTACTAGTGAGGGTTTGAATTTGGCCGTTTAAGGTAACTTTTAATTGATCTTTGTGCCCAATCTGTATGGTATTATCAATAGTGTAAGCGGTTGTGACTCCGTCGGCAATTACTCTGATAAATTGATTTTGCCAATCAACGTATCCATAAGCATGTACGCTATTCAAGCCAGGTGCGCCAATATACATCCAACGTTCGTCTAGACTCATGGCCACGCTATAACCAAATTCGCCGGCACCTGTTAACAATGTTCCGTATCCTGCAGGCTGTGTGAGCAATTGCCATTGACTGAATGGGATTGATCCAGGAACCCCCAGTTGCGGATCGCGATAGATCACACAGGCATAGCCGTTGTTGGATTGACTGCCTGAACCTAGACTTGCACTGGCACCTGCCACTGCCCAGGTTTGATTGCCAAAGTCCACAGCATTGCCGTATCCACGCACACCTGTGATATCTAGTGTGAGTATGGCATCGCCGTTGCCCAACGGACTCACTGGAGTGTATTGGTCGCCATAACTTTTAACATACACATACACTGCACCTTTGGTGATTCCTGTGTCGAATCCGTATCGTGGACTGCCCACTAGAGCGGCTAATTTGTTTTGAGCTTGTGTGACACTGGCCCCGTATTGTTCTCCGGCATCTAACAGTACAGGATTCAATGAGATAACATTTGAGAACACATTGTTCTTTTGCAGTACCTCCCACAGTCCTGCACCGTTGTCATCTACCCAGACTTTGGCGCCAGGTAAGATATTTAAAGCATATGGTAGGGTGTCAACATCACTGGCCTGAGCAACTCGCATGGTTTGTAATGTAAAGCCAACACCGGTGCCGTTGGCCACAGCTCGGTTGCTGACGAATGCAAATGCAATGTTCACAATATCAAGGCTTGGTACGCTGAGCACTTGATATACTCCATTGATTTCACTATCAAAGAATTTGATAATCAGTTTATCACCCACTGCCAGGCCATGATGATCGTTAAAGATCACACGACTTGTGCCGTTTAAATTATCACAAACGTGTTGAATTTGTCCAGGTACTGCTTGCGCACGATAGATATTCCAGTCATAATCGTTGATCTTGGCTACCCATATGCTGGTGCCCACCTTGATTGAATCTATGTTGGCTGCTAGACTGGCAGTGTCGGTAATGTCAAATACCGTGATGTCAGTGTCATTGAGACTCACGTAACCAGCCGAAGGCAAACCAATGTCGGTGGGTACCTCCGTTGTGGTTGGAAGAATACTGATGCTAGTAAGTTTGTAACTTGAGCGCCATACATCTGTGAGAAAAACAGTTTGATCTGCTTCACTCGGTTGTTGTGGCACAACAACTTGTACCAGACTAGGATTAGAACTTAATAGTGCTCGATTTAATTGTAATTCAAAGAAACTACGATTGGCATTGGCACCATATGTTGCACGTTGTACTGCCCAGTTTTCATAAATTGAATAGTCGGCTGCCTCTTTGCCCAGATTAGCAGATTTAAAAAGATCAGTGGCCAGCAAGGTACCTTTGGTGCCTAAGAATTGTCGATATACATTGACCTGACTCACATCGTCAAGATTCAATGCAGCCAAATACTGGCGTGGTTTGAATCCGATCAAGCCATAAGATAACAAATCATTGTCTGTTTCAATATTGGCAGCGTTGATATTGTAACTGTTCATCAACTGATCGGCCTTGTTGGCCAGATTAGGTAACAGGCCAAGTTCAATTTGTGTGTAGTCACTCTGTACCCAAACATTGAAATCAAACTTTACACTGGGTTGTACAATGGTCAAGGCCGACCAGTATACATTTTTGTATTTGACAATTTCGCCCTTGCTGTAAGTTCTTAATCCTGTCCATTCTTTTACATTGTCTTGATTTAAGATAAAGCCAGGAGTGTTTACACTTCCGTTCCAGTCGCTGGTGGTTACTGCAACTAAATTTAATCTGTTTTGTCTTGCCCCAGTCACCGGATTATAAATTAAATCTCCAAACACACTTTGGTTGTTCAACACAATCATGTGTTCAAAATTTGTAAATCTTAGATTGATATAACTAATGCTTTGAGTGGTCAGTGGCTGTATGGTAAACGTATTTTCTAGTCGAACAATGTTTAATGACCGCGCAGGAATCTCAGTTGAATTTTGGTCTAGTAATAAATTTTCGCTGGTCTCGGTCACGATGCCATCGACTACCGCACCCGGACGAGTGACAGTTAATCCGCCCGCCAGAGGATTCAAGTTGATGATTGCATTTGTTCCCCATCCTTGCTGACTCCAATACAAAAACTCGTTGACCATTCTTGGCCAGTCCAGGATGTAACCATTGGCTCTGTCAAGAAATGTTAATCCTTGTTTTTCCAATAGTTTGCCATAACTCAACAAGAAATCACTCACAGCAGTTTCATTCACAAAAACAAATCCGTATGGTACCTGTGTTACATTGTCACTGTAGAAGGTTGGCACACGCACAGTGATGCCACCCGAACTGTATTCTTGCAATTTGCCTACAGCCTGACTTTGTAGTATTTCAAAATAAGGTTGTGAGGTACCGTAGCCAAATACTGCGTATCCACCACCATCAACTCGTTGTACCGCCACACTGCTGTATCTAATTTGATCAAACGGTTGATTTTTATACAACAAGATGTTGTAACTCTCGTCGGGAATGGTCAGAGTTGTGTTGGTACTGTTGGGACTAGATTTTTCAGTAACCAACTTGACATATTGTTTGTCAGAGTAACTAGCCATTCTATAACATAATCTAACATCTAGGGCTGAAAGATCAGCGGTCAGTAGATCAGTTGAATTAATACCTGACTGTCTATTATAATCAACTATCCAATTTATGTAACTGGCCTTGCTGGTGCCGTCGCCATAGACTTCAATGCCCGTGGCATCTAATCTATAACGTTGGTTGTAAAGATATTGATTGTAGTCTGTATCAAACTTGTATAAATCCCGATCAGCAAATAATGCAAAGAATTTAGCCGGGCGTGTTACTGCTAACACATGCATGACTGAGAATGGATAAGCACTAGAATTCCACCATGATGCTTCGACCGGTCCACCATCACCTATGGCCCAACTCTTTTGATATCTTGCGCTAACGTTTTGATTGAATGGTACTCGACCCACAACACTGTTCTGTGGGCTCAACAATTCACCTTCGCCTCCGGTGGGGATTACCGAAGTTAGCCCTGGTCTTGCATATTTGGGTTTGGTGTAAGGTGCAACGGGATCGGCAACCAAGCCTGCCTCTAGATCGTCCCATAATACCAAGTTGTCTTGGGTATACGGTGCTGGACCATAACGATCTGCCCACCAAGTGGGTTCAACGTCTAATCCCAACATTTCCCAAGGTGAGTAACTGGGTTGTTGTGTGTCGTAAAAGTATCGATAGATACCGCGCCAGGCGCCTAGTAAATTCTCGTTGTTGAGTTTATTACTGGTATTACTGTAATTCCAGGTAAACTCATTGGTGGCACTAAATGTTTGTTCTTTGTAATTTAACTTGTTCCATCCACAGTAACTCAACAAGTCTCCGGCAAAAATGTTGTTGATTTCTTCAAATGTATACCCTGTGTCACGGAACTGACCAGGCAACACATCTTCTACCGTGAGCGGTACTGGGTTGTTATCTTGTTTGATATTGCTATAAATTCTAGTTTCAAATTCCAACAACACCTGATCACGAATGTCTCCAAATATCGGAGTCTCACTACCATCATGACCAATAATAAATTCACCTGTCCCGTTTGAGGTTATCAAGGTTGTGATTTCAGGTTGCCAGGCGGGGTACAATCCCATCTTGCTGGGTGTGTTAGGAACAAAACTTCCATAGGTGGCGCTGTATTCATTGATGGTAACTGTGTCACCTAAGGCCAGTGTGACCAATATTGTCAATCGTGGCCCGTTAGTGGCCACAACATAATCTTGATCTCTAGTTAGAATAACGTCATTCAAATATACACAAAGTCCAAGATAATTAGCCGAAGTATAATTGTACACCTGTACAGTATCAAATGTGTCTCGCGTTGTTAATCCCACAGTGTAAGTATTACTATAAGTTGTAACACCCTGTGGAATCATGTCGCTCCAGTAGAATGGTTGGGTTTCTAATTTGCCTAGAGTAATATCTTGTATGGCTTGGTCAAGAATAGTAGCGGTAGTTTTAAATGCAATGTTGTTTTGTGTCAGCACCGCATCCAGCATTTGTGCTTTGAATTTAATATACTCACGGCTGTTGTATTGCAATGATTCAAATATATTGTAAGTAGGGCTACGCATGAAATAACCAGCCAAGGTTAGCGGTGAACTTTGTTGTAGAATTTCCGATCCGTAAGGAATAATATTACCAAGATCCCGACTGTTGTTTGATCCATTGATCGGGCCAGTTAAGTCTATTAAGTTCTCACAAATGGTTTCATAATGAGTGCGTATGGTACCCAATGTGAATGCCGGACTATTTGCATTGAGAGGATTGCTTTGCAAGTTGTTGGGCACTTGATAAAATCCCACCTTGCTGGTTTGATCGCTCAGGACCAATACCTCAATAACATCAGTGGGCAAATAAGTGTTGGTCAATGTGATAATTGTGTTGTCTGTGCCCACAGTATAGGTATACATACTGGGCTCAATAAACACACTGCCAACATAGATTTTAATCACAGGAACTGCAATTGACGTTTGTGATGTTACAGCAATATCAAGTTTGAGACTTTGACCAGTGTATGTAAATTTGAATTGTTGATAAATTTGTTGTTCAACAGCCGCAGTCTGCCATCCAATCAGTTTGTGATAGGTAACACGATCTTCATATTCTCTTGCGGCACCAGAACTGATAGGGGTAACTGTGCTGACATTGTCAATAGTATAAGTGAATGTGTCAACATACAAATTGTTGTCAAACAAAATATCACCAACGTTGTTGATGTTTAGATATTGTAAAGGAAATTGCAACACGGGATCAAGTATGGTTGTGTCACCTACTGCGTAACTGAATAGTTTTGATCCCACAAAGTCGCTGGATTGATATTTGACTCGATCGCCAAAACTCACTCCGTCAATATCATATACATTGTACAACGGTGCTTGTTGAACTGCTGTTTTTTGTTGTGCTTTAATCCATGTGGCACCGTCGTACCAGAATGTTAGTCCAGCAATGGTCGCGCCATTTATGCACACAGTAGATTCATCAAGTTGTACTGCACCATCTGCAGATTCGGTCAACACAATAATTGGTTGCGAAATCAACGGAGGAACAGTATCTGGGGTTGCAAAACTCACAACATAAATTTTGTCACGCACACTCAAGTCTTCATCCGCGGCAAAGATGACTCGTGAACCTTCAACCAAGGTATAACCATCGGTGGTATAACCGGTGGATCCTTCCACATTTGACAGTGCATCAGTTTCTGAGAAATCAATTATATCTACAGCTGCCTTGCCCTTGGTTCCCATATTCCATAAACGAATGCCTGGACGGAACTGTATGATTGGCCGCTTGGCACGGAAATTGTTGTCAATGTCTGCAGTTGTGTTATTGTACTGGGCTGTGGCGTTGATTACATCAATATGGAACCAGCGATTGCTTCTGGTCCATGCGTTT
>Ga0209189_1000786_pt1 | contig 24817 bp, 17 predicted proteins | sample C_130820_EF_Meta_FD_187308 | JGI IMG/M metagenome (GOLD analysis project Ga0209189, IMG submission 187308) | Freshwater microbial communities from Lake Croche, Canada to study carbon cycling - C_130820_EF_MetaG (SPAdes) (version 3) | ecosystem: Environmental > Aquatic > Freshwater > Lake... | reverse complement strand
GCTGAGGTCGCCACTGCTGTGCACCAGACGCTCCAGCAGCTCCCGCTCGACCCCCGCCAGCCCGGTCTCCCCGAGGAGCAGCCTGATGCGGCGGATGCTCTCCTGAAAGATCGGATGATCAAACTCCTCGGCGGCCTGATTCATGGCCTGGATCCCCGCTCCGCCAGGCGTTGCAGACCATGGCGCCACATGGCCGCCAACCCCTCGGTGAGGGAGATCCGCGGCGCCCATCCGCTCGCGTCGGACAGCTTGCGGGAATCGAGCACATTGGCGGCCACATCGAAGCGCCGCTCCGGCAGGTGGTTCACCCGCACCGAAAAACCATCGGCATCGGCTAGGCCCTGCAGCAAGCGGATCAGATCGAGATTGGAAGCACCGATGCCGGTGCCGACATTATAGATATTTCCATCCTTACCCTGCTGAAGTACTGCCACGATTCCGCTGGCCACATCCTGCACATGGATGTAGTCACGAATCGTGCCCTCAGGGCCATAAATCTCCACCTCGCGTCCCCGCTGAATCGCATCAATCGCCGCCGCCATGAATCCCTGTCCCACCCCGGTTCGCTGGGCCTCTCCATAGGCATTGGCAGGGCGAGCAATCAGCACCGGCAGGTCCGTGGTGGCGTGAAACATGCGCGCATAGGAATCAATGGTGAGCTTCGTGATTCCGTAGGGACTGATCGGATTGGTGGGGTGATCCTCCGGGATCGGGAGCGTTGAGGCTGCACCATAAACCGTGCCCCCGGACGAAACAATCACCAGGCGGCGCACCTCAGCGCGTTGCACCTCCTGAAGCAGGGCCACATTGGCGGGCAGGTTGGAGAGTAGATCGAAGGTGGGATCGGCAAAGCTCGTTTTCGGAACCGTGGAATAGGCCAGATTCACCACATCACACCCTGGAATCAGAAGGGTGCGCAGGAGCCCCAGATTGGCGTAGTCACCCTGCACATAACGGCAGCCGTTGGGCAGGGACAGGGGTTCCTTCCCGCGGCCGAGGATCACCACCTCGCCCCCTGCCTCGAGCAGCAGTCGCGAGACCTCGATGCCGATGAACCCGGCACCACCGATGACGAGGGTGGAAGGCATGGCGCGCTCAGGGGCCTTGAACCGTCCATGATCGCCCTGCGCCGGTCTGGCTCCATTGCCGATCCACCTCTACTGGGGCGACGACGAGGCCGCCCGCACCCGGGCCGTGGAAACGCTGGTGGAGCGTCTGGTGGATCCGGCCTGGGCTTCGATCAACCTCAGTCGGCTCGACGGCAACGACAGCGGCCAGGCCGGCCAGGCCCTGGAGGAGGCGCGCACCCCTCCCTTCGGAAGCGGAGCGCGCCTGGTGGTGCTGCAACGGAGCCCGTTTTGCAGCCAGTGCCCAGCGGAGCTGGCGTCCCGGCTGGAGGCAAGCCTCTCGCTGATCCCAGCGGACTGTCACCTGGTCCTGGTGAGCGCAGGCAAGCCCGATGCCCGGCTGAAGACCACCAAAGCCCTGAAAAAGGTGGCCCAAGAGCAAGCCTTCCCCCTGCCCGCCATCTGGGATGGCGAAGGGCTGATCGATCTGGTGGAGCGCACCGCCCGGGAGCTCGGGCTGCGGCTGGAGCCGGCGGCCGCCGAAGCCCTGGCCGAGGCGATCGGCAGCGACAGCGCCCGGCTGGCCACCGAACTGGAGAAGCTTTCGCTCTACGCGGCGCGTGCGGCCGGTGGAACGGCCTCCGAGGGGCCGGCCGGAGGGCGAGCCAGCGCACCCTCCGGCAGCGGCCGCGACCCGGCACCCCCTGCAGCGGCAGGCGCCGCCCCGATCACGGCCGCGGCCGTGGCGGCCCTGGTGGGCGGCCGCAGCACCAGCGCCCTGGCGGTGGGTGATGCCCTGTTGGCCGGCCAGGGCGCCGAAGCGATCGCCCAGGCCGATGCCCTGCTGGCCGCCAACGAGCCGGCCCTGCGGATCGTGGCCGCCCTCACCAGCCAGATCCGCGGCTGGCTCTGGGTGAGCCTGCTGGAGCAGCAGGGTGAACAGGACGTGGCCGTGATCGCCAAAGCGGCCGGCATCGCCAATCCCAAACGGATCTATGTGATGCGCAAACAGCTGCGAGGCCGCCGCCCCGGCCAGCTGCTCACCCTGCTGGGCCAGGTGCTGGAGGCGGAAGCGGCCCTGAAACGGGGGGCTGAGCCGGGCGAGGCGTTCCGGGACGCCTTTCTGGTGCCGCCTGCCGGCGCCTGAATCGGTCGCTCGACACCTGCCCCATGGCCTGGCCGCTCAGCACCGGAGCCGCCCCGCAAAGCCTTGCGCCCTGCCCGGCCGGGAGCGGCCACACCGGAAGCCAGCCACCCCCCGCCTCCGATAATCGCCCCATCGCGATCCGCCACCGATGGCCCTGCTGGTACAGAAATTCGGAGGCACCTCCGTGGCCGACGTGGAACGGATCCAGGCGGTGGCCCGGCGCATCGCCGCCAGCCGGGAGGCGGGTCATGATCTGGTGATCGTGGTGTCGGCGATGGGGCACACCACCGATGAACTCACGGGCCTGGCCCGGGCCATCAGCGCCGATCCACCTCGGCGCGAGATGGACATGCTGCTGGCCACCGGCGAGCAGGTGTCGATCGCGCTGCTGGCCATGGCGCTCCACGCCCAGGGAATTGCGGCGGTGTCGATGACCGGGCCCCAGGTGGGGATCGTGACCGAATCGGCCCATGGCCGGGCCCGCATTCTCGAGGTCCGCACCGATCGCCTGCAGCGGCTGCTGGAGGAGGGCCAGGTGGTGGTGGTGGCGGGTTTCCAGGGCACCAGCAGCGGTGCCGCGGGCACGCCGGAGATCACCACCCTCGGCCGTGGCGGCTCCGACACCTCGGCGGTGGCCCTGGCGGCGGCCCTCGGCGCCGACGCCTGCGAGATCTACACCGATGTGCCCGGGGTGCTCACCACCGATCCCCGCAAAGTGGCCGATGCCCAGCTCATGGATGCGGTGAGCTGTGACGAGATGCTGGAACTGGCCAGCCTCGGCGCCGCCGTGCTCCATCCGCGGGCTGTGGAGATCGCCCGCAACTACGGCGTTCCCCTGGTGGTGCGCTCCAGCTGGAGCGAGGCCCCCGGCACCCGGCTCACCAGCGGTGTCCCCCGGCCGATCGGCAGCGAGGGTCTCGAACTCGGCCGGCCGGTGGATGGGGCGGAGCTGGAGGAGGGCCAGGCCGTGGTGGCCCTGGCCCATGTGCCCGACCGTCCCGGTGTGGCGGCCCGCCTGTTCGAGGCCCTGGGCGAAGCGGGGCTGAATGTAGACCTGATCGTGCAGGCCACCCACCAGGGCAACAGCAATGACATCGCCTTCACCCTGGCCGAAAGCGGGCTGGAGCAGGCCACCACGATCTGCCGCCGGCTGCTGCAGGAATTCGGAGCGGACAGCGCCCAGCTGAGCGCCCAGGCGGGCATGGCGAAGCTGAGCATCGCCGGCGCCGGAATCATGGGCCGGCCCGGCGTGGCGGCGCGGCTGTTCGACACGTTGGCGCGACTGGGCATCAACCTGAGGCTGATCGCCACCAGCGAGGTGAAGGTGAGCTGCCTGGTGGAGGGAAACCAGGGTGGGAAGGCCCTGCGGGCCGCTGCCACGGCCTTTGAACTCGCCGATCACCAGGTGCGGCACGGAGCCGCAGCCTGCAGCCCGGAGAGTCCGGCCGTGCGCGGCGTGGCCCTCGACCGCGACCAGGTGCAGGTGGTGGTGCGGGGCGTGCCGGACCGGCCGGGCGCGGCCGCGGCCATCTGCCGGGCCCTGGCGGATGCGGGCATCAGCCTCGATGCGATCGTGCAGTCGGAACGCACCCATGGGGTGGCACCGGAACTCAGCCGGGACATGAGTTTCACCCTCAAACGCGACGACCGCCCCGGCGCCGAACGGGCCCTGGGGGCGGTGCTGGCCGGCTGGAGCGGAGCCCGCTTCGAGGAAGGACCCGCCATCGCCCGGGTCAGCGCCGTGGGGGCTGGCATGGCCTGCACGGCGGGAACGGCGGCCCGGATGTTCCGCAGCCTGGCCGATGCCGGCATCAATATTGAGCTGATCGCCACCAGCGAGATCCGCACGAGCTGTGTGGTGGCCGAAGCCGATGGCATCCGGGCACTCCAGGCGGTGCATGGGGCCTTCGGCCTCGGGGGCGCAGTGCGCAATCGCGCCGAGGGCAGCGAGGCACCCGAGCTGGCCTGAATCCCCCTCGGCGAACCCTGGGGCCCCCAGGCGAACGGGTCATGCGAAGCCCCTGGGTTGCTCAGGCAGGCGCTCAGGCGAGAACCAGCCGTCGTGGTTCGGTGGCGCTCACCCCTTCCCCACCAGCTTCTGGCGGAGCCCCTTGATCCGGTCGCGCAGGTTGGCCGCCTCTTCGAACTCCAGATTCTTCGCCGCCGCCTTCATCTTCTCCTCGAGCTGCTGGATGAGCTCCGGCAGGGCATCGAGCGGCACGGCGTTGTGCTCCGCCTGGTCGGCAGCCTCCTCGAGTTGCTCGTCGTTAAGCCGGCGCGACACCTCCAGAAAGGCCAGGATCGCGTTGCCGGCCCGCTTGCCGGCGGGGCTGGGGGTGATGCCGTGCTTCTCGTTGTAGGCCTGCTGGATGGCACGACGGCGCTCGGTTTCGGAGATGGCCTTGGCCATCGAATCGGTGAGGTTGTCGGCGTAGAGCAGGGCCACGCCCTCCACATGGCGGGCGGCGCGGCCAATCGTCTGGATCAGGGAGCGCTCGGCCCGCAGAAACCCCTCCTTGTCGGCATCGAGGATCGCCACCAGGGACACCTCCGGCAGGTCCAGACCCTCCCGCAGCAGGTTCACTCCCACCAGCACGTCGTAGGCGCCGTTGCGGAGGTCCTGGATGATTTCGATCCGCTCGATCGAGTGAATCTCCGAATGCAGATAGCGCACCCGCACACCGTTCTCGGCGAGGTAGTCGGTGAGGTCCTCGGCCATCCGCTTGGTGAGGGTGGTCACCAGCACCCGCTCCTGCTTGTCGGCCCGCACGCGGATTTCACCCAGCAGATCATCGACCTGGCCGTCGGTGGGGCGCACCTCCACGATCGGATCGAGCACCCCGGTGGGACGGATCACCTGCTCGGCCACCTGGCCCTGGCTCTGGGCTAGCTCCCAGTTGCCAGGGGTGGCGCTCACAAAGATCGTTTGCTTGGCCTTTTCCCAAAATTCATCCCCTTTGAGGGGCCGGTTGTCGGCGGCGCTGGGAAGGCGGAAGCCATGCTCGATCAGCACCTGCTTGCGGGATTGGTCGCCGTTGTACATGGCCTGCAGCTGAGAGCAGGTCACGTGGCTCTCATCCACCACCAGCAGCCAGTCGTCGGGGAAATAATCGATCAGGCATTCAGGCGGCGTACCGGCGGGGCGGCCGGCCAGATGGCGGGCGTAGTTCTCCACGCCGTTGCAGTAACCCACCTGCTCGAGCATCTCGAGGTCGTAGGTGGTGCGCTGCTCCAGCCGCTGGGCCTCCAGCAGGCGCCCCTGAAGGTTGAGCGCATCGAGGCGCTCGCGCAGTTCAGCGCGGATCGCCTTGATCGCCCCCTCGAGCCGCTCCTTGGGGGTCACGAAGTGCTTGGCGGGGTAGATGTTGATCTGATCGAGGCTCTGGAGGATCTCGCCGCTGGTGGGATCCACATAGCGAATCGCCTCCACTTCATCGCCAAACAACTCGATCCGCACCAGCCGGTCTTCGTAGGCCGGGCCGATCTCCAGCACATCGCCCCGCACCCGGAAGCGGCCACGGGAGATCTCAATGTCGTTGCGGGAATACTGGTTGTTCACCAGCTCCCGCAGCGAACCGCGCAGGTTGAGCGCTTCGCCCACCCGGAACTTCACCGCCGCCTTCAGATATTCCGAAGGGATGCCAAGGCCGTAGATGCAACTGATCGAGGCCACCACGATCACATCCTTGCGCTCAAACAACGAGCGAGTGGCGGAGTGACGCAGCATGTCGATCTCTTCATTGATCGATGCCGTCTTGGCAATATAGGTATCCGAAACCGGCACGTAGGCTTCGGGTTGATAATAGTCGTAATAGGAGATGAAATATTCAACGGCGTTATTGGGGAAAAACTCCCGCAACTCATTGCAGAGCTGGGCCGCCAGCGTCTTGTTGTGGGCGAGCACCAGGGTGGGCCGCCCGGTTCGGGCGATCACGTTGGCGATCGAAAAGGTCTTGCCGGTGCCGGTGGCCCCCAAAAGGGTCTGATACCGCTCACCGCTCTCCACACCGGCGGTGAGGGCGGCGATCGCCGTGGGTTGGTCCCCCTTGGGCGCGTAGGGGGCGTGGAGCTGGAACGAAGCCATGGCCCCATTGTCTCGGAAACCACCAGCCGCTGTGAACCGCAGGCCGTGGCTGGATGGCTGGATGGCTGATCCCAGCATCCGATCACCCCCCAGGCCACAGGTGCCTGCCTGAGCTTCAGATCCGGTTCAAGCGAGCCGAGAGGCCTTCAGGCCAGCGGGCTGCCAGAAAACTGACCCATGGCCCGAAGCCAAGGCACAAGTCCAAGTACACGCAGCAAAAAGAAACTGGCGAAGCTGTAGACGAGTGAGCCGAGGGCCGCACTCACCAGACCGTTGCGAAGACGGAAGCCCTGAATCAGCCAGGCGGTGAACCCGAACAGGAGGATGGAGATCAGCCACTCAAACAAAAAGCCCACCGGCAGCAGCCCGCCGAGGGTCGTGATCATTTTGAACGGGGTAAGGATCGCCCCCAGGAGCGGGGCCAGCAGGGTGCCGGCCAAGGAAATCACCAGGGCCGACACCAGAGCGATGCGAAAGCTCACCATCTCCACACCCAAGGGCAGGCGGGTGATCAACAGGAGGATGACAGCCCTGACGGGCCATTGGAGCAGCCACACAAGGGTATGGCCCATGGAATGCCTTCACGCAACGAGATCAAGGCCCAAGCTAGGTGGCGTGGCCACCAGGCACAAGCGCCCAAGGCGTTCAGGGCCAAACATTCACATCCACCAGGGAAGGTCCACCCCGGGTCAAGGTGGTGGCATCAATCGCCTCCCGCAGCCGCCGCACCGCCGCCACCATGGCCAGCTCATCGCCGAGCCGATTCACAACGGAACCAACACCCACACCGGAGGCACCGGCCGCCAGTGCCATGGGCACCGTCACGGCGGAGAGGCCGGAGGCGCACAGCACAGGCGCGGGCTGGGGCCCCGCGGCCGCGAGAGCCCGGCTGATGCCATGGGCCGCGGCCAAGGTGGGAGCGGCCTTCTCGATCAGCCCCAGGCTCCCCGATCCCTGGGGATTGGCACTGGTGCCGCCTTCGGTCTGGATCCAGTCGGCACCCTCAGCCTGGAGATCAAGGGCCAGCTGCTCCTGCTGATCAAGGGGAAGCACATGGGGCACCGTCACCGACAGCACCACCTGCGGCAGAAGCTCCCGGGTCCGGCGGGTGAGCTCCAGCACCTCAGCGGCCCCGAAGACTCGCCCCTGGGGATAGAAGGCATCGAAGTTGCCGATCTCCACCATGGCGGCACCCGCCGCCACCGCGGCCGGGAAGCGCTCCGGGTCCACGGCCGACACGCAGATCGGCAGCTGGGGGCAGGCTTCCGCAACAACGCGCACCAGGGCCGGCTCACAGGCGATGTCCACGAGATCGGCCCCACCGCCGGCGGCGGCCCTGGCGATCATGAGCACCGAAGCAGGATCCACGTTGGTGAGACCAGCGATCACCTTCAGCAAGCGTCGGCCGGTGATGGCCTGACGAACGCTGGTGGGCAGGCTGGTGAAACGCGACATCGGACCCGTTCAGGAGTGCTGGTGTGATTCTCCCATCCGAAGCCTCCCCCCCCCGCTGGAGCCCCCACCATCAACGCCTGCACCGGCACCTGCTGCGGCACCCGCACCTGCTGCCTGCGGGAGCACCGTTGCTGCTGGCCGTGTCGGGAGGGCAGGATTCGATGGCCCTCACCGTGCTGCTGGCCGACCTGCGGCGCCTGCACCACTGGCGGCTGGAGCTGTGGCATGGCGACCACGGCTGGCGTGCCGAATCGGCTCAACAGGCAGGCGAGCTGCAGGCCTGGGCCCAGAGCCAGCGGCTGCCGTTCCTGCTGGAGCGAGCCGCGAGGGCACCCGCCTCGGAAGCGGCGGGCCGCCAGTGGCGCTACGCGTGCCTGAGGCGCCAGGCGGAGCCCCGGGGCTGCTCCCATGTGGTCACCGGGCATACCGCCAGTGACAGGGCCGAAACCCTGCTGCTCAACCTGGCCCGGGGCAGCCACCGGCGCGGCCTGGCCAGCCTGAGGCCCGTGCGACCCCTGAGCGGAGAAGACGATGGGGGACAGAACCCGGCAGGCCCCGCGGATCGCGGAGGGATCGCCACCATCCAACTGGTTCGGCCCCTGCTGCTCTTCAGCCGGGACGACACCGGGCGGATCTGCCGCGAGCTCGGGGTGCCGATCTGGGAGGACCGCACCAACCGGGAGACACGCTTCGGGCGCAACCGCCTGAGGGCCGAGGTGCTGCCCGTGCTGGAGGCGCTCCATCCCGGCGCCGCTCGGCGGATCGGTGCCCTGGCCGGGCGCCTGGAGGAGGAACTCGATGGACAGGATGAACTCGTGGCGTTGGCCCTGCGCGGCCTGATCCCCGGTGTGCGCGGAGGCTCCAAGCCCGTTCTCGAACGGGGGGGCCTGGGGCGGCTCAGCCAGGGCAACCGCCGCCTGCTGCTGGAGCGCTGGCTCAGCCAGCATGGTGTTCCCGCCCAGCCGGCCCCCGTGCTGGAGGATCTCGCCAACCGACTCCACGGGCAACAGGGTTCCGGATCGCGGGATCTGGCGGGCGGATGGCGGTTGGGCTGGGATCGGAGCACACTGGATCTCCAGTTCGTATCACCCCCCGATCCCTGCCATGGCCCAATCCCCCCTGGCGAATGACCCCGGCGAGCGGTACGCGGAACTGGAACGGGCCTACACCGAAGCCCGCTGGCCCGATGTGCTGGAGCAGGGAGGGCTGCTGCTCGCCGATCTGGACACCGATCCCGATCCCGTGAGTGCTGATCTGGCCAGCCGGGCCAACCTGCTGCTGGGCCACGCCCACCTCTACGGCCTTCGCGATCCGGCGGCGGCCCTTCCCCATTACCAGGCGGTGCTTGCCGGTCCGGCGGATCCGGACCTGCGGCGGATCGTCGAGGAGGCACTGCCCTACTGCCAATCCGCTGCCGGCAAGGAAAGCTCCTCTCCAGTCGAGTCCGCGGTCGAGGCCATCGGGCAGGAATCAGCCACCGCCGCGGCCGCAACCGCGATGTTCAACGCCACCGCAACGGAGGATGCCGCCCCTTCGGCCCAGGAGCGCTCCGCCTGGGCGGTGATCGAACCCACGGCCGACCCGCTGGGGGAGGAAATCCTCGATCGTGGCGACCAGTGGATTCCCCGGGCCGGCACCGCGGCTGAGGCGATCACCGAGTCCGCCACCCCCTGGCTCGATCAACCGATCCAGGTGGAACCACCGATCAGCCTTGAGAAAGCCGGCCCGAGCGAGGTGGGCGGCGCACTGGCCGTGCCGGCTGCAGACACAGACCCCATGCCTCCCACCCTGGAGGTGGAGGTGGTGGAGGAACCGGAACTGGTGGAGGTGGCGCAGGCCGATCCCAGCCTGGCCGAAGAACTGGAGATTGAACTCACGCGCATCAAGGAGCGTCGCGCCGCCAGCAGGGTCGATGCTGAGGCTGGTCAGCAGCTGGTGGCTTCCACCCCAGCCCCAGAACCAACCCCAACCCCAGAACCAGCCGCAGCCCTTCCGGAGCAAGCTGATCTGGATCAACTGATGAATGACCCGGAGCTGCTCGCTGGCCTGCTCCGGGTTGTGGTGAGGCCCTGAGGCCCTGAGGCCGGCTTAGCCGGCCACGGCCGCAGAGCGACGGCGGCGGGCCCGGCCCTCGGGCTCAGCCTCCTCGGCGGCCCTGGCGGTGTCCTTCACCACAGGAGCAGCGGCCGCGGGAGCGGCATTGGCGGCACGGGAGGGATCACGCACCACCTCCCGGGAGACCTCGCGGCCGTTTTCCCGACTGGCCTCACGAGCCCCGTCGCGGCCCCCATCACGCCCCCCGTCGCGCCGACCGCGCGGAGCCGGGCGATTGTCGGGTTCGGCATCGGCCCGACCCTTGTAGGCCGGTGTGCCGGCCGGGGCGGGCTGCACCAGACAGATGATCAGGGGTTCAACCTGCAGTTCGCGGCGCAGGCGGCGCTGCAGACCCAGCTCCACCTCCCGCTGCACGCCCACCCAGTCCACATCAGGGGCCTTGCCACCGGTGTTGCGGGAGAGCTGGCTCCAGCGGTTCTCGAGCACCCAGGTGATCTCCCGCTCGGACCAGATCGAGAGCTTGCGAGCATCGGCGGTGGTGACCACGCCCCTCAGGTTGACGCGGGGCGGGGCCGCCATCACGCCATCGGTGGTGATCACGGCCAGCAGAGTGATCACGCCGTCTTCGGCCAACTGCTGCCGCTCCTTGAGCACGCGGGCATCAACGATGCCGTTGCGGGAGGCGTCGAGCAGCTCGATGCCAGCCTTCACCGGATCCCCCTTGCGGATCGAATCCGGGGTGAGTTCCACCACATCGCCGTTGTCGATGATCAGGGTGTGGTCGGCCGGCACCCCCATCGACTGGGCGGTCTTGGCGTGGGCCACGAGCATGCGGTGCTCGCCATGCACGGGCACGAAGAATTTGGGCCGCGCCAGCGCCAGCATCAGCTTGTGGTCCTCCTGGAAGCTGTGGCCGGAGACGTGAATGCCTTCGCCTTTGCCGTAGACCACCTTGGCGCCCAGCATCATCAGCCGGTCGATGGTGTTCACCACCGAGATCGTGTTGCCCGGAATCGGGCTGGCCGAGAAGATGATCGTGTCGCTGCTCTTCACCTGCACCTGGGGGTGTTCGCCGCGGGAGATCCGGCTCAGAGCAGCCAACGGCTCACCCTGGCTGCCGGTCATCAGAAGCAGGGTTTCACGATCGGGGAGATCGCGGATCTGCTTGATTGGCACAAACAATTCATCCGGGGCACGCATATAACCCAATTCGCGCGCCTTGGCGATCACATTCAGCATGGAGCGACCCAGCAAGCCCACCTTGCGGCCGTTCTTGAGCGCCAGCTCGAGGATCATCGAGACCCGATGGATCGAGCTGGCAAAGGTGGTGATGATCACCCGACCCTCAGCCTGGGAGATGTGGCGATCGAGGTGGGGGAACACCGAACGCTCGGGCGGGCAGAAGCCAGGCAACTCAGCGTTGGTGGAGTCGGAAAACAGGCACAGCACACCCTTTTCGCCGTAATGGGCAAGACGGGCGATGTCGAAATGTTCGCCGTCCACAGGAGTGTGGTCAAACTTGAAATCTCCGGTGAAAACGATCACGCCAGCCGGAGTGGTGATCGCCAGCGTGTAGCTGTCGGCCATCGAGTGGGTGTTGCGGATGAACTCCACCGAGAAGTGCTGACCCACTTTCACCACCTCGCGGGGTGAAACGGTCTGCAGGATGGTGCGGTCCATCACCCCCGCTTCCTCCATCTTCCCGGTGAGAATCGAGAGGGCAAGGCGGGGCCCGTAGATGATCGGAATATTGAAATTCTTGAGGTGGTGGGGAATGCCACCAATGTGATCTTCATGACCGTGGGTCACGATCATGCCGCGGATGCGCTTCTGGTTCTCGCGCAGGTAGCTGGTGTCGGGCAGCACCACGTTCACACCGTGCATGCCATCGCTGGGGAAGGCCAGGCCGGCATCCACCAGCATCAGGTCATCGCCGTACTCGAACACGCAGGTGTTCTTGCCGATTTCATGAAGACCGCCGAGCGGGATCACGCGGAGGGCGGGCTGACCCTTGGCTTGTCCGTTGTTGCTGGTTTGGGATCCGTTCAAATTGCTCATGTAGGGACAGGAATGTGATGTGAAACGTGGATGACGTGTGAAACGAACCGGAGTGATCGGGGATCTGGACTGAGGCTGGAGTTGGATCGCCTCCGTTCAGGCTGACCTGAAGGGGAGGGTTGGTCTGGAACGGCCGAGGTTCACCGGGCCGTTGGGAGCCATGGCGTCAGGTGGGACGCAGGGCAGCCAGGATTGAGGAGAGGCGTTCACGCACGGTGCTGTCGGCGGCGACGAGGGGAAGACGGGGTGCCCCCACCGGCCAGCCACTGAGTTCGAGGGCGGCCTTGACGGGGATGGGGTTGGAGGTGCAGAAGAGGGCCTGAAACAGCGGCAGAAGCGCTTCGTGGCGGGCCAGGGCCAGGCTGTGGTCGCCGGCCAGGAAAGCCTGGATCAGCTCGCGGATCTGGGGGCCGGCCACGTGGCTGGCCACGCTCACCACGCCCACGGCGCCCACCGCCAGCATCGGCAGGGTGAGGGCGTCATCACCGCTGTAGATGGCCAGTCGATCGCCCCCGCAGAGCAGGCGCAGGCGGCTCACCTCCTCGGTGGTGCCGCTGGCGGCCTTGTAGGCCACCACGTTGGGCAGATCCAGCAGGCGAGCCGTGGTCTCCGGCGCCAGGCTGCAGCCCGTGCGGCCAGGGATGTTGTAAAACATCAGCGGCAGATCGGGCGCCGCCGCGGCCACGGCACGGAAATGGGCCTCCAGTCCCTCCTGAGGAGGACGGTTGTAGTAAGGCACCACCACCAGAGCCCCATCGGCACCGAGGGCGGCCGCCTCGGCCGTGGCTTCGACTGCCTCGGCGGTGCAGTTGCTACCGCTGCCGGCCAGCAGGGCAGCCCTCCCGCCCACCGCCTCCTTCACGGCGGCGAAGAGGGCATGTTGCTCAGCCCAGCTCAGCGTGGGGGATTCGCCCGTGGTGCCGCAAAGCACCAGACCATCCGAGCCCTGGCGCACCAGATGGTCGGCCAGGCGGGCGGCGAGCTCGAGATTCACCGAGCCGTCCGGCGCAAAGGGGGTAACCATCGCGGTGACGACGCGACCGAAGGGGGCTCCGGGGCCGGCGGCCGTGCTGATCGCGGTGGCGGCTGCGGATGCGTTCAAGCGGCGTCCTCCTGGCAGAGCAACTCGGCGATCTGGATCGCGTTGAGGGCCGCCCCCTTGCGGATCTGGTCGCCGCAGAGCCAGAGCTCCAGGGCATTGGGCTCGCTGAGATCCTGGCGGATGCGGCCCACGGCCACCGGATCGCGGCCGGTCACATCGGTGGGCATCGGGAAGCGGTTGGCGCCGAAGTCCTCAATCAGCTCAACGCCGGGAGCGGCGCTCAGCAGGGTGCGGGCCTCCTCCACGGGGAAGGGCTCGCTGAATTCGATGTTGACCGCCTCGGAATGGGCCCGCAGCACCGGCACCCGCACACAGGTGGCCGATAGACGCAGATCCGGCTGCTCCATGATCTTGCGGGTTTCGTTGAGCATTTTCAGCTCCTCTTCGCAGTAACCGCTCGCCTCCAGCGGCGAATTGTGAAGGAAGAGATTGAAGGCCAGGGAATGGGGCAGCACACTACTCACCGGCTCGCCGCCATCCAGCACGGTGCGGCTGAGCTCACGCAGTTCCTCCATCGCCCGCGCGCCGGCGCCGCTCGCCGATTGGTAGGTGCTGATCACCACCCGCCGGATCGGCCGCCGGGCCGCGAGGGGGGCCAGGGCCAAGGTGAGCAGGATCGTGGTGCAGTTGGGATTGGCAATCACGCCGCGGTGGCGAAACGCCGCCTCGGGATTCACCTCGGGCACCACCAGGGGAACCTCGGGATCCAGGCGGAACGCGCTGGAGTTGTCAATGAGCACGGCGCCGGCGGCCACCGCTTCGGAGGCCCAGGAGCGGGACACCGATCCCCCGGCCGACGCAAGCACCAGATCCACCCCGGAGAAGCATCCCGCCTGCACCGGCTGGACCGTGAGCCGCTCGCCCTGCCAGGACACCTCCTGACCCGCCGAGCGAGGAGATGCCAGGAGCCGAAGCTCGGCCACTGGAAACCGGCGCTCCTCCAGCAGGGCGAGGAGCTCCTGGCCCACGGCTCCGGTGGCACCGAGCACAGCGACCCGCAGGGGACGACGGGGTAGCCGGGCTCCCGGGTTCTGAAGGGCGGAAGGGGCGGTGGCTGTCAACGGACCTGGGAACAACGATGCGGGGAGAGGTGGAGGCTCAGAAGGTGGCCTGCGCTGGCGGGCCCGACCTACCGGTTAAGAAGCTGGCGGGTGCTTGGGAGAGAAGCTGGTGAAAACAACGGTGGAAGGGGACTGGCGCGACCGAATCGGGGTGCTGGCGGCGCGATGGCCCAAAGAACAGGCGGGTAGTCGGGACAGCCAGGGCTGCCTGATGGGATGAACGGGTTGCCCGGGGCTGATGCTCCGGGGAAGGAACGGCATGGCATGAAGGCCAAACCGCGTTCTCCTTCTTCAAGTTCTCCTTTTTCAAAAGGGTCCGTTCCGTGTTGTTCAGGAGCGGAAGGGCTGAGCGGATGGCCTCAGGGGATGAACGCTGGCCGTGGAGGATCTGGAGTTGGTGGGACTTGGGATATCAACACGCCTGTGCGTCGGAGCCACAATACGCGCTCCCTTGCCGAAACGGCCACTTTCTAGGATCGGCGATTGCTCCGCCGACCGGCCCCGTCCATGAGTCCTGCCGCCAGTTCCGCTCCCGCCGCCTCGGCCGCCAGCCCAACCGGCGCAGGTTTGAAGGTGAGCACCCAGCCTCGCCCGAACAGCCGCCTGGCGGTGGAGGTGGCCGTGCCGAGCGGCCGTTGCCGCAGCAGCTACGAGCGGGCCCTGGAACAGCTGAGCCGCAGCGTGAAACTGCCTGGATTCCGCAAGGGGAAGGTACCCCGCGCCGTGCTTCTGCAGCAGATCGGCCCCCTGCGCGTGCGGGCCACCGCCCTGGAGGAACTCGTGGACAGTGCGTTCCGCGAAGCGATGGACCAGGAAAAGATCCCGGCCCTCAGCAGACCGGTGCTGGAGGGGGGCTTCGAGGCGGTGCTGGAGCGTTTTGAGCCCGACAGCGACCTGAGCTTCACCCTGGAGCTCGATGTGGAACCCAGCCCGACCCTCAAGGCCACCAAGGGGCTGAAGGCCGAAGCCGAACCGGTGGCTTACGACCCGGGCCGGGTCGATGAACTGCTGGAGCAATCCCGCCGCCAACTCGCCACCCTCGTGCCCGTGGAGGGGCGTCCCGCCACCAGCGGTGACGTGGCCCGGATCGCCTTTGAGGGCAGCTTCACCGACAGCGGCGACGCGATCGAGGGCGGCAGCAGCGATGGCATGGAGGTGGAACTGGAGGAGGGCCGCATGATTCCCGGCTTCGTGGAGGGAATCCTGGGCATGGCCACGGGCGAGACCCGCACCGTGAGCTGCACCTTCCCGGAGTCCTATCCCCAGGAGGATGCCGCCGGCCGGGACGCCTCCTTCAGCATCACCCTGCTGGACCTCAAAAGCCGCGAACTGCCCGCCCTGGATGATGCCTTCGCCCAGCAGGCCAGCGACCAGCCCAGCCTGGCCGACCTGCGGGCCGACCTGGAAAACCGCCTGAAGGAGGACGCCGAGCGGCGTCACCGCGGCAACCGCCACGAGGCCCTGCTGGAGGCCCTGGTGGAGCAGTTGGAGGTGGAGCTGCCCGAAACCCTGGTGCAGGAGGAAATCAGGCAGCTGATCGAGCAGACCGCCGGCCAGATCGCCCAACAGGGCATGGACGTGAAGAAGCTGTTCACCCCCGATCTGGTGCGCAGCCTGATGGACACCTCACGGCCGGAGGCGGAGCAGCGCCTGCGTCGCAACCTCGCCCTGCGCGCCCTGGCGACCGCCGAGAAGATCGCGGTGTCCGAAAAGGACCTGGAGGCCAAGCTGCGGGAGGTGAGCCGCGGTCTGAGCGAGGGCAACCGGATCGATCCGGCGCGTCTCCGGGCCGCCGTGGCCGACGATCTGCTGCGGGAGGTGCTGCTGGAGTGGCTGGAGGCCAACAGCACGATCACCGAAAAAGCGCCATCGACACCGGCGGACCTGGACGGCGGCAACGCCGAGGCCTCCGCTGAAGGCTCCGCGAAAGCCGGCAAGGCCGGCAAAGGCGAAAAGGATGGGAAAAAAGAAGGGAAGGAAGGGAAGGAAGGCAAAGGCAAGGCCGCCGGCAAGGAGGCCAGCAAGGAGGCCGGTAGCAAGTCCACCAAGGCCTGATAGGGCAGCCGCTGACTGACCCGCCGACCCCGAGCCGGCGGCAGCGGGATCCGCCCCAGCAACGGAGCCCATAGATTGCCCCCAGGTTCAGCCTTGCGAGTCCCCGCCGCGTGATCCATCCCCCCGCCGACGACCAAGCCCCTGCCGCGACCCCGCGGGATCCCCATGGTCTGGGGGCTTTCGGGGGCATCGGAGGCCTGCGCATTCATCCGGTCCACAACCGCTGGAGCGGCGTTCGCCCCTGGAACGGTCTGAGCCCAGCGCCCGTGGCCAGTCCAGGCGTGCTGCCCACCGTGGTGGAACAGTCCGGCCGGGGTGATCGCGCCTTCGACATCTATTCCCGCCTGTTGCGCGAGCGAATCATCTTTTTGGGCACCGGTATCGATGACCAGGTAGCTGATTCGCTTGTGGCCCAGCTCCTCTTCCTGGAAGCCGAGGACCCCGAAAAGGACATTCAGATCTACATCAATTCCCCGGGCGGTTCGGTGACCGCCGGCCTGGCCATCTACGACACGATGCAGCAGGTGGCCCCCGATGTGGTGACCATCTGCTACGGCCTGGCCGCCAGCATGGGGGCCTTCCTACTGTCGGGAGGCACCAAGGGCAAGCGCCTGGCCCTTCCGAACGCGCGGATCATGATCCACCAGCCCCTCGGCGGCGCCCAGGGCCAGGCGGTGGACATCGAAATCCAGGCCCGCGAAATCCTTTACCTCAAGGACACCCTCAATGGGCTGCTGGCCGAACACACCGGCCAGCCGCTGACGAAGATCGCCGAAGACACCGACCGCGACTACTTCCTTTCCCCGGCAGAGGCGGTTGAATACGGCCTGATCGACCGCGTGGTCGACGACACGGCCTCCTGATCAGACCCGGCGCCACGGGCTTCCACGACTGCGGTCCGCTGGTCACCGACCCGGTGACTTTCTTAAGGAACCGCTGACGTGCCCCCCCTTCCAGGTGATGCTGAACCCAGGAGTGGATCCCCCACTCCCGGAACCCCCACCCATCAGGCTGTCCCCCTCCCTTCTGGCCAGCCGCCGCGTCGCCTCCGCCCGTCACCGCTCCCGTTGCCTGATGCCGAAGTTCGATGCCCACCTGAAGTGCTCCTTCTGCGGTAAGTCGCAGGACCAGGTGCGCAAGCTGATCGCCGGCCCCGGTGTGTACATCTGCGACGAATGCATCGACCTCTGCAACGAGATCCTCGATGAGGAGCTGGTGGAGGGCCATGGCCATCCCGCAGGCCGCCCCTCTCCGGAAACGAGCCGTAAGGGCGCCGGCAAGAAATCGAGCAAACCGGCCCCCACCCTGGCCCAGGTGCCCAAACCCCAGGAGATCCGGGGCTTCCTCGATGCCCAGGTGGTGGGCCAGGAGGACGCCAAGAAAGTGCTGGCGGTGGCGGTCTACAACCACTACAAGCGCCTGGCCTGGCAGGGTGATGGCAAGGGCGAAACCGACCGCAGCGCCACCCGCCTGCACAAATCGAACATCCTGCTGATCGGCCCCACCGGCTGCGGCAAGACCCTGCTGGCCCAGTCGCTGGCGGAGATGCTCGATGTGCCCTTCGCCGTAGCCGACGCCACCACCCTCACCGAGGCGGGCTACGTGGGGGAGGACGTGGAAAACATCCTGCTGCGGCTGCTCCAGAAGGCCGAGATGGATGTGGAGCAGGCCCAGCGGGGGATCATCTACATCGATGAGATCGACAAGATCGCCCGCAAAAGCGAAAACCCGTCGATCACTCGCGATGTCTCCGGCGAAGGGGTGCAGCAGGCCTTGCTGAAGCTGCTGGAAGGCACCGTGGCCAACGTGCCGCCCCAGGGGGGGCGCAAGCATCCCTACCAGGACTGCATCCAGATCGACACCAGCCAGATCCTGTTCATCTGCGGTGGCGCCTTCGTGGGACTCGAAGATGTGATCCAGCGGCGGATGGGCCGCAATGCGATCGGCTTCCTGCCCGAGGGCGGCCAAGGAAGGCCCCGCCACGGCAAGGAGCGCCAAACCGCCGAAGCGCTGCGCCACCTCGAACCCGATGATCTGGTGCGCTATGGCCTGATCCCGGAGTTCATCGGCCGCCTGCCGGTGACCGCCGTGCTGGAACCACTCGATGCCAGGGCGCTGGAGGCGATCCTCACCGAGCCGCGCGATGCCCTGGTCAAGCAGTTCCAGACCCTGCTGAGCATGGACAACGTGCGGCTGGAGTTCGAGAGCGGCGCCGTTGAGGCGATCGCGATCGAGGCCCACCGCCGCAAGACCGGCGCCCGGGCCCTGCGCGGGATCGTGGAGGAGCTGATGCTCGATGTGATGTACGACCTCCCCTCCCGCCGCGATGTGACCACCTTCACGATCACCCGGGAGCTGGTGGAACAGCGCAGTCGGGCCCAGGTGGTGCCGATCGACCCCACGGCCGAGCGCGGCGCCCAGGCGAGCGCCTGAGCACCCCTCGACCAAGGCCGCAACCTCGGCGAGAAGACGGGGCCATCATCAAACCGGGTGACCTGCACGGAAGCTGGGCTCAGCCTGTGCACCGAGGGCTGCTTGGCGAGACGCTTTGCAGAGGTTCCAGCTGAAAAGGCAGGGAGAGCAGCCGGGAGGGGACGGCAGCGGGGCGGATGGGGCATGAGCGCCTGGTTGAGGCGGAGCTCAGGCCCGGGCTGGGGTGGTGCAATCCCCACCGGCACTGGGGGCCGTGGTGACCGAAGTCGGCGCGATGCTGACTGAGATCCAGCCCCTCGGAGGCCGCCCCAGCCTTGGCCCTCGCCGACCACCTCCAGGCCCCCCGCCAGCACGGCCTCTTCAACCACCACGGCATCGACCTGGGCGACGGCACGGTGGCCCACTACCTGGAGGGCCGCGCCATCCTGCGCAGCCCCCTTGATGAATTCAGCCGCGGCCAGCCGATCACGGTGGTGGACTACCCCGAGGAGGAGATCTCAGCGCCGGGGGTCACCGTGCGGCGGGCGATGGGGAGGCTGGGGGAGCAGAACTACAACCTGCTGTTCAACAACTGCGAGCACTTCGCCCACTGGTGCAAGACCGGCCGCCACCGCAGCTCCCAGGTGGAGGACTGGCTCCACACCGGCAGCCTGGGTGCCCTGGCGTTCGGCCAGTTCGTGCCGGCGGCCCTGCTCACCGGAGTGCGCATGCTGCTGCGCCAGGGGATCACCCTGGAACCTGGCCATCTTGAAAAAGGAAGGGAGCTGGCCCTCAACACCCTCGAGCAACTCGATGGTCTGCGGGCCAAATTGCAAGGAAGGCTGGAGGAGGAACTCGCCAAGGCCGAATTGCGCTGGGGCAGCAACGAGCAACCGAGTGATCAGTTCGTGCAGCTCCGGCTCGCCGCCCAGAAGCTGGCCGATCAGCTCAGCCAGGTGGAGGAACTGGAGGCAAGGCTGGAGGGAATGCTGCAGCGCAGGGAAGCCGCCGAAGCAGCCCCGCCTCCCCAGCCCTTGCTCCAGGACCACCAACCCTGATCCTCGGGATCCCTGAGCACGCGATCATCGATGCTCGCCAGGCGGTGCCGAATCAGACCCGATCCGCATCGGCTCGCCTGACAAGCGAGAGCGCGACCTCCGGATCAACCGCGACGGGCTGGCAAGCGCGACAATGCCTCCATGATCCCGGCCTACCAGCCTCTCCACCACAAATACCGCCCGCAGCGGCTGTCGGAGCTGGTGGGGCAGGAGGCCATCGCCGCCACCCTGGGAAACGCCCTGCGCACTGGGCGGATCGCACCCGCCTACCTGTTCAGCGGCCCGCGCGGCACCGGCAAAACCTCCAGCGCCCGCATCCTGGCCCGCTCGCTCAACTGCCTTGCCAGCGACGGTCCCACCCCTGAGCCCTGCGGCAGCTGTGAGCTCTGCACCACCATCGCCGCCGGCAACGCCCTCGATGTGATCGAGATCGATGCCGCCTCCAACACCGGCGTCGACAACATCCGCGAGCTGATCGAGCGCTCCCGCTTCGCGCCGGTGCAGGCGCGCTGGAAGGTGTACGTGATCGACGAGTGCCACATGCTCTCGACCGCCGCCTTCAACGCCCTGCTCAAGACCCTGGAGGAGCCGCCGCCGCGAGTGGTGTTCGTGCTGGCCACCACCGATCCGCAGCGGGTGCTGCCCACGATCCTCAGCCGCTGCCAGCGCTTCGACTTCCGCCGCATCCCCCTGGAGGCTCTGGAGAAGCACCTGGGCTGGATCGCCGAACAGGAGACGATCGGCATCACACCCGAGGCTCTGCAGGTGGTAGCCCAGCGGGCCCAGGGCGGCCTGCGTGACGCCGAGAGCCTGCTGGATCAACTCAGTCTGCTGCCGCCGCCGGTGGAACCGCTGGCCGTGTGGGAATTGCTGGGGGCTGTTCCCGAACAGGAGCTGCTTCAACTCGCCCGCGCCATGGCCGCCGGCGAACCGCTGGGGGTGGTGGAGGCCTGCCGCGACCTGATGGATCGGGGCCGCGAGCCCTCCGCTGTGCTTCAGGGCCTGGCCGGTTTGCTGCGGGATCTGCTGCTCGCCGGCGTGGCGCCCGACCGCCTGGAGCTCACCAGCGTGTCGCCAGCCCTGCGGCCGGAGCTGCCGGGGGTGGCGCGCTCGATCGGCAAGGCCCGCCTGCTCCACTGGCAAGCCCAGCTCAAGGGCAGCGAGCAGCAGCTGCGCCACAGCGTGCAGCCACGGCTCTGGCTGGAGGTGCTGCTGCTGGGCTTGTTGGCGGAACCGATGGCCGGGACCGAAAGCGGCCGGCCCGCCGGCAATGGTGCAGCCCAGGCTCGCGGTGCTGACGGAGTGACGCGGGAGCCAGGATCCCCATCCCCGACCGGGGCAGCAAGAACCCAGGGCGGCCCCACAGGGATGGCAGCCGCCGCTCCGCAAGCCCCCGCGAATGCCGGCCAAGGGGGGGGCGCCCCCGAGGAGCAGCAAATGGCGCAAAGCGTGGCCGAAACAGCAGCCCCTCCAACCAGCGCACCGCAAGCTCCGCCCAGCGCCAACCGGAGTGACCTGCCCAGTGCGGCTCCCGAACCTGTGGCAGAAGCGACGGCGCAGAACCTCGGCGAACTCTGGCAGCAGGTGCTGGCGGGGCTGGAGCTGCCCTCCACCCGGATGCTGCTCTCCCAGCAGGCCCATCTGCATCGCCTCGACGAGCGCCGCGCCGTGGTGCGGGTGTCCGGCAACTGGATCGCGATGGTGCAAAGCCGGCTTCCTCTGCTGGAGGGCGCCATGGCCAGGGCCCTCGGCAGCCCCAGACAGGTGACCCTGGAGGCCGGGGAGACGGCCCGGCCGCTGGAGCCTCCCGCCTCTGCAGCACCGGAATCGCCGCCCATCGTGGCGATGGCGATGGCGATGGCGCCCGCCGATCCGGCTGGATCAGCCCCTTCAGCGATGATCAGCGCCACGGAGAGCGCCAGCGAACCGATGGCCATGCACCCTGCCGCCGGACCTGGAGTGGGTGCAGATCCGCGGAGCGCAGCCGAAACGGACTCCGCTCCGGCCCAACCCATTGGCAGGCATGCGGAGCCCCAAACCCCACCGCTTGCAGCTTCAGGCCCTCCGCCCATCCATGAGCCTTCAAGGCTGGATCAGAAAGCCCGCCAATTGGCGGACTTCTTCAACGGCGATGTGATCGACAACGTGACCGGTCCCTGAACCCCCGCCTGATCCGTCCTGGGGTTGCTGCGTTGGCCCGGAAGATTCGCTGGCCAGGTTGCGGGCTCGGGAGTTGCTTCAGGGTCCCTCCGCAGCCAGAGGAGCGATCCCCTCGGTGATCCCTTCGGCATCGAGGCTGGCCTCCAGAGCGGCAAGCGAAGCCTCCTCCTCGAGGCCCTCTTCGCCACGATGCACCGTCTTGGCCCAGACCAGCTTCTTGGGCAACAGAGCCATCTTCAGGGTGACCCAGGGGATCACCACGAACCAGTGCAGCAGATACGCCATCGCCAGGGCGATGTGAAGGGGGGTGGGGGCCGGCAGGGGCGGTCCCTCCGAGCGGCGGCCGCAGCCGGCGGCGATGGAAAAACCGGAGAGGCCGAGCGCCACCACCGAGAACGGCCACATCCCAGGCGGCGTGCGGGTGAGCAGAGCGCCGGCCAGGTCGGCCACGGCCATCACCGGCAGCACGTACTGGAGAATGAAAAACGCCAGAAGATCGCGCTTCTGGGCGCCATTGAGACGATCGGAAATCAGCTGGTCGCCGTAGTCGAGGAAGCGCTGCAGGCCCCCTTCAGCCCAGCGCTGCCGCTGGCGCCACAGGGCTGGCACCGTGAGCACCGCCTCCTCGCACACCGGCGGATCCCAGAGCACGCCCACCGGCAGGCCGGCCAGCAGGAAGCGGAAGCTCAGGTCCAGATCATCGGTGATCGTGGCCTCGTTGAACCCGCCGGCGGTGTGCACCGCATCGCGCCTCAGGAGCTGGCCGTTGCCGCGGAGTTCGGCCACACCGCCGCGGGCCAGGCGACCCTCCTGGATGAAGGCATCAAAGGCCATCTCCATCGCCTGGGCGCGCGTGAGCCAGTTGACCTCGGCGTTCACCTCGGCCTTGCGCAGCTGCACGGCCGCCCAGCCTCCCGCCTCGGCGTAGGGAATCAGGCGCTCCAGCAGGTCGGGCTGGAGATCGGCGTCGGCGTCCAGCACCAGCATCCAGCGGCCCTGCAACTGCTGCAGCACCAGATTCAGCGCCCCGGATTTGCCGCCACCGGCATCGCGGCCGCGGCGCAGGACCCGAAGCTGGGGATGGACCTCCTGAAGCTCAGCCAGACGCTGGGGGGTGCGGTCCTCGCTGCCATCATCGATGACCCAAAGGCGCAGCCGCTCAGCGGGCCAGCGCAGCCGCAGCACCCGCTCCACCAGCCGCGCGATCACCGCCTCTTCATCGCGGGCGGCCACCACCACATCCACCGAAGGCAGGGGGGCAGGAATGGCATCGGAAAGACCCGCTGAATCAGCTCGGGTCCGGGAGAGGGCGACGGAGCCCTGCTCCCCACCGGGACCGAGGAGCTGATCCTGCGGACGGATTCCGGGAGGCTCCGGTTTCCCGGCTCCTGAAGACGCAACGGCCCCATTCCAAGAGCCCTCCGTGGTGAAAACAGCGGCTCCCAGAGGCCGGAAAAACACCGTGCGCACCGCATGGGCGCCGAGCAGACCGGCCAACCCCACGGCAGGCAACAGCCTTCCCCAGGGACCCAGGCCGTGGGGCAACAAGCCAGCCAGCCCACAGGCCAGCAAAAAAAGAGCGGCCTTGGCGCGACGGCGATCATTGGAGCTGCCGCCGCCCATGCCACCCCCAAAACTAGAGCAACTCTAAAGCTCTCCTGTCACGGTAGCGAAAGACTCCCGTTCCACCGGGCGACCGACGCCGACAGCCTTGCTCCTGCGCGAGCAGGGCCACAAGCAAGGGCGGCGAGGGGGATGGGGCGGGCAGGGAAGCAGGGGGCCTGGGCGCTGCAGCCTGGAATCAGCCCCCGCTCCGCAGGGAGGCCCCGATCGCCTCCAGGGGCTCGAGCGCCGTGCCGGGGTAGTAGTGCAGAAGGATCCGCTGGGCGCTCCAGCCACGCCGGCCCAGATCGATCGCGCCGGCCTGGGAGAGCCCGGCCCCATGGCCGAAGCCACCGCCCTCGACGCGCCAGAGACCCGCTCCGGCCGGGGTGAGGGTGAACAGGGTGCTGGGCAGGTCCCGCAGGGTGCGGCGGATGGCGTCGCGCCGCAGCACCACGCTGCCGGCGGTACCCCCGATCTGCAGGGCCACCACCCGGCCACTCGCCCCCCGCTGGAGCACCTGCAGCGTCTGAACCTGACCCACCTCCGATCCGCGGGCCTGCAGGGCAGCCCCCAGGCGGTCGGCTGTGAGCTGCCGCTGCCAGCGGAAGCGGGGATGGTCGGCGCCATAGGCCCCGCCATCGCCCTGGAGCAGCGAGGGCAGGGCGCTGGCAGCCAACGGCAGCGGCCAGCGGCCCGCCGCGGCCTCGGGAGCATCCACGAACGGCCGCAAGTAGGGCACGGGCTCCGTATCCCAGGCCTCCTCCAATCCCGCCGCCACACCACCGTTGCTGGCGTGATACACCGCCTGGATCGGCTCGGCGCCTGCGGTGAGCACCTGCCCCCGGGTCGCCGCGATCGCTGCCCGCACGGCGGCGCTGGCCTGGCCCGGGTCGCTGTACACCTGGCACTGGGTATCGGCGCAGAGGTGGAAACCATCCACCCCGTAGCGGGAGCGATTGCGCAGGGCCCACGTGCGGGCCAGCACCGCCTGGGCAGCCAGGGCGGCCGACGGCGCCCCGGCGCCGATTTCATGGGGCACCACCCCCTCGAGATAACGCTCGAGGGGCACCTCCTCCAGCAGGCTCCAGCCGCCATGGGCATCCGCCAGCAGCCGGAACGGCCCGCCGTAGCGGCCGTTCTGCCAGAGCAGTGCAGCAGGAGCCTCGATCCGGATCGGCCCCTGAAGCGCCACAGCGCCCTCCGGGCGACGGAGTTCCAGCACCAGACGCCGGGTCTCACGGCGCTCCAGAAGGCGGGTGGGGAGATCCGCCGGAAGCGGGCTTTCCGCAGCGGCCCACACCTCCCACTCCGCCGGCCGGGCGATCCGGGGCTGGGCACCCGCGGCCGCCCAACGCCGGGCCGCCGCCTCGGCGCTCTCGTAACTGGCGAACGGCCCCAACACCCGACGCCGCAGGGTGAACGGCTGGGCCAGGGGCAGCCAGCGCCACTGCAGCGTGAAAGTCGGAGCCGCAAACCGCTGGCCGGCCCCATCCACCAG
>Ga0209189_1000783_pt1 | contig 24900 bp, 38 predicted proteins | sample C_130820_EF_Meta_FD_187308 | JGI IMG/M metagenome (GOLD analysis project Ga0209189, IMG submission 187308) | Freshwater microbial communities from Lake Croche, Canada to study carbon cycling - C_130820_EF_MetaG (SPAdes) (version 3) | ecosystem: Environmental > Aquatic > Freshwater > Lake... | reverse complement strand
CAATCAATCGCGCTTTAGGAAGCGGAGGAAGCATAGGTATTTCTTGGCTTTCTAAAGGAAGTGGCTCACATAACTTTGCAACCAATAACGCTGCTGGAACGCAGCAAATGGTTATTTCTCACACAGCCTCCGCTGTTAACTATGTACAGGTAACGGGTGGAACTACTGTAACTAAAACAGTAACAATATCTGCTCAAGGTTCAGATACAGATGTTGATTTAGCTTTGGTTCCAAAAGGTGCAGGCCGTGTTACTGTTTCAACTAGCATCAAACCCAAAGTTAACAGCGCAGCAAACGTAACCTCGCCATTGGCTTGGAACAGTACGTCATACGATGAATACGCTATTACCGCCTTAGCTAACGCATTGACAATTAACGCTGATGCAAACGCATCCCCTGCTGATGGTCAACGAATGATGTTTAGATTTAAGGACAACGGAACTGCCCGTGCTTTGACTTGGACAACAGGCTCTACAAACTCATTCCGTGTTGTTGGTGTTACTTTGCCTACAACAACTGTTGCGTCTAAGCTGGTATATATCGGATGTATATACAACGCTGCTGATTCTCGTTGGGACGCAGTAGCTGTGTCGCAGGAGGCGTAATGGCAATCAAATATTGGGTTGGCTCTGTAAGCGGAACTACACCTGCTTCTGGCAATTGGAGTTCTGCAACGGGTTGGAGAACCACTTCTGGCGGTTTAACCATTACAACCCCGCCCGGTACTGGTGATGTTGCTGTTTTTGACAACAACTCCTTTTTAGGTTCCGCAATTACAGTCACTGTCTCCGCCACAACCACGGTTGGAAGTATTAACGCTTCTGGAATTACTACCGGTGCAAATGGTATAACTCTTGCTGGAACATCTGGTTTAACTTTAAGCGGTGGTTCAGCAACTGGTTCATTGTTAAATTTACCGTCCTCAAGATTTACTTGGAGCCACAATGGTGCGTTAACCATATCTGGCTCAGGGACATTAACTACAAATAATGTAACTATACCAGCACCTGTGTCCATGACGGTAACAGGGGCGCAACCAACGCTTGCTGGAAACTTTAATGGAACCGGAACTTTTACTTGTAGCGGTGGAACGCTTACGCTCGGTGCATATCAATGGTTTTGCACAACATTTACATCAACAGGCACAACGGCAACAGCAATAAGCGCGTCTGCTGGTGGGGGAATAACTGCGACCGCAAACTCTGGTACGGTTATTAGTGTAAGCAAAACAACTGCGCAATTAACCTTTCCTTCCGCAAAACCAACTCTTACATTGACGGCATCCGGTACCGCAGCTAATCGTACTGTTAGTTGGACTGATTCATCATGGCGAACTAGCACGGCATCAATGCCGGGTCTCAAAATTACCAATGGCAGTGATACGGTAACTTTTACAAACGGTGTTGCAGCAGCTACAGATATTAATTTTAATTCCTTTAATACCTCGGGTTTTACTGGAACTTTTGTTTTAACGTATAGCGCCACAAATTTATATATTTACGGCGATTTTGTTTCGCCAAATAATACCGGAGCTTTAAATGGAGACCCAACTATTTTTTTGCAAGGTACTGCCGGTTATAATTTAGCAAGTAACTTTGGTTTATACATATCTCCCAGCAATACTTCCGTGTACACACAAGTTGGGGTTATAAACTGTTCAGGTAATTACATTACAGTAACTTACACAACCGGCTCTCTTACATTAAACGGTACTGGTGTTATTACTGGAATTATCCTTTCTTCAAGAATGTATCTTAGTGGCGCTATGAGTTTTAGTGGTTACTTAGCTACAGGCTCATCTTCGCCTGATGTGACTGGTGTTACATCATTTACTTATAGTTCATCTAGTGGTAGCCTTAATGCAAGTGCGCTATCTTTATTTTCCTCAGTTCCAATTTCAATTACAGGAAGCGGAAGCGGAAGCGGGGTATCTATAAACGGGACATTTAGTAATATTTTTACTATTAGCGGTTCTTTTTCAGCTGTGTACTTATATGATGCAGCCATTACAAATGCTTCAAGCTCAATCTCAATTACAACGATATACTTACAAATTAACAATGCAGTTAATATACCATCATCATCAGTAATTAATCTACCATCTGGGGCATACGTTGCATTAAACCCAACATTTACAAATAGTTTTAGAGTAAATTTATCTGGTGCATTTCCAGTTGCCTATGCAGAAAGTAGTGGTGGAAACGACCCAAATTTTTATCTTAGCGGTTCTAGTTATGTAAGTTTTAATGATGGCGATAGTATAAATTATGTTTATTGCAGTTCTTTTGATGCCACGTCTTTTACTGGAACCAGCAACGATAGTGATATTGCATATATAAAAAATTCACTTATTGGGTCTAGTAGCGGGCAACTTCCGACTATTAAGTTGTACCCATCAGCTACAGGAACATTTACATTAAATTCTTGCAATATATATGGTTTTTATGCAGGTACCTCTACGCAGACTGTTAACTTGGGGTCATCTAATATTATTTTGCGCAATGTTTTTAGCATAGATAGTGCAACATTAAATGCAGGAACTTCTACGTTTACTATTAGTGGCAACACTTTAATAGATGTAGGTACTCAAAGTTTGTACAATGTTGTTATTGGTGGTGGTGAAAGCAATAGAGTTAATTCGTCTAAAATAAATAGTATAAGTAACACAGCCCAGCCGGTAACAGTTTATTTTGGTAGAGATACAACCTTTGAAACTTTTAACCTTAATGGAACCGCTGGGAACCTTGTAACTGTTGGCTCAACTGCTTTGGCTCAACGCACACTGACTAAAAAAACTTCTTGGACGCTTGCCAACAGTACCGATGGCGGTAACAATACAGGCCTTACATTTGGTTCTACTGGAAACAATTCTTACCTAAGCGTAAGCTACATTAATGGCGTTGTTTTATCAACCGCAACAGGCAATATGTTTTTAATGTTCTAAGGACAATCATGGCACTTATCAAATCTATTGACACCGACTACGGCATCCCCTCAACGTACTGGAACATTGGAGCCGTACAAGAAGACTTTAAGGGCAAAGGCACAGAAGTCACGTTTTACGGCTATGCTTCTCAAGAAGCCCGTGAAGCTGGCAAACAGCCCCTGAGTGCCGGTAAGGTGCAGATTACTGGTGATGAATACGTTGCTGGTGCTGACCGTGCTACGCTATACTCTATCATCAAACAAAAGCCAGAATTTGATGGCGCTACGGATGCGTAATGTTTAATTCATTTTTTAATGGTGGGTTTTTTAGTGGTGAGTTTTTTAAGTCTGCTGTAATCTATGCAGATCAATTGTTGATTAAACTTCGGTCATTTACCGAAAGAAGGAGATTTTAATGGCTATCAATCTTAAAGCAATTACTTCGGTAATGGGCTACCAGCAAATCACTAGCTTGAGTTCTGCTACTAAATTGACCGTACCACCAAAAGATTTGACTGGTTTGGTAGGCACTCCCCGAATTGCCATTATTACTCCTGAAGGTCAAAACGTACGTTGGCGTGATGATGGTGTTGCCCCAACTGCTTCTGTTGGTATGCCATTGGCATCGGGCGTAACTTTGCAGTACGATGGTGATTTGTCTCAAATCCAGTTTATTGAGACAACATCAGGTGCTAAACTTAACATCACTTACTATTCCTAAGAGGCCAAAATGCAAGTCTCCAACGACACCCCAGCATTGAACTACGTTGAGTATTTCACCAAACAACTGCCAGTTGACTTGGCTACTATGGCTGCATTGCGTGATGAATTAGCTATTCGTCAAGGTGCTTTGTCTGCTGCTCAAGATGCTATTGCTGACCGAACTAAAGCTGCCGATGAATTAGCAAAAGCTAAAAGTGATGCTGATGCAATGTTGGCCCAAGCCAGGGAAACACTAAATGCAGCAAAAGCATCGGCAGATGATTCCAAAGCACAAGCTGCTGCATTGGAAGCCAATAAAGTTGCTACTAATGCTGATTTGATCTCTCGTGAATCCAACTTAGCTAAACGTGAAGCATCTAGCGCAATTAAAGTTGCATCATTGGCAGACCAACAAGCCTTGTTAAATGCGCGTAGTGCTGAACTAGATGCTCAAGAAGCTGCATTGCAAGAGCGTGTAAAAGCATTCCAAGCTAAAGTTGCTGCATTGAGCGCATAAGGATAAAACATGGCCGTCAATCTTTCCCCGCTTGCCGGTGCTGGCTGGCAATTTTTTGACAATAATGGTGTCATATTGTCTGGCGGTCTGTTGTACACCTATGCTGCTGGTACAACTACTCCACAAGCAACTTACACCAGCTCAACAGGTGGAACTGCAAACGCCAACCCAATAGTGTTGGATTCTGCTGGCCGTACTACAAATGAAGTGTGGTTGACTTCAGGTGTGGTGTATAAATTTACGCTGAAAACATCAACTGGTACAACGCTTTGGACTTACGACAATGTTTCAGGCGTTAATGATTTTTCCATTTTTGCTGCAAGTAGTGGATCTTCATTAATTGGTTATTTACCAGCTACTGGTTCTGCAACTACAGTGCAAGCTGCAATTAGAGCTTTGCAAGCATCTGATTTGACGTTTGCGCTTAAAGGTGCAAACACCGACATTACTAGTTTGGCAAGTCCTGCTTTGGCATCTGCTACGGCAACTACACAGACTGCTGGTGATAACACTACAAAAGTTGCAACTACAGCTTTTGTTGCTACTGCTGGTGGTTCTCAAATTCAGCCAATTTCCGCATCTGTTGCATCTAATGCGTTAACTATTTCTGCATCTGCATTAGCATTAAATTTCCGGTCTACAACCCTTGGAAGTGGTGCAGTCACTACAGTGTCTGGTACTCCAGCCAATTTGGTTGTTCCATCTACTGCAACTCTTGGTACGGTTAATGCTACACAATCACGTTTAGTAGTTTTGGCTCTTAACAATGCAGGAACAATTGAACTTGCTGTATCTAACATTGCTGGCGGCGTAAATCTTACGGAAACTGGCCTAATTAGCACCACAGCCATTTCCTCTGGTTCAACTTCCGCATCTGTTGTTTACTCCACTACCGCCCGTACTAGTGTTGCATATCGAGTTCTTGGATACATTGAATCTACTCAAACTACAGCAGGTACTTGGGCAACCGCACCATCAACCATTCAAGGTGAAGGTGGTCAGGCATTGACTTCCATGAGTTCGCTTGGATATGGGCAGACTTGGCAGACATTTACAATTGGTTCTACTAGGGTTTTTGGCACTACTTACTACAATACAACCGGCAAACCAATTATGGTGCAGATTTATTCTGGCTCTACTACCAACGGAACAATTTCTGTAAATGGTACGGTAGTAACTCAATCAAACGTAAGTAATATTACTATTTCTGCAATTGTACCTCCCGGTGCATCCTATGTAACTGGCGGCTCTATGGTGGCTGGATTTTGGGCAGAACTCCGCTAAAGGAAAATCATGTATTACAAAGCACCTGACAACTCTGTTCACTTTCTTGACTCTTCTGAGCACGAGTATCTACTTCCCGACGGCTCCGTTGCTATCACAGATACTGAAGCCGAAGCACTACACCCACAACCTGCCGAACTAACATATGCACAAAAACGCGCTGCGGAATACCCGCCCATGACCGACTATCTTGATGGCGTAGTAAAAGGTGACCAAGCGCAGATTGATGCGTACATTAATGCCTGCCAAGCTGTTAAAAACAAGTATCCAAAAATTTAAGGCATAATGCCAAAAAACGTACTGGTGCGTTCACCAGGGAATCTAAGGATTCAATTAAATGACTGAAGAAGTCCAAGCCCTAGCGGAAGTAGACTCCGCGCCAACTACGGATGTGACGGCCACACCTCAAGTTGCTGATAGTACGCCGGAAGTAGCTGAAACACAGCCTGCCAAGACATTCTCGCAAGAGGAACTTGACGCTGCAATCGGCAAACGCCTTGCAAGAGAACAACGTAAGTGGGAACGAGAACAAGCCCAGCGCCAGTCTGAACAACAGACGCTGAGAGCTGCACCAGTAGCCACCGCTGACCAGTTTGAGTCTACTGAAGCCTATGCGGAAGCATTAGCACTTCAGAAAGCCGAAGAACTGATTGCCAAGCGTGAAGCTGCCAAACAGCAGTCGCAAGTTCTTGAGAGTTATCACGATCTTGAGGAAGAAGCCCGAGGTAAATATGACGACTTTGAACAAGTCGCTTATAACCCTAAACTTCCAGTTACGAGCGTGATGGCTGAAACGATCCAGTCTTCGGAGATTGGGCCTGAGTTAGCGTACTATCTCGGCTCTAACCCTAAAGAAGCGGAACGTATCTCGCGTATGTCGCCACTCGGTCAGGCGAAGGAAATTGGGAAAATTGAAGCCAAATTGGTTTCAGCGCCCCCAGTTAAGAAAACAACTTCTGCACCAGCGCCAATTTCGCCGGTGACTGCGCGTTCCTCTGGAGCGCCTGCTTATGACACTACGGATCCACGGTCTACCAAGACCATGACAGATTCGCAGTGGATTGAAGCTGAACGCAGACGCCAGCAAAAGAAGTGGAAAATGCAGAACCGCTAAATCTTTTTAAAGGACTTTTAATATGTCGAATAGCATCCTAACGATTGACATGATTACCCGCAAATCGCTGGAAATCTTGGAAAACAATCTTGTTCTTACCCGTAACGTAAACCGTCAGTACGACGACAGCTTTGCTGTTGAAGGTGCCAAAATTGGTTCTACCCTGCGTATCCGCCTGCCTGACCGCGCTTTGGTTACTGACGGTGCCGCCCTGCAAGTTCAGGACGACAACGAACAGTACACCACTTTGACCGTTGCCAGCCAAAAGCATATTGGCGTCAACTTCACATCTGCTGAATTGACCATGCAATTGGATGACTTTGCAGAGCGTGTGTTGAAGCCTCGTATCAGCCAGTTGGCCTCCAGCATTGATGCTGACGTTGCTAATGCTTATCTGAACATCGGCAATTCTGTTGGCACTCCTGGTACGACTCCCGCCACTTCTTTGGTGCTGTTGCAAGCCCAGCAGAAGCTGAACGAGAACGCTGCCGTAATGACCCCACGTTACGCTACCGTCAACCCTGCTGCAAACGCTGGTTTGGTTGAAGGCATGAAAGGTCTGTTCAATCCCACCGACACCATCAGCAAGCAGTTTAAAAACGGCATGATGGGCACTGGCGTGTTGGGCTTTGACGAGATCAATATGTCTCAGTCAATCAAGCAATTTACCACCGGTTCTCGTTCTGCTACTGGCGGTACGACTTCTGCCGCTGTGACTGCTCAAGGCGCAACTACCATCGCCATCACTGGTGCTGGTAACGCTGGCGTGGTTAAGATTGGTGACGTTTTCACCGTGGCTGACTGCTACGCTGTAAACCCACAAACTCGTGAATCTACCGGCTCCTTGTTCCAATTTGTTGCTACCGCTGCAACAACTCTGGACTCGTCTGGCGCTGGTAACATCACTGTGGCACCCATCTACACCTCTGCCAATGCTTTGGCAACTGTGGATAGCTTCCCTGGTTCTAGCAAAGCTGTAGTGTTCTACGGTGCAGCTTCTACCCAGTACGCACAAAACTTGGTCTATCACAAGGATGCCATCACCTTTGCAACTGCTGACCTGCTGCTGCCCCAAGGTGTTGACATGGCTGCTCGCGCAGTTCACAACGGTATCAGCTTGCGTGTTGTACGTCAGTACGACATCAACAATGACCGTATGCCTTGCCGTATTGACGTTTTGTACGGCTACAGCACGATCCGTCCTCAAATGGGCGTTCGTCTCTGGGGCTAATTGAATGGGGCTTCGGCCCCGTTCTTTGTTTTTTAATCTGAAAGGAATCTATCATGGCTCTCCCAAATGGCGCAGGCGGTTACCAACTCGGTGACGGCAATCTGAACGAACTCACTCTTGGTTACATGAACGCACCTCAAACTGCCACTGCAACGGCAACTTTGACGGCTGCTCAAGTTACTGGCGAAATGCTGGTTGCCAATCCCGGCACTTCTGCTGCTACTTACACTTTGCCTACCGCTGCTGCTATTGATGCAGTTGTGACCAGCGCAAAAGTTGGTAGCACGTTTGACCTGAACATTGTCAACATCGGCACCTCGTCTGGTACGGTGACTTTGGCAACTGCTACTGGTATCACTGATGGCGGTAACGCTTTCGTAGCTGTTGCTGTGACTGCTAGTGCATTGTTCCGGTTCCGCAAGACTGGTGATGCTGCGTACACTGTGTACAAAGTGGCCTAAAGTTAAATGGGGGTCTAAACAACCCCCATTTTTAAAGGAATAATTATGTCCAATACTCAAGCAACTGGTGTCGCCTACATTGACCCAGAATTTACAACTTGCTATGCAAGCCAAGAAATTGGCTACAGTACAGCAGCTCAAGGTACTGTAACTCAATTGACGGACAAGTCTACAGCAGTAACGCTGAACAAGTCTGCTGGTCGTATTACAATGAATAATGCAGCATTGGCTGGTGGTGCAGTAGCAACATTTACGTTGAACAACAATCTGCTTTCCACCAATGACACAATCATTGTGTGTGTTTCTAGTGTCACAACTGGTAGCAGTGCTGGTGCTTACACCACTTACATTTCTAATATGACTGCTGGTTCTGCCTCAATCTCATTGCGAAATTTAAGTGCAACTTCATACTCTGAAGCTGTAATCATTAACTTCTGCATTATCCACGGCGCATCCTAATACGATGAGCAAACCAAATGGGGGCTAATCACCCCCATTTTTAAATATGGTCATTTACCTAAAACATCCCATTCACGGCGCTAAAGTAGCAACTCTTGATTTAGAAGCTGATGCCGATGAAGAAAATGGCTGGGTGCGCTACAATCCTAATACGCCTTCGGAACCCGAAGAAGCGGTTAACACACTTGTGGTAAAGCGAAAATACACCCGAAAAGGTGAAACTGAACAGGCTTAATCATGACCACATATACCGCTGGCGATCAAATTAATCGTGCACTTAGACTGCTTGGTGTGCTTGCTGAAGACGAAGTACCATCTGCGGCTACTTCTCAAGATTCGTTAATGGCGCTCAATCAAATGATTGACTCGTGGAATACTGAACGCCTCTCAATTTTCAATACCATTGATCAAACCTTTACTTGGCCTGCTGGTGAAATTCAACGCCACCTTGGCCCAAGTGGTGCCAGCATAGGTGGTTTTGATGGCGTGCGTCCTGTGTTGCTAGATGATGCAACTTACTTTAAAGCGCCAAATGGTGTTTCATATGGCATCAAATTTATTAATCAACAACAGTATGATGGAATTGCTGTAAAGACTGTGACCTCCACTTATCCACAAGTCATGTGGATTAACATGGAGTTTCCTAATATCCAGATGACTATTTACCCTCGTCCTACTCAAGACTTGGAATGGCACTTTATTAGCGTACAGGAATTGGATCAACCAGCAGACTTGTCAACTGTTTTGTATTTTCCACCCGGTTATCTCAGGGCGTTTACTTATAACTTGGCAATGGAGATTGCGCCTGAGTTTGGCGTGGAACCAAGCCCTCAAGTGACTCGTATTGCTATGACTAGTAAGCGCAATTTAAAGCGCATTAACAACCCTGACGATGTAATGGCAATGCCTTACGCAATGGTAGCCAATCGTCAACGCTTTAACGTTTACGCAGGCAATTTCTAATGAAAACGCCAATTCTTGGCTCAAGTTATGTTGCTCGCAGTATCAACGCTGCGGACAACCGCATGATTAATTTGTTCCCAGAAATTGTTCCAGAAGGTGGAAAAGAAGCTGGATTTTTAAATCGTGCACCAGGTTTGAACTTTTTACAAACTGTAGGTACTGGCCCTATCCGTGGACTTTGGGCACATCAAACAAATGGCACAGACTTTTATGTTGTATCAGGTACAGAAGTTTACAAACTTACTGGATTGACTGATACTCCAGTCAAAATTGGTGATGTGTCGGGAAGTGGCCCCGTTTCTATTGCTGACAACGGCGCGGTCATCTTCTTTGCCTGCAACGGCCCTAGTTACACATATTACGAACCAACTAATGAGTTCAACCAAATTACTGATGTTAATTTTCCAGGCGCTGTAACAGTTGGTTATTTGGATACTCAGTTTATTTTTAATGAACCCAATAGTCAGAGACTTTGGTCTGTTGATACAGTAAATCCAGCATCGGGTGAATACATTTATCCACTAGTATTTAATTCGTTGTTTTTTTCTAGTGCTGATGGTTCACCAGATGGTGTAGTGGCAATCAACACCGACCATCGACAGCTTTGGGTTTTTGGAACTGATTCAACTGAAGTCTGGTACAACGCTGGTCTTGCCAACTTCCCATTAACGCCCATTCAAGGTGCTTTTAACGAAATTGGATGTGTAGCTGCATTCTCAGTTGCCAAGCTCGATAACACCCTATTCTGGCTTGGTACAGACGCTCGTGGACAAGGTATTGTTTACAAAGCCAACGGTTATGCTGCTGCCCGTGTGTCTACCCATGCTATTGAGTATGCAATTGCCCAATATGGCAACATTGCCGATGCTTTGGCTTATACATACCAGCAAGAAGGTCATTCCTTTTATGTTCTGACGTTTCCAAGCGCTAACGCCACTTGGGTTTATGACGTATCAACACAAGCATGGCATGAACGTGCTGCATTTAATGATGGTGCATTTTCTCGTCACCGCAGCAATTGCCAATGCAATTTTGGTGGCAACACAGTTGTTGGCGACTTTGAGAACGGTAATATCTACACGTTAGATTTAGATGTTTATGCCGATAACGGTAGTGAACAAAAGTGGTTGCGTTCATGGCGTGCATTACCCACAGGTCAAAACAATCTTAAACGTACCGCGCAACACAGCCTTCAGCTTGATTGCGAGACTGGTGTTGGGTTAAATAATGGTCAAGGATCTGCACCACAAGTTATGTTACGTTGGTCAGATGATGGTGGTCATACTTGGTCAAATGAACATTGGAAAGAAATGGGTGCAATTGGTCAATATGGTTACCGAACAATATGGCGCCGTCTTGGCATGACAATGAAAATTCGTGACCGTGTTTATGAAGTGTCTGGTACTGATCCAGTAAAAATTGCCATCATGGGTGCTGAATTAATTATTTCACCAACCAATTCATAATGGCTGCAAATATTTCTCAAATTCCAGCACCACGAGTACCGTTGGTGGACATTCAAACCAATACAATATCTCGTGAATGGTTTGTATGGTTTAACAATATTTATTCAATTACTGGTAACGGAAATGGAATTATATCGGTAGTTAATGGTGGAACAGGGTTAGGAACTTTGCCAAGCAATGGTCAATTGCTTACGGGAAATGGGTCTGGGTATACACTTAGAACTTTGTTTGCTGGTGCTGGAATTTCTGTTACGAATGGTGTTGGCGTTATTTCTTTAGCCAATACAGGTGTTTTGTCAAATGTAGCAGGCACTGGAATTACAGTGTCCAATGCAACAGGTAATGTTACTGTGGCAATTGACAATACAGTTGCTACATTGCCAGCAAATCAAACATTTACTGGAACAAATATTTTTAATGGTGCATTTGGTCGTGGTGCACCAGTAACTAATACAACCGACTTTACAGTTTCCGACACTAATAATTGGATCATAAATAACAAGTCAGGTTCTAGTTGTATTGTCACTTTGCCAGATGCATCATTATGGACTGGCCGTGAAATAATGTTTCAAAATTATCAAGCACAAACTTTGGTATCAGCTTCAAGTAATGTTGTGCCAATAGGTGGTGCTGCGGCTGGTACAGCAATCTTAGCTGCCACTATTGGTAAATGGGCAACATTGGTATCAGATGGTACCAATTGGATTATCATGCAGGCAGGTTAAAATGAATGAAATACAGATTGATATGCGTGCCAAAGTTGAGGCGTTGCAAGTTGAGTTGTCAAAACATGATCAATATGAAGCACCTACTGAACATTTGTTTCATGGCGGAATGTATTGTCGCCAAGTATGGCGTCCAGCCGGATGTTTGATTGTCGGAAAAGTTCATAAAAAAGAACATTTTTACATGGTTGTTTTTGGCACTGTTGCAGTTACTACTGATGAAGGTGTTAAATTGATTACGGGGCCTCAAGTTTTGTGCAGCAAACCTGGTACAAAACGTGCGGTTTATGCAGAAACAGATGCTTTGTGTATGACTTTTCATCGAGTAGAGTCAAGCACAGTTGAAGAAGTAGAATCGGAATTAGTTGAAGATGATCCATTGTCAATGTTTAGCATTGGCAATAAAATCAAAAATCAAGCCATTGAGGTGTCAATATGAGTTTTATCACAGCAGCAATGATTGGCGCAGGTGGCGCACTTTTGGGTGGTGTAATTGCATCTTCTGGTGCTAAATCAGCAGCACAAACACAAGCTGACGCCGCAAATCGTTCTGCTAATTTACAAGCAACATCCCTAGATAAACAACTTGCATTACAAGAACCTTATCGTCAAGCAGGCTTGACAGGTCAAAACCGATTGTTGGAATTACTTGGTCTTGGTGGAAATGCTAATGCTGCTGGCTATGGTAAATATGGCAGAGATTTTAGTATGGCTGATTACCAAGCAGACCCTGGCTATCAATTTCGCCTTAGCGAAGGATTAAAACAATTAGGGCATCAAGCTGCTGGTCGTGGCGGTTTAATTTCTGGTCAAACCATGACTGGATTACAAGATTATGCTCAAAATTCAGCTTCTCAAGAATACAACAACGCTTTTAATCGTTACCAAACCAATCGAGCAAACCAGTTGCAACCATTGGGCAACTTAATGTCTTCTGGTCAAGCCGCTGCTAGTAATCAAGCTGGTGCAAATGCAAATTATGCAACCAATGCTGGCAATGCTTACATGGCTGCGGGTCAAGCAAATGCCGCTGGTCAATTGGGTGCTGCAAACACATTGGCTAATGGTCTTGGAACTGCAGCAAGCACATATTTGAATCAACAAAATTTCAACAATTGGTTGGCTCAAAATAATCAAATGGGGCCACCCGTTTCAGCTATGAACCGATAAAAGGAAATATCATGGCAGACTTAAATGCATTGATTGCACAAGGCTACCAAGCCCCCGCACCTATTGATCCTTTTGCCCAATATGCAAAAATGCAACAGTTGAATACTGGTGCAAATCAAAATGCATTGGCACAATATCAACTTGCACAAGCCCAAAGGCAAGACATCGAAGCAAATGTTTTTAATGCTGCTTATGCAAATGCAATTGATCCAAATACTGGTGAAATTGATTACAAAAAAGTAACGGCTGCTTTGGCTAGTGCTAATGCAGGAAGTAAAATTCCTGTCGTTTTAAAAAATCAATTTGAAAATAGAAAAGCACAAACTGAAGTAAATCTTAAAGAACAAGAATTAGTTGATTCAAAACTTAAACAATCACGTTCACTTTTGGACACAATTAATCCTGCTGACCCCAATGCACCACAAAAATATTTGGCATGGCATCAAGCCAATCATGCAGATCCTATTTTGGGGCCAATGCTTGCTGCTCGTGGTGTAACTGAAGATTCTGCTCGCTCTAACATTGATGCAGCAATTGCACAAGGCCCACAGGCTTTTACTGATTTGCTAAACCAATCAAAATTAGGTGTTGAAAAATTTGCAGAATTAAACAAACCGCATTATGTTACTGAAAATTTAGGTAATGCTTCACGAGTTACAGCATTCCCAGGTTTGGGTGGTTCTGGTTCAGTATTGAGCAACACTCCGACATCAATGACTCCTGGTGAGGTTGCATCAAACAAAATTGCCCAAGGAAATCTTGAAGTTAATCAAGGCCGACTTGGTATTGAAAGGGCTGGTCTTGGCATTCGTGCAATCCAAGCTGACCCATACAATATTAGTGGCGTTCAAAATGCATTCCCAATACCTGGGGCTGCTGTTGGTGGTGCACCTAGTTCAACTGAAAAACAGCCAAGTGGCGCCCCAGTTGTTCAAAATATTCAAGCTGCCATAAAAGCTGGATTGACCGGAGAAGATTTGCTAACGCATTTGCCCGTGTCTTTGGCTAGTCAAATTCGAGCAATTGGTGAAGGACGTCAACCATCGCCAGCAGCACGTTCATTGACTACACCTGCTGGACGTCAATTGATGGATTTGGTAAATCAAGCCTATCCTAATTACGATGCCAAGCAATACGCCACAATGGGAACTGCTGAGAAAGCATTTACTAGCGGCAAAAAGGGTGACACCACTAGGTCACTCAATGTGGCCGTTGATCACTTGGGAACCTTGCAACAAGTGGCTGATGCTTTGCAAAATAACGATACTCGTTTGTTTAATCAAGCAGGTAACTTTATTGCATTGCAGACCGGAAACCCGGCACCGACTGACTTTAATGCAGTCAAGCGAATTGTTGCTGATGAGGTCACCAAAGCTGTTCTTGGCAGTGGTGGTGCGTTGGGTGATCGTAAAGCTGTGGATGATGCAATTAGTTCTGCTAATAGCCCCGCCCAGTTGGCAAGTGTTATTTCAAAATATAAAAATCTAATGGGTGGTCAATTAAATGGTATTGAACAGCAATACACAGCATCCACCGGAAAAAAAGATTTTAGGGATAGATTCCTTACGCCAACAACTCGTGCGGCTTTGGGAAGTGTTACAACTGTTGCACCTACTAATAAAACATCCATTTCTAATGGTGTTGATACATCCAACCCATTGCTAAAGTAAGGGATCAAAATGGCTGACTTATCAAGCATTCTGAATGATCCAAACTATGTCAATGCAAATGTTGCTACAAAACAAGCAATTTTTGACAAATTTTCAGCAAATGATTCAAACTTTACCAATGCCAATGCCGAAACGCAAAATGCTATTCGAGTAAAGTTTGGTGTTGCTACACCTACTAATGGCATTCCTGGCCCACGCCAAGGCACATTCGCAAATATTGGTACTGGTTTAGCATCTTTAGCAGATACAACTATCGGTGGTGTATTACCAATGATTGGGCAAGGTGTTCAAGCTGTAGCACGTCCGTTTACAACACCAAAGCAAGCTGAACAAATTGGTGGCGCTGTTACATCTGCAATTGATAAGCCTTTTGGTAAAGCGTTTGGCGTAACTGAACAGCCTGCTTACAAGCAAGAAGCCTCTCGGCAACTCATAGATTTTATTGGGCAAAATGTTGGCAAAGGTGCTGATTGGCTGTCTAGTAAAACTGGACTTCCAGTTGAGGATGTACGCAATATGCTAAGTATATCTTTACTTGCTGCGCCCGCTATTGTCAAAGGTACTACACCTGTTGTTAAAAATGCACTGGTTGCAGCTAAACCAATTGCTCAAAATGCATTAGCTACTGCTCGTGCTACTCCACTTGGTCAAGCAATTGAAGCGCCAATTGCTGCTCGTGCTGCAAAAATCCAAGAAGCTAATGTTGCCCAAAGCTATCAAAATGCACCCAAAATTGAAGCAGCACAATTAGCTAATGAACATGGCATTGTTCTCAATCCTGTTCAATCAAATCCAACTAAGGGCAATCAAGCACGGGCAATTATTGCTGGCGATCCAAATATTAATGCTGGACTATCAAAAGCAAATGAGCCCAAGTGGACGCAACTTGTTGTTGAAAAAGGCTTGGATTTGCCAGCAAACACTCGACTTGATGCAACGGCTATTCAGACTGCTTTGAATAACGCAAGCAAGCCCTACGATGTTGTTCGTGCAATTCCTGAGTTGCTGCCAGATCAAGCTACTCTTGACACATTGAGCTCTTTGAAAAAAACCCCATCTGCTGTTTCCAAAGGTAAGGTTGAGGCAACCAATAGTTTGATAGACAATATGATGGAAGAAATTAAACAAGGTCGCAGTGGTGTAGATGTACTTAATGACATTCGCCAACTTCGTGCAGAGGCAAACAGCGTTTACAAAGCCCGTGACAAAGGCCTAAATGTGCCAAAGGCTTCTGAGATTGCAGACGCTGATGCTCGGATGGGTATTGCCAATGCCTATGAAAAAATGATTGATGCCAATGTAAAAGATCCACAAGTTTTGGCTGATTTGCAAGCTGCTCGCACAAAAATGGCCCAAATTTATGATATTGACCGAGCTACTGATTTTGCGACCAACAAGATAGATCCAAAGGTTTTTGCAAAAATGGCCAGTGAGGGTAAGCCTATGACTGGCATTGCTGGTGACATTGGCAAAATTGCAGCCAACTATCCCGAGATTGCAAAAATAGGCGCACAGAATAGCTTAGAAGCAAAACTTACTCGTGGCGGTGTAGCTGGAACACTTGGCTATGGTCTTGGAACCATCGTAGGATCACCAATTGCTGGCTCAATATTGGGTGGTGGTGTTGGGTTCTTGGCAGGGAAAGCTGGGGCTAAAATTATGGCTACTCCAGAATACCAAGCTGCTCGGGCAATACCTAAAGACTACCGACCAAATGCACTTTCGCCCAATAATCAAAATGCCTTAGCAAAGTAATATCATGGAACAAATACACGAATTGGCGACAGAAACCGACAAACGGTTAAGCGTTCATGAAGCAGTCTGTGCCCAGCGTTATGAAGGCATCCAAGCGCGTTTTGATGAAAGTTCAAAACGTATGACCAAAATTGAGTATTTGATCTATGTGCTGCTAGCGGTAGTATTACTTGGCCCTGGTGTTGCCGCTGAATTTGTCAAGAAATTTCTGAATTTGTAGCCATGATTGACCCAATTACCGCCTTTGCTACTGCTCAAGCCGCTATCAAAGGGGTACAAGCCGCCATTAAGATGGGCAAGGACATTCAGGCCATGAGTGGCGATCTAATGAAGTTCTTTGAGGCTAAAGACGTTGTTGCCAAAGCAGCAGCAACACCAAAAAAAGGCTTTGCAAAGTCTGACACCGCACAGGCTTTTGAATCAGTCCTTCATGCCAAACAACTCCAAGATGCTGAAAACGAACTTAAGCAACACTTAATCTGGTCTGGACAGGCTGACGTATGGCAAGCCATCGTTATGGAGCGCAATAACATTGTCCAAAAGCGTAAATCAGAGGAAATAGCTATGGAAAAAGCTAAGGCTAAAAAGCGCAAAGAAATACAAGAGGCTTTGTCTATGTTGTTTTATATCGTAGCCGCCATTGCTTTGGTTGCACTTGTAGCGTGGGGCACTACAGAATACGTTGATTTTATGAGGAAATGATATGGACTGGTTAAAAGCAATTGCACCCACCTTGGCTACTGCGATTGCAGGGCCTTTTGGAACGATGGCGTATGGTATTGCTGCTAACGCTCTCGGTATTTCTGCCGATGATGCACAGAAGACCATTGAATCTGGCAAGTTGACTAGCGAACAAATTGCGTCTATTCAACAAGCAGAGATTGCCATCAAGGCTCGCGCTCAAGAGTTGGGTCTAGACTTTGCCAAACTAGCCGTGGATGACCGCAAATCAGCCCGTGATATGCAGTCAACAACTCGGTCTATTGTTCCTCCTGTGCTGGCTTTACTGGTTACCTTAGGGTTCTTTGGAATCCTGATTGGGTTGATGACCAAAACCTTTGCCACTTCTGATGCTTTAATGCTTATGCTTGGTTCCCTTGGAACAGCATGGACAGGCATCATTGCTTTCTACTTTGGTTCTAGCGCATCTAGCCAGAACAAAGACGCTCTTCTCCACCAATCTAGCCCAACACAATGAAGCAAAACTTTGAAGCCGCATTAGCCCATATTCTTCAATCAGAGGGTGGTTTTGTTAACAATCCTAAAGACCCAGGAGGCATGACCAACTTAGGTTGCACCAAAGCAGTTTGGGAAGAATTTGTAGGTCATCCCGTATCAGAAGCCGATATGAGGGCATTGACACCCAAAGACGTTGCACCTTTGTACAAGCGCAAGTATTGGGACAAAATTTCTGGCGACCAACTGCCTTCTGGCCTTGATTACGCTGTCTTTGATGCCGCCATCAATAGTGGGCCAGGTCGTGCAGCAAAATGGCTGCAAGAAGTTGTAGGCGTTGAAGCTGATGGTGTTATCGGATACAAAACAATCGTTGCATTGCAAGAAACGCCACTTGCAAGAATCATTGCTCAATACAACGACAAGAGACTTCAGTTCTTAGAAAGCCTTCCCACCTTCCCTATTTTTGGTAAGGGTTGGTCAAATCGTGTGTCTTCTGTACAAACAATATCATCTTCCATGTTGACGTAACAGTTTTGTGGTACGTTCAAAAAGTTTCAACAACGGGGTAATGCAATGAATACGACTGATGCTGAATTTATTGAACTTTGGACAACCCATAAGTCACCTTCAAAGATGGCTAAAGCAATGGGAACAAACCTTCGTAACGTCTATCGGCGCAGAGACACATTAGCAGAGAAGTACAACATGAACTTGGAAACTCACAAAGAAGTTAAAACTTGGGCACCACCTCCGCCAAAATCAGAACTTGGAATTGAAAATGGAACAGTTATTGTTTTTTCTGACGCTCATTTCTGGCCTGGGATACGGACTACTGCTTTTCAAGGCTTACTGTGGGCGATTGAAAAGCTACAACCGAAAGCAGTTATTTGCAATGGCGACGCTTTTGATGGTGCATCTGTATCTCGCCATCCACCTTTGGGATGGAGTCGTACACCCAGCCTGATTGAAGAACTCAATACCTGTAAAGAGATGTTGGGGGAGGTGTCTGAAGCAACCAAAAAGGCTCGGCACAACGCAAAGCTGATCTACACAATGGGCAACCATGATGCGCGGTTTGAGATGCGTCTTGCTGCCAATGCCCCACAATATTTCCAGACTCCGGGATTTAAGCTGTCAGACCACTTGATGGATTGGTCATTTTGTATGCTTACTTGGGTAACAAATGACATTATTGTCAAGCACCGCTACAAAGGCGGCATCCATGCAGCCCACAACAACACCGTTGGCGCTGGTAAAAGCATCGTAACGGGTCATTTGCACAGTCTAAAAGTCACACCCTTCGCAGACTACAACGGCAACCGCTTTGGCGTGGATACAGGAACTCTTGCAGAGCCTTATGGCCCTCAGTTTGAGTACGGTGAAGGCAATCCATTGAACCATCGCTCCGGCTTTGCCGTACTGACAATCAAGGATGGCAAGCTGCTTTGGCCTGAACTTGTCCACAAATGGGACGATGGACAGATTGAGTTCCGTGGTGAAGTGATTGATGTAAGTGGTCTTTAAAGAACAAAAAAGCCAGCATATGTGAACATAGCTGGCCTTTTGTCCCCGTAAGGGCAGAAGAAGGATGTTGCTAAGAACATCCCCGTGTTGGGTAGGATTATACCCAAATTAGGCTTCTTCAGCCTCTTCTTCAACTTGCTCTTCTTCTACGAGCAACCACTCGCCGACTTCTTCGTCCAGCCAGTACCAAGCATCATGCTCGGCATCGTACCAGCAGAAGCACTCAGCGTCTTCGTCGTAGACGTACTCTTCGTCTTCAGCAAAGTAATAATCAATATCTTCTGGGATTTCAAATATTTCTTCTTCTTCAAATTCTTCATCTTCATCAACAATATCTATGTTGCCAAGCATCTGCGCAACTTCTGCAAGATGGAAAATAGATTCGGTAGAAAACTCAAAATAACCGGCTTCAGCCAAATCAACAGAAACAGTAAATAGCATAATGTTCTCCAAAGTTTAACCACAGCAACGCGCTGTAATGCCATCTTACATACTTTTTACGACTACTTTGTAACCATCTTTGTGTTCCAAAATAGTACCTTTGCGTAACTCTGACATGGCAAACTTTAGATCATTTTTAAGGTGTTCTATTGCTTCCTCTTGTTCAATCATACGAATATGCGCTTCCATAGCAAAGTCTGCTAGGTTCTTATTGCTCCATGCAGCAAAGTTAGGTAGTTTTTTCATGTTGATTGGGTTTTGGACAATTTTCTGGAACTTCTACAACGCACCAAACAGAACTAATATATTTCTTTGTGCCACGATATTGCCAACGGTCAATATAAGCGTCTGGCATTGATTTAAGGACTGCCAAAATCCTTCCCTCTGGTGCTTTTATGATCTCATTGATTTGGGCGCAAGTTAAGCCGTCTGGATGCGCTCTTAACACTTCTCGCACTTGTTTGTTATAGCTATACATTGGCTTTCTCCATACAGTTTACGCAGTACAAAAACCAGCCATCAGATTCCTTCTTGCCACATTCAGCACAGCAAGCGGTTTGGGTTTTCGGTGGGGCGGCATAGAGGGGTTGCACTTTTGCATGGCTACCTTTCAGTTCCGCCATCTCCTGCGCTTCTGATTGCGTAAAGAAAATGTCGTGCAAGTTACCCTCAAATACACCCCACGCCACAGGCTCCTGCGCTGGTTGTGTTATTTCTTTGGTCATCACAATCCTCGGCTTTTGATACGCTGGTGGTCATTAGCACCTAGTCGCACATAGCCTTCTTGCGGTTTATACACAGGACGTTCCCAAATGTTCATGGTTGGTGGCAATGCTTCGTTAGGGTCACGTTCACGTTTAACGTAATCACCGGCAATGTGATGCTTTGGCACTTTGTCGCCATAAGTCATAGGGAATGCTCCCAATGTTGTTTCTTTATTGACTCGCATAGGGTGCATCTTCAAAATTATCAGGGTTAAATTTAACGGGTGGGGCATTAGCCGGAATAGGCCGTGGAAACGGCGGGAAAGGCCAAGTTGTCATTTCAAAATCCTGTCAATAAATGATGGGGTGCAAGTCTTAGACAGCACCAACGGAATAGATGCGTAAGCGTATCCAAGGCAGAACATCAGGACTGCGAACATCCCCAATGCTGCTAGACCTCGGATAGCCAGGTCATAAGCGGCTTTCATTTCTCTTTGACAAACACGCCATTAGCCAACAAGATACCTTTGCGGTTCTTGATTTGGTCGTAAGCCACTTCCATGCAAGACACAAGATTCATGTCTTTCAGAGCGCAATAAACGACCAAGCAAACCATCACATCACCAACAGCATCAATGATTTCATCTTCATCACCTTTGATGGTTGCGTCTGCAAGTTCGCCCATCTCGCTGATTGCTTTAAGCAATTGAGTTGCTGGATTTGAGTTTGGAATGATTCGGCGAGCTTCAGCCCATTGCACAATTTTCAATTCAATGTCTGCATAGGTAGTCATATAAGTCCTATAAAAATAAATGGGTGGGGGTACTCGCTGCGTCTGGTTGACCGCCGTTCCGCAGTCCCCTGTACCAGCATCCGCTTTCCCCCCCGAAAATCAGAACGGCAATGGATCGTCTTCAAACTCAGGCTTGGCCTTGGGCTTTGCTGCTGGCTGTGCCTGTTGTGCCTTCTTCAGAATGGTAGCGTTGAACTTATCGCTGCCCCAAACGTGCTTCCACCAGGTTCCATCATCTTTCTTACGGGCAGGGTAGCTAAGAAAATCACCCTTAGCACCACTCTTGATAGAGCAGCCCTTGATAGACAGGAATGCTTCCGCACTCTCTTCGCTATGGAGGTTGATGTTGAATGAAGGGTACTTGCCTTCGTGGTGTTCAATGGAGATAAACATTAGTTGCTTTCATCAAGTTTAGTTTTATACGCTTTGATTGCAGAGCGTACTTTGCTGTCAGGCTTTAGTGCTTGCCACACCGCAGTCCGAACATCGTTGTCGGTAATGGATTCCCATTCACCGTACATTCCTGCTTCATCACTGGCATCAAACGCTGTGCGAATAGCCAAAGCAATGTTGTCAATAAGTGTTGTGTCCATCTCCGGCAAGTCTTCGCCAGCATAGATGTACAGGCCGAGTCCATGCAAAGACAATGCTTTGGTCATGCAGCGCATGATGGCTGTGTTGACCTGGAAAGCATCAGGATTGGGGATAGCTTTGTTGCGGTGATCCATAACGGGAAGCTGGCAGGTCATTGGCTTGCCAAACATGGTGACTGTCACCCAGACCATGCAAGTGCCGTTAATGTCCATGTAGCACTTCTCTTCACCTTGCTTGCCCCACATCTGCACTTGGTAGTGAGCATTAGGATCGGCCTTGAGTGCTTCTGCCCATGCCCATGCCCACGACAAGTACGTCAGGTTGGCTTTCTTCTCGGTGTGGTCGTTGACGTTAAGTGTCAACAGGCTAAAAATGTTAGCAGTCGTATGCATATGCAAGTTCCTTTTTCATAATTTCCAATTGAGTTTTTTCGCTGAAATCCTTGAACTCAAGGTAAGGATTCTGACGACCGCAGCAAAAGTAACCTTGCCGTGGTTCAAGACAATGAACACAGTATTCCATGTCTGCGTTCTCATCCATAAACGTCTCTACAAAACTTTTCATTGCTATCTCCTGTGGTTAAGAAGTCTCTATGCTAACCCAACTTAGGTGTGATACAACACTTTTTTTACTAGGGGTTTTCCCTATAGCAGGAACTCACGAACCATGATATAGACGCTAGGTTCTGTGCTGTATTGCTTGTGTAGCGTCAGGCGTATCACCTGCACATCGTCCTTGTACACAATGCCATTCATTGCGTCTAAAATGCCCTTGGCAACATTGTCTATGTCGGGCTTTTTGCAAGGCATTTCTACGCCCAGCAAACACGCTTCCTTGCGCTTTTTTGAGTAAGAGGTAGGAATTGGCACATTAATGTGCATAAAGACCGCTATAGGCGTTGTTAATGGCTCATGCGGGTACATTGCCAGCCTTGCTGCACTAGCAATCTTGTCTTCGTACATCTTGGTCTTGACATCGGTGTAAGTCTTGGTGAACTTACCAACACGGGAAAACCTTGGCCTTCCTTTGCCTTTTGGGTCGCCTGAGACTATAAATTCAATTTGCAATGTCATGTTATTCCTTGGTTTTCATCATCTACTTCTCTCATGTATGCACGGCATCGGGCTTCAAAGCCTGGCCCGTACATTTTCTCAATGCGTCTGATCTGTTTGGTCAGCCAAAGGGCAGCAGCAGGTTTCCCAATGAGTTCTACTGTTCGATAGTAGGACGGCACTAGGATTCGTGCTTCTGCCTTCTCTAATTGGGCTTGGTCACTCATAGACTGCCGGTGAATCGGTTGCGCTACCTAAGAACTGTGCGCTATCTTTGTGCAGCCACAGACCGATTGCTGGTTCACCATCACCTGAACCTTCGTAATGCCGTTGCTTGCAGCACTTCAGAATGCCATCGTGTTCACCGGACTTGCCACCAAACTTCCCAGCGTTTCGCATATCGTCTTCTTTGCCCTTGTTACGCCAAACAGTAAAGATGTTGTCCACCTGATCCGAGATGGAACCCGAGCCTTTCAGGTCGTACTTGTCGGGTAATGCCGCTTCGTTTTGGGGTTTTCGGATGTGGTGTATCAAGTGTATGTGCAGTTGCAAATCCTTGGCTATGCTGAACAATTCGCCAACAAATTGCTTCTGCCCATTCATGTCATCTTCCGAGCCAACGACCTTCATTAATGAGTCAATAAAAACGTGTTTTATGCCAAGTTCTTTGCCACAATATCTGGTCATTCCAACGACTGTTTCTACGTTGGTCGTACCCATCTGGTCGTAAATCCAAAGTTTGTCATTTGACCACTCACCAAACTTGTCAAACAGGGCGTCCAATACCGCAAATCCTTCTTCGTTTTGGTACTCTTCTGTAAACGGATTCGTGCCAATGTACATCCGGCTCATCAGTCGAATGGTTTCGATTGGCTTCATCTCAAACGATGCCATACAGACCTTCTCGCCCTGTTGCATCAAAGACATAGCAATCTGTGCTGTCACTTGGGACTTGCCGTGTCCGTTCATGCCAGCATAAACAGTCATCTCTCCTGGTCGATAATAGAAAGACTCCCGTGTCTTCTCCCAAGGCATCCACAACTTTCGTTCTTTAGAGATGTTCCGCATCCGTTCTTTGATGGACGGGATGTATAGATTGGCAGACTTAACGTTCTGCTTGCTGTCGGTTTCCGCAAGGTACTGCGAAAAGTCAATGTTGTCAGGAATGAAGTTAGCCAAAATAAAACTCCATCCATCCTGTTGTTACTCGTTCACCATGCATTTCGGTATGGCTTGCACCAACCCATTGAGCCTTTGCCGCTTTGCAAGCGTTAAACAGGCGTTTTGCACGATTTAAATCATGGCTGGTGACACTTACCCTACATCCAATCAAAAATCGCAAATCAAGCCCTTCTATCGCACATCCATGGACGCAAACGGTTGGAATTGAATCGTATCCTTCCCAGTCAATCATTGGGCTTGGATGTAAAAAGTCGTCCAGCAAGATTAGCTCTGGTCTTTTGCCTTTAAGCCGTAACTTGATAATTCCCTCGTGGCCTTTCATAAAATTCCTTTCATTGGTGTATACGTTGTTTTGCTATCTTTGACCCAGTCGGCGTTGAAGGACTGCCAGTTGCGAACAATAATTTCCTTCAAGGCGTTTTCCAACGTCCATCCAGCCTTCGCAGCTTGAGCAGAAATCCCGTCGATCACAAGGGGAGTAACCCTAGCCTTCTTTGCTTTGCGGTGAGTAACAAATTCCTGCCAAACCTCTTTTGAAACTCCGTCCGGCTTGGCAACCTCCGTTGCCGTATTTATTGGTTTTGGTTTATGGTTTATGGTTGCTATTGGTATGGCATTGGGGAGGGTAATAGGGTGGGTAATGGGGTGGGTATCCGGTGGGGTTAGCCACCTCTTAGCCGCCCCACGTTTTCCAGCCTCAACCATAGCCTGGTAGTTGGAAATTATCTTGTCAGCCTTCGGATTAATGAACCCCTCGTTGGTGCTGACAAAAAATTCGTTCAAAACGCTTAACACTTCTTGCTCGTAATCCCTCATGCCAATTTGCCTTGCAATGTCTCTTTGCTTGATTGGGACTTCATGCAAATAGTAGTGGTCGAGCAAACGGCGATAGGCCAAATCCTCAATGATGCTGAGATGGTGGGTGTGACTCTTGTAGTCACCTATGTGAAATGGAAAGTAGTGCATTGACTAACCTTACGTTCTAGGTT
>Ga0209189_1000781_pt1 | contig 24994 bp, 29 predicted proteins | sample C_130820_EF_Meta_FD_187308 | JGI IMG/M metagenome (GOLD analysis project Ga0209189, IMG submission 187308) | Freshwater microbial communities from Lake Croche, Canada to study carbon cycling - C_130820_EF_MetaG (SPAdes) (version 3) | ecosystem: Environmental > Aquatic > Freshwater > Lake... | reverse complement strand
CCCGCATTTTACTGATAAGAGATAACTCCGATGAAAACCTCTGCCCGCAGGCTTCGCTCCGATTCTGCTGATGCGGCGGTGCTGGCCATGCGTAATGCCCAGTTGCCTGAGTTGCAGCCGCCGGACCATGTGCCGTTGCGTGCTGGTGACGAGCCGTTCTTCCGTGATGTTGTGCGGGAGCGTGCGCGTGACGAGTGGACTGAGGCGACGTTGGCTGTTGCGGTGGAGTTGGCTTCGGTGATGCGTGACCGGCGGGATCAGCAGGTGTTGCTGGACGAAGAGGGTTGGGTGGTGGCTGGGCCTAGCGGCATGTTGCGGAAGAACCCGCGTGCCGAGATTGTGGATCAGCTATCGAAGCGGGAAATGGCTTTGATGCGGACGCTGCGTATGGGCGGTCGCAGTTTGGGTGCTACTGACAAGCTGGAGCCGCGCCGCAACTTGGAGCGCGCTGCGCTGGAGCTGGTGCATAGCGAATCGTTGCTGGCATGACTCGAGGCGAGAAGGTCTGCGCGTTCATTCAGACCTACATTTACACCCCCGAGGGGGCGCACGTCGGCAAGCCTATTGTGCTGGAGCCTTTCCAGCGGCAGTTCATTCTGGACGTGTACGACAACCCAGCCGGAACTCGGCGAGCGTACTTGAGCATTGCTCGTAAGAACGGCAAGAGCGCGCTGATCGCGGGGATTCTGCTGGCCCACTTGTGTGGGCCGGTGGCTGAGTTGAACAGCCAGATCATTTCTGGCGCGATGTCGCGTGACCAAGCGGCGCTCGTGTTTGCACTGGCGTCGAAGATGGTGCAGATGAACCCTGAGTTGGCTCGGGTGGTGCGCACCGTGCCGTCGAGCAAGCGGCTTATTGGTCTGCGGAAGAATGTGGAGTATCGGGCGCTGGCGGCTGATGGGCCTACGGCGCATGGCTTGTCGCCTGTGCTGGCCATCCTTGATGAGGTGGGTCAGGTTCGCGGGCCGCGTTCTGACTTTGTGGACGCGATCATCACGTCACAGGGGGCGCATGAATCGCCGTTACTGTTGGGCATCAGCACGCAGGCGGCGAATGACGGCGATCTGTTCAGCATCTGGCTGGACGATGCCCGAGATTCTGGAGACCCTCGAATCGTCAGTCGGGTCTATGAGGCACCGAAGGACGCTGAACTGACGTGTGAGGAGGGCTGGAGGTGTGCCAATCCTGCCCTCGGGGTGTTTCGGAGCCTGCCGGATGTGCGCGAGATGGCCGAGAGGGCTGTGCGTATGCCCTCGTTTGAGCCGACCTTTCGCAATTTGTACTTGAATCAGCGGGTGGAGATGACTTCGCCGTTCATATCGAGGGCGGTGTGGGAGGCCAACGGTGGCCCGCCGGACGGTTTGGTGTGGGAGACGCACCCGACGTGGGTCGGCATCGACTTGTCGGCGCGGAATGACCTCACCGCGATGGTGATGGTGGCTTTGGCTGACGGCAAGTGGCACATAGAGGCGCACTTCTGGACGCCGGGTGACAGTTTGCTGGACCGCAGCAAGCGGGATCGTGCGCCGTATGACGTGTGGGCGGACCAAGGGTACATCCATGTGGTGCCGGGTCAGTCGATTGACTATGAGTATGTGGCGCGAGACATCGCGGAGCGGTTGACCGGCGTAAACGTGGTCGGCGTGGCCTTTGACAGGTGGCGCTTTGACCTTCTGGTTAAGGAACTACAGGGACTTGGCGTGGAGTTGCCGCTGGTTCCCTTTGGGCAGGGCTTTCGTGACATGGCCCCAGCCATTGACATATTGGAGACGGCTTTGCTGAACAACACTGTGCTGCATGGGGCGCATCCCGTGCTGACGATGTGCATGAGCAACAGCCGGATTGAGATGGATGCGGCGGGCAATCGGAAGCTGAACAAGGTCAAGGCTACGGGTCGCATTGACGGCGCTGTTGCGCTGGCGATGGCGATGGGTGTGGCCGGCAAGTCGCAAGAGGATTCTGGCGACTTTGACGGGTTCATAGGGTCGCCGCTTTCTGTTGGGCTGATATGAACGTCTTTCAGAGTCTTGGAACTTGGGTGATGGGGGGGCTGCGCCGTAGGGTCGGTGTGCAGTATCCGACCCCGCAGGGGTATAGCGAGACTTCTGCTGCCCCCGTCACGTTCGACTCGGCCATGCAGTTGTCGGCGGTGTGGGCCTGCGTCAAGCTGATTGCAGAGACGGTGGCCAGCTTGCCCGTCACGGTATGGCAACTGGATGGCGAGGACCGCCGGGTGGCGGAGTTGCACCCGCTGACTCTGCTGATGCGCGGCATGGTCAACCGATATCAGACGCGCATTGAGTTCTTTGAGACTCTGCTGCTGAACCTCATCACCAGCGGCAACGCGTATGTGCTGGTCGAGCGCAGCGGCGAGCGCATCACGAGTTTGCTGCCGCTGATGTCGGCGATGGTAGACACGCGCATGTTGGATGACGGTTCGGTGGTGTATGAGTACACCGACGACCGTGGCGTGGCGGTCTACGCCGCGCAGAGCATTTGGCACCTGAAGCTGATGGGCAATGGCATTGTCGGCTTGTCACCGCTGGCGTTCCAGCGCAACACGCTTGGCATCGCCCAGGCCGCTGAGGGCGCGGTCGGCAAGGTCTACCGCAACGGCGCGAAGCCGAGCGGCGTGCTGTCGCTGGATCGGTTTCTGACGCCAGAGCAGCGCGACCAGATTCGCCGTTCGTTCAACACGCTCACGGTGTCGGCGGATGAGCGGCTGATGGTGCTTGAGGGCGGCATGAAGTTCGACGCCATCAGTTTGAGTCCGCAGGACATCGAGTTGTTGGAGTCGCGCAAGTTTCAGATTGCAGAAATCTGCCGCTGGTACGGCGTGCCGAGCGTGATGGTCAATGACAACGCCGGAAGCACCGTGTGGGGGTCCGGCATCGAGCAGATCGTGGCGGGCTTCTACAAGCTGACGCTGCGGCCTCTGTTGGAGAAGATTGAAGCGAGCATGGCGGCGCATCTGCTGCCTGCTGGTGAGCGCGGACGCATTGAGATCGAGTTCGACTTTGATGCGCTGCTGCGTGCTGACATGAAGAGCCGGTACGAGTCCTATCGTGTCGGCATAGCGAGCGGGCTGATTACGCCGAACGAGGCTCGCGCTTGGGAGCATCTGCCAGCGCAGGAGGGCGGCGACAAGTTGCTTATCCAAGGCGCGATGGTGCCGGTCGATCAAGCGGGTCCGAATGGTGGCCAGAAGGCGCTCATGGCTGAACTGGCGGCTGAGTTCAAGAGCCAGCCAGTCATCAATGTGTCGGTGGCGACGCCGGCCATGACGGTGCATCTGCCGGAAATCAAGACGGGCGAGACTGTGGTGCATGTCGATGCGCCAGTGGTCAACCTGCCAGCACCGCAGGTCAAGGTCGATGTGCAGCCTGCTGACGTGAGGTTTGAGCCAGTCGTCAATGTTGCCGCGCCCGAGGTGAAGGTGGATGTGGCCGCGCCGGATGTGAGCGTGGAGGCGGTGTTGCCGCCGCCCGAAGTCAATGTGAACCTGCCGCCGCGCAAGACCGAGAGCAAGGTCGAGTACGACGCGGCTGGACGTGTGACTCGGACAACGCAGATCGAGACTGACCTGTGACGGACGGGATTCGTGTCAGCCAACTCCCGCGCGCCGAGAACCTCCACGGTGTCGAGGTGCTGGTCGGCAATCAGGATGGCATCACCAAGCAGTTCCCGGTTGAGTTGTTTGGCGGTGGGCGAATCCCGCCGTATCTGCAACCGCTAAGTGGGCGCGTGGTGACGATTCCTCTGCCAGACGGTGTGCTGGCGGCGAGTGTGGTGGTGGTCGATGCCGATGGCGCGGAGGTAAGCGTCGTGGTGCGTCACCAGAGCGGTCGGGTGGCCATCGAGGCCAACCTCGACATGACCGGCCTGACGGCCAGATTGAGTTTTTGACCGTGCCGTGAGGCACGCCCCGATGCACTGGCCTGTGCAAAGGGGCTTCCCCGACCGCGAATGCCCAGTCTAGGGCAGGGGAGAGTGGCTGACAACCTTACTCTCTAGGAGACTCTTATGAGTGCAAAGCAGTTTTATCATGACATTGACCTAGTCAACGCTGGCCAGCTGGTCGGCGCCCGCATCCAGAACGTCACTTCGACCTCGATCACCACCCTCGCTGGCACGCTCGGCGCTGACAACAAGGGTTTGATCGTTTACAACACCAGCGACAACCGCCTCTACACCTGGAATGGCACCGGCTTCGATCCGTTCCAGATTGACGTTACGGGCGATATCAAGTTCGCTGGCATCATCAACCCGGCCAACGCTGGCACCGTTGCCAAGACCGCTGGCTTTCAATACTACGTTGACACCGCTGGCACGCTGACCGCCACTGGCGTCACGTTCTCGCCGACCGCTGTTGTTGAAGTCGGCGATCAAGTTCTGTTTGCCAGCCCGACGCAGGCTTACGTTCTTGAGCGCAATGACGTTCAAGCGACCGAGACCCTGCTCGGCAAGGTGCGTCTGGCAACCCAATCCGAAGCCAATGCCGGTACGGAAAACACAGCGGCTGTCACCAGCGCCACGCTGCATGGCTACGTTGACCCGCAGTTCGCCGCCGACCGCGCTCGCATCGCTGCGCTGGAAGGCACCCAGCTTTACCCGTACTTTGCCACGGTGAACATTGCGGCCAACACGCCGTTCTCGGTCACTCACAATCTGAACCTGTCCAACAAGGATGCGTTTGTCATTCGCACCGCGCTGGGTGGTTCGGACATCAGCCTTGATGTGGACTCGGTGTCGGCCAATGCGCTGACGCTGACCTCGCTGGTGCCGCTGACTGGCGTGACCGTGTACATCATCGGTCGCTGATAGATGAAACGGGCCGACTTCGATACCTACTTCGTGTCGAATATCGACGCGATGTTGGCATTAGGTGCGGCCCACCCCAATTCTGAGCGCGGCAAGTTCATCCATGCCGTGCTGACGCTCTTTGAGCCGCGTATTCGCGCCGTAGAGGCCCGTTTGGACGCGCTTGAGGGCAAGAGCTTCACGCTTGAGCCATCGCCTCCGGTGCGATCAAAAAGGAAGCGCCACTAATGGCTGACCGATTCACCAAAGAGATTGACCTGCCGGACGTTGGCGCTTCGGGCACTGTGCCGCTGCCGCCGACTGGCACCGTCAGCATCTATGGCCGCACCGGCAAGCTGGCGATTCTGGACACCGCTGGCAATGAGTTGCTGGTCGAGCGCAGCGCCCGCGTGGTCTCTGGGCGTGTGTCATTGCGCGGATACGAGTCGGTTGTCAGTTTTGCTGCGCCGATCGTCACGGCGCAATCCACGGTCGGCGTCCTGTCGGTGATTCCCGATGGCGATGCTGACGAACTGGAAATGGACCAGCCGCGCTTGTTGCCAGTGCCCGGCGCTGGGTCGGTGACGCTGTACGTACAAAATCAGCCCGGACCCGTGTTCGGCGATTACATCGTGAATTGTGAGGTTTTCTAGTGGCAATCATCCGCGACAACACCACCGCAACCAATACGCTCAAGGTCAATGCCGACGGCAGCATCAACACGACCCTGAGCTTTCCGGCGTCAGGCTTGGAAATTGCCAACGATGTCGGCAATCCCGTGCCAGTTTCGGATGCAGGCGGCTCGCTCACGGTCGATGGCACGGTGGGCATTAATAACTTTCCAGCGACGCAAGCGGTCAGCGGCACGGTTGCCGTCAATAACTTCCCTGCAACGCAAGCCGTATCGGGCACGGTATCCATTGGCGCAGGCACGCAGAGCATTGGCAACATTGGCTCTATCACCAATGCGGTGACAGTGAACCAGGGCACCTCTGGCGCGTCGGCTTGGCCTGTCACGGTGGGCAACTTTCCAGCGACGCAGGCTGTGTCGGGCACAGTAGCGGCCACGCAAAGCGGAACCTGGACCACGGGCCGCACGTGGAACCTGAGCAGCGCCACCGATAGTGTGAACGTCGCCAACTTTCCGGCGACACAAGCCGTCTCCGGCACTGTTTCGGTCAGCACCACGCCGACCGCATTCTTGTTCGCAGATGCCCCGCCATCGCTTACTGTCAGCACGACGGGTGCAGCCGCAGCAGCGGCGACGCTCACGATTCCAGCCGCGCCAGCCGGTCAGTTTATCTACGTCACCGCGCTGTCAATTCAACTGGTGAACTCAGCAGCCCGCGCCGCCGCAGCAGCGACGCTCATTACGGTGACGACATCGGGCATCGCGGGTACGCCGACGTTCAACTACGGCCAGCCCGTCACCACCGTGGGAACCACCGACGTGACGTGGGCGAACATGGCATTTAGCAGTCCGATCAAAGGCACCGCTGCGGCCACTGCGGCCACCATTTCCGCACCGGCTACGACTGGCGTGTTGTGGGTGGTTCGTGCGCATTACTACTACGCGCCGTGATGGGCGGCGTAGGCATCAACCCCGCACTTAACGGCAGGCTGCCGTGAAAACCTACCGCGAGTTCATCCTCCTTACCGAGGACGGGCTTGTCCTTCTCGCCGAGGACGGCAGGCCGTTCGGCGTGATTGTCGAGATGGAGGAGCAGGCGGGTGGTCGCAAGCGTAAGCGCGGCCAGCCGTTTACGGTGCCGAATGACTTGGTGTTTCCAGTCGATCGGCCAGTAGTCAGTCAACACAATAGGAACGTCCCGATTCTCATGATGCTCGGGGTTATGTGAGGTGCAAATGGAAACGAAGCTCATCAGCATCGATTCGCTAGAGCTGAAAATGGATGACGCGCGCATGGCTTTCGCTGGATATGCGTCTGTGTTCGGTGGCATCGACTCTTACGGTGACACCATCGATCCGAAGGCTTACGAACGCACCCTCGGGCGCAAGGCGACTGACCGCCCCATCCGTATGCGCTGGAACCACTTTGGGCCGGTCATCGGCAAGTGGACATCGCTGCGTGTGGACGAAAAGGGCTTGTATGTCGAGGGCGAGTTGACGCCTGGGCATTCGGTTGCCAGCGATGTGTACGCCAGCCTCCAGCATGGCGCGGTCGATGGCATGAGCATCGGCTACCGGCCCAAGAAGATTGAGATGCTTGGCGAGGATCGCCGGCTGCTCAAAGAGATCGACCTCATCGAGATCAGCGTGGTCGAGGAACCTGCTGACCTAGGCGCCAAGGTTGAAGATGTGAAGAGCCTGCTTGATGCGGCAGGGTCTCTCAAAGAATGCGAAGCCATCCTGCGTGAGGCTGGAGGGTTTTCGCGGGCCGATGCGACTGCTCTGGTGGGGCGCATCAAGGCTTTGGCTCACGGTGAGCGTGATGCCAACCATAAGGCAGCGGAAGAGCTGCAAGCACTGTTTGCCAGCTTCGCCGCCTGACCCTCCAGACCTCCCCCAATCGGGCCGCCGCAAGGCGGCTTTTTGTTTACAAAGGAAGCAACAACATGGAACTGAAAGACGTTATTGAGACCGGCCTCAAGTCGGTTGAAACCAAGCTGAGTGCAGCCATCGACAAGTTTGAAGGCCAACTCATTGAATCCGGCAAGGCCGATGGCGAAATCCGCAACGAGGTCAAGTCGCTGGCCGATCAGTACAAGTCGCTCAACGACGCCGTCAACGACATCGCCCAAAAGCAGACCGCCGGCCTCAAGACCAGCGAAGCCAAGCTCTCGGCTGGCGAAGAGTTCGTCAAGTCGGCGCAGTACCAAGCCCTCGTCAAGGGCGAGGTGCAACGCGCTCGCCTAGAGGTGAAGAACACCGTCACTTCTGCGGCCGGCACCGTGTTTCCCGAGCAGCGCCCCGGCATCATCCCCGGTTCGTTTGTGCCGCTGACCGTTCGTGACGTGCTTCGCACCATCCCAGTCTCAAGCAACATGGTCAACAGCCTGCGCGAAGCTGGCAACACCAACGCTGCCGCGTTCACCGCTCAAGCCGCTGCCAAGCCCGAATCGTCGGTGACTTTCGAGCCGTACAACGTCGCCATCGAGACGGTTGCCCACTGGATCAAGATCAGCAACCAGCTGATGGCGGACGCTCCGGCGGTTGTGGCCTACATCGAGAACCGTCTGCGCGACGGCTTGGCGCAGAAGATCGAGCAACAGCTCATCAACGGCGACGGCACCAGCCCGAACCTGTCGGGCCTGACCGATGCTGGCAACTTTGTGGCTTACACCGCTGCTGCCGGCGACAACCTGGTCGATGCCATCAACAAGGCCAAGTACACGATGTGGGCGACCGGCAACACGCCGGATACCGTCATCGTCAACCCGGCTGATTGGGGCGCGATGGAGCGCACCCGTGAAGGTGCGGCCAGCGGCCTGTACCTGTACGGTCTGCCGGGTAGCGGTGCTGGCATGAACCCGTTTGGTCTGCAAGTCGTCATCAGCACCTACCTGCCGGCGGGCAAGCTGATCGTTGCTCGTTTGTCCGACTCGGCTGTGCTGTACGCCCGTTCGGGTGCGGTGGTCGAGATGGGTTACGTCAACGACGACTTCACGAAGAACCTCGTCACGATCCGCGCTGAAGAGCGCCTTGGCTTGGGCGTTGACCGTCCGGCTGGCATCTACTTCGGCAGCATCACCGGAGCCTGATGACCTGACTGCGGGGGAGGGCAACCTCCCTCGCGGCTCGAACAGGGGAGCAACATGAAAGTGAAGGTCACAGTAAAGGTGCTGTTGCACGACACGCTGGGTCGTTTGGTTGCAGGCGACGTGGTGGAATTGTCTGATGGTCAAGCGCGCGATTTCATCGCGTCTGGATGGGCCGAGGCAGACGCGACCTACGAGACCAAGGTGGTGCGTGAGACGCCTGACGAACTGCCCAAGAGGCGGGTGGCGCGATGATGGTGTTGGACAACAATGTCCCGGCCATTGAGCCGGTGTCGCTGGATGAGGCTCGCACTCATCTGCGCGTGGATGTCGTGGGTGGCGCACACCCTGAAGACGCTCTGATTGGCGGCCTGATCTCGGCTGCGCGCGAGCATGTCGAGCAGAACTGCCGGATCGTGATTGCCGAGCGCCCCTTGATGGTGGCAATGGATGCCTTCCCGAGTGGGTCTATTGACCTTGGTGTGTGGCCGGTGAAGAGCATCACCGCAGTGCGCTATGAAGCATTCCCGAATTCGTACATGGCGCTGCCATCGTCCTACTACGCGCTGGACCAGTTTGCCAAACCGGCCAAGGTGAAGCAGTTGACCGAATGGCCGCACTCGCCGGGTGGCGAAAACAGCGTCGTGGTGGAGTTGGTGGCCGGCATGGATGAAGTTCCAAAAACTCTGAAGCAAGCGATGCTGCTGCTGATTGGGCACTGGTATGAAAACCGCGAGGCAGTGAATGTCACTAGCAGTGGTGTGGTTTCCACGGAGTTGCCGAAGGGTGTAGATGCGCTGCTGGCTCCGCATCGTTTGGGACAGGGTGTCTAAGTGCGTATTGGCTCGCTTGACCGTCAAGTCACGGTGCAGCTTCGGTCTGAGGTGCTTGACCAGTTTGGTCAGCGCACTTTGACGTGGAACACCGTGGCTACGGTGTGGGCCAACATCCGCACGGTGTCTGGCCGCGAGCAGGAGCAGGGGCTGGCGGTGGAGACCGAGTTGTCGCACACGGTTGCGGTGCGGTATCGAGCAGACTTTGCGGCACCCAGCAATGCGGGTCGGGCAAGGCTTGTGTATCCGCACCCGGCTGGGGAGCGAATCCTCAACGTGGTGGCCATTCGAGACTTGGACGAAGACCGGCACTGGATCATCTTTTCCTGCACCGAGACTTCGACCGAAGGCGTGGTGGACTAATGCAAGTCAAGGTGCTTGGCCTTCAAGAGGCATACGCCAAGATGCAGCAGGTGCCGGTCAAGATGGAGCGCAACATCCTGCGTCGCGCGCTGCGCCAGGGTGCCAAGGTGCTGTTCGACGAGACCAAGTCGCGGGTGCCGCGTGGCTTCGAGCAGGTCAAGCGTTCGGTGCGACTGAACACGGATGGTCAGCGGGGCAGGGCGACCGCTACGGTGAAGGCCGGTGGTCGGCGCTCGCCGGCATGGTTCGCTCACATTGTGGAGACGGGTGCCGGGGCTAACTACATCGGCACGGGCAAGAAGTCGAAGCGCAAGGCTTACGTCATCACGCCGAAGAAGGGCGAGATGCGCAAAGTGTTGGTGTCGCGCAAGATCAAGCGCAACAAGGTGGTTGAAGAAAAGTTTGAGATGCGCCCCACGGTCAAGTTTTTGAAGATTCCGATAAAGGGTGCCAAAGGCAAGTTCGCGTTCCGCAGGAAGGTCATCACGCCGGGTGCGCGTGCGCGCCCGTTCATGAAGCCGGCATTCGACGCCAAGCAAGAGGCTGCGGTCGATGCCTTTGTGGCAGCTGTTAAGCGTGAGGTAGAGCGGCTGTGAGCCTTGAAGCTGTCATTGCCAACTTGCTGAACGTGGCCTCGGTCAAGGCCATCACGGGTGATCGCATCTCGCTGGCGCAGAGGCCGGCTGACGGTGGATACCCCGCGCTGGTCTACAACGTCGAGGAAGTCGAGACGATGAACCATTTCAGCGAATCTGGTGCGCTGCGCCAAGGCCGGGTACTGGTCACGGCGCTGGCGGTTGAACCTACGGCTGCGGTGAGCCTGCGGCAGGCCGTGGTGAACGCTATGCGGCATCAGAGAGGCACATTCGCAGGGCATCGCGTGTTGGATGTCTTGCAGGACTCATCCGGGGGCACTGAGCGCGACAACGACGCCGGCATCTGGATGACCACACAGGACTTCGTAGTGACGTTCTACGAGTAGGGCATCCCGCCCAAAGAGCAACCCGCTTCGGCGGGTTTTTTTGTGCCTGCGAGTCAGGCAGTTTTAGGAGAGCAACATGGCTGCTTATACATCCGCAGGCTCAACCCTGCGCGTCACCGCCACTGCCCCGGCGACCTTCAACGCCGCCGGGTACGGCACGCTGTTCCCGACCACCCCGACCGCCGCTAACCCGGTTGTTGGCGAAGTCGTAAACCTCGGTGAGTTCGGGCGTGAGTACGAACTTGTCACCCACAACCCCATCGGCAACCGCTCGACCCAGAAGTTCAAGGGGTCGTTCAACGAAGGCCAGATCAGCTTGGAATTAGCCCTCGACCAGAAGGACGCCGGTCAGATTCTGCTGAACACCGCCAGCCAGTCTGACGCGGATTACTACTTTGAAATCAAGACCCAAGCGGGGGATAAGTACTACTTCCCCGCAAAAACGATGTCGTTCAAAGCCGGCGTTGGTTCGGTCAACGACATCACCAAGGCAATGGTGATGCTTGAGATCAGCACGTCGTCCAGTGGCGTCGGCGTGGTTACTGTTTTGGCTGCCTGATAGCGGCTAACCCCGCACGGACCTGCCGCCGACCCGTTCTTCGCGGGACGGGAAGGCGGCGGGCACCGGCAATCATCCCGCGAGGAACTACAAATGAGCAAAGAACTTCTAGACGAGTTTTCCGACTACTTCCTGACCGACACATCTGCTTTGGACATCGAGTTGCCTGACGGCAGCCCGATGCTCTACCCGCGCAAGGATGGCCAGCCCGTTCGCATCCATGTGTACGGCCCCAGCACCAAGCAGTACCAGGCCGCGCAAGAGGTGCTGACCCGCGAGGCGACCAAGCGTGTCGTGGCAGCGATGGGCAGCAAGAAGAAGGAGGCCGAGGACAAAGACGCCGATGTCAAGTTCTTGACGGCCATCACGGCTAGCGTTGAGAACTTCCCGTACCCCGGGGGTGCCGAGGCTATGTACCGCGAGCCGAAGCTGAAGTACATCGCAGATCAGGTGCGCGGTCATGTCAATGACACCGCCAATTTTTTCGCAGATGCGCCGAGCAGCTAACGCTCTGGGCGCAGCAGTTGGCGTGGCTGCACTCCGCGCCTAAGCAGAACGAGAAGGACACCAGCCCCAAGGCCCGGATGGAATCCATCCGCGAGTCGGGGGGCGAGGTGGAACTGCCTGACCTTGAGACCGTGGAGTACCTGGCGGTCTGGTGGCAGGACATAGGCATGGTCGAGTCTGGCGGCATGGGGCAAATCCCCTTGTCGTCGGGCGAGGTCATCGCCTGGGCAACTGGAACCGGCAAACACCTGACACCGTGGGAGTTTTCGACTCTCCGGCAGATGAGTCGTGCCTATCTCCAGATGGCTCACGAGGCAGAGCAATGGACGTGTCCCGCGCCGTATGGATCGGGGACGTGGGACAGGCAAGTGGTGCAGGACAGGCTGCGGCAGATGTTTGCCGCTAAGGGAGCGACTGATGTCGAGAACGGTGGGTGAAATCCAGCTTCAGATGGCGGCGGACATTGCCCGTCTCCGCAAGAGCATGGATGAAGCAGAGCGCACCGTTGGGCGCTCGATGGGCCGCATCACCAATTCGGTGGAGTCGGCCCGTCGTGCGTTTCTCGCACTCGCTGCGGTCAGCATCGGCGGCGGTCTGCGCCTACAGATTCAGGAACTCGTTGGCGCGCTTGATTCGTTCAACAAGTTTGAGACGCAACTCAAGCTCGCCACGAAGTCGCAGCAGGAATTCAACGGGGCACTCTCCGAGTCCAAGCGCATCGCCTCGGTGGCGCAGGCCGATCTGGAGAGCGTGGGCACGCTGTATGCGCGGGTCAACAACGCTTTGCAAGACTACGGCGCATCGACCGCCCAGATATCGGCCATCACCGAGGGCTTCGCGCTTGCCCTGAAGACCTCCGGTGCGACTGCGCAGGAGTCTCGCTCGGCCATCATCCAGTTCTCTCAAGCAATGGCAGCCGGTGCGCTGCGGTCGGAAGAATTCAACTCGGTGGCAGAAGCGTCACCGAAGTTCATGCGCCTGCTTGCGGACAGCCTGGGCGTGCCGGTGGGCGAGCTTAAGAGGCTTGGCTCCGAGGGCAAGCTGACCACGGACGTATTGGCCAATGCGCTCATTCCCAACTTGGAGAACCTGCGTAAAGAGGCGGCTCAGATTCAGACCATCGATGGCGCGTTCACCCGCTTCACCAACAGCCTCAAAGAGACGCTGGGCGCGCTAGACAAGCAGTTCGGCATCACCCAGAAGGTCGCGGATGGGCTGAAGTTCATCGCTGACAACGGGCGTGAGTTGACCATCGTGCTGACCGGCATTGTGGCCACGGGCATCACTGTGTGGCTGGCTGGGATGGCGGTCAAGGCCGGCACGGCCACCATGTCCCTCATTGCCACGGCAAATGCCGCTCGTCTGCTGGCAAAGGCTGAGGTTGAGGCAGCGGTGGCATCTGCCACTGCAAGCGTGCAGTCTGCGCGCGCATCGGCCGCGCTGACCGCAGGTATGCGCGCCAAGGCTGACACCCAGATTCGCGCTGCCGCCGAGGTGGCCAAGGCAGAGGCTGCGCTCACTGCCGCGATGGCCGCTCAGACCCGAACGGTGGGTCTTGCTGCGGCGGGCCTGACCGGATTTAGAGCTGTCGTGGCTGCGCTGGGTGGCGGGCTATCGGCGATCATCACCGTGATCGGTTTGGCTGCCACGGCATTTTTGGCATTTGGGTCTAACGCGGGCGCGGCGGCAACGGTCACAGATAAGTTGCGCGAAAAGCAAAAGGCGCTCAATGACGAGATGACTCGCGGCAACAAGATTTCGGCCGAGGGCAGAGAGCGCGAGATTGTTCAAGAACGCTTGCAGTTACTGCGAGAAATCGAAGCGAGCAAGCGCATCGTCACGTCAGCAGACACGCAACTCAAGTTTGGCATTGGCGACGACGGTGACCTAGCCCAAGCCTCTTCCGCGCGCCGCGCCGCGATAGAAGACCTGAAACTGCAACTGATGGGCTTGGCTGAGATTGACAAGCGTCTGGCCGAGCAAAAGGAAGCTGTAAAGCAGCTAGAAGCGCCAAGTAGCCTTGCCCTGTCACAGTTCATCGGTGGTTCAGCAGATGACCTGAAGAGGGCATCCACCAACGCTGAGAAGCTGAACTCTGAACTCGACGGCATCAACACGCGCTATGATCGGCTGAAGGAGCTGGTGGCGGTTGTGATGCGCGAGCGCGGCGCAGATCAAGCCACCATTGACCGCAGCATCGTCGCCATTGAGAAGCGCAGGGTCGTCGAGGTCAACGCCGCTGTCGCATCGACCAAGGGTGCCAAGGAAGCTGCTCGCGGGCAGCAGAATCTCCTCAACTTCTACGAGGACGTGTCGCAGGCCATCGCCAAGCGCCTTGTCGATCTCAAGGAAGAGAGCGAGTCAGCCAATGGCTTGACGGAGGGCGACAAGCTCGCCTCCCGCGTCAAGGTGCTGCTTGCTGAGAATTACAAGCAACTGACCGCCGCGCAGCGCGCCTCGATTGAGATGGGCCTGAGCGAGGTGCTGCGCCAGGAAGAGGCCAACGCGCAGTACAAGGAAGCGGTGGAGCGCCTGCAAGCGTACACCGATGCTTTCCTAGAGGTGCGTAACGCCACGCTGGAAGCCACGCTGACCTCTAGTGAGTACCAGACGCTGCAACTGCGCCAGAAGGGCTTGAGCGAGGAAGTGGCCCGCGCGTTCTTGGCCGAGAAGCAAGCCGTTGAAGGCGTGGCGCAGTCCTATGCCACTCTGCGTGACGCGCAGGCCGATGCGGCGGCGTTGAGGGCGCAGAACAAAGAGACCGAGCGGCAGATTGCCGTCATCTTCGGTAACGCGCAGGCGCTTGGTGAACTGCGTGCGGCTGAACTGGATGCCACCGCTGCCATCCTTGAGCGTAACGCAGCATACGTCGAGACCAACGCGCTGGGGCTGGAGAACGAGGCCGCGCTCCGCGAACAGGCCAAGGCCATCCGCGACACCGCCGAGGCATACCGCGAGCAGGCCAGCGAGACCCGTCGTGGCGGCGCGCTGGATAGCCAGTTGCAGATCGCCCAGGACATTAAGGAGGCGTTCGGCCAAGTTGGTCAGGCGTTTGCCAATAGCCTGTTTGACGGCGCGCGCAAAGGCAAGTCCGTCATGCAGGACTTGCTCGACTTCATCAAAAACTCGTTCAAGAACCTTGTAGTCCGCGTGCTGGTGAACCCCATCATCAATGGCATTGGTGGGGCTGTGTCCGGCGCGTTCGGCCTTGGTGGCCCTCAAGGCTCCGGCACGCTCGCCACTGGCACAAACGCGCTGGGCATTCTCGGCGCTGTGCAAAACATCGGTTCGGCGTTGTCCGGCGGCATTATTGGCTCGCTCGGCAAGCTGTCGTCCACATTCGGCAGTATCGGCTTCGAGAGCGGGCAGTCATTCCTTGCTGGAATCAGCAATTCATTCCAGGGTGGTGTCGGCACTTTTGCCTCGACTGGCGCGGGCAGTAGCGCCTTTGGCGCTGGTCAACTGTTCGGCAAGGCTGCGCCGTTTTTGCCAGCGGTGTTCAGCCTGTTGCAGGGTGACATTAAGGGCGCCGCATTCTCGGGTGGCGGCGCAGCGATTGGCTCTCTGTTTGGCCCCGCTGGTGCGCTGCTCGGCGGCAGCATCGGCTCGCTGCTCGGCAGTTTGATTGGGTTCGGCGGTGGCACTCCGCACAGTGGCGGTTCGGTCGGCGTATCCGCAGACGCGGGCAGCGTCATCGGCTCGCGCAATCTGAGCGCAGCAGCAAAACGCAGCACCGATGCTGAGTTTGGCTACCTCCGCGCTGCATCGCAAGGCAAGTCGGCCATCGGCGATGCCCTCAAGCCGGTGATCGAGCAATTCGCCGCCAGCCTCTCGCTGCTGACCAAGACGAACATCAAGGTGGCGGCGGGCATTGGCGCAGATGGCGAAGATGCCTCGCAGGCGTTCTTGCGCGTCATTGAAGGCGCGAAGGAGATTTTCGGGCCAAAGGGCGGGGCATCGACGGCCAACTTCAGCAAAGACATCAAGAAGGGCGCGGAGCAGTTCGTCAAGTTCGCGCAGGGCGAGGGCTTTGTTCGGGCGCTGCAAGCGTCCAGCGCCGAGGCGTTTGTGAAGCAGGCGTTCGGCAAGTTCAACATCAGCGGCAAGGTCGGCAAGTCCAACATCGACCCAGCAGCGGTGCAGGCCGTGGCGCAGGCGGTGGCAACGCTACAACAGAACGCCGAGCGACTCAATCGCGTGCTGGGCATCACTGCCGAGCAGGTGGTGGCGTTGGGCGACGACCTCGCATCGTCGATGCAGCGCCTTGGCGGCGTTCTTGCGCTGGTGCCGACGACGTTCGAGGATGTCCAATCCGAGTTCACCAAACTCGGCGCGGACTTTGCCAAGTTCGGCCTCGCGCTGCCCGAGACCGCCGCCGACTTCGTGCAGGTGTTCAAGTCAATCGACAAGTCCACCCAATCTGGCAAGGCGCTCGCCAACGCGATGCTCGACCTCGCGCCGTCCTTTACGTCGGCGCTGCAAGCGCAAGAGTCGTTTCGGCAGGCAGCGGCGCAAAACGTGGCGAACATTGAGGCGCAGCTTGGTGGCGTGTTCGGGTCAATCATTGCAGAGCGCGATGCGGCGCGAGCGACGCTTGAAGGGCTGGTGCGCGACCAGATGCAGGCCATCGAGCAGACTGCCACCGGCTTCGATGACATCATCAAGTCGCTGCGTGACTTCCGAGATGAGCTGGCCTTTGTGGCCGCTGACGTTGGCGGCGGGCAGTTTGCGCTGTCGTTAGCACGCGGTCGCTTCCAATCTGTTGCAAATCGCGCCGCGCTGGGCGACCTTGAGGCTGCGGGCCAATTGCCCGATGCCGGTCGCGGCTTGCTGAAAGTCGCTGCCGATCAGTCAGCCACGCTTGAAGATTTCCTGCGCGAACTGGCGCTAGTGCAGAGTGGGGTTGACGCTGCGGAGGCGACAGCGGTTCGGCAAAAGTCGCTGGCCGAGCAGCAACTGGATGAGCTTAAGGCGCAAGTGCGGGGGCTGGTTGACCTCAAATCCGGCCAACTCACCGTCAAACAAGCGATTGACAAGCTACAAACGGCAGAAAGCGCGGCGGAAAGCGCGACCTCGCAACTGACCGCGCTCGGGCTGATAAACACCTCGGTTGTGACGTTGGGCGAGCAACTATCCGCTGGGCTTGCGGCGCTTGGCGCGGCCCGCGCCGAGCAGTCGCGGGTCGAAGGTCTGGTTTCTGCATCGCGTGCGACCAACAGCAGCGCCGCTGCGGCCAATGCCGACTCCGGCTTGGTTCGCAAGGCGGTAGACAGTCTCTCGTCTTCGCAGGTCTTGGCTGCGCTCGGTGCCACTAGCGCCGCTGAAATCAATGCGCTCAAGGCCAGCACGGGTGCCAAAACCACCGCGCAATTCCGTGACGTGCTGCGTGGCCAGACCCTAGATCGCGTTGAATACTTCGCCAACGGCGGCGACTTCGGCGGCGGTCTGCGGATTGTTGGCGAGCGCGGTCCCGAGTTGGAGGCAACCGGCCCGTCGCGCATCTTCAACGCCAACCAGACCCGCGACATTCTGAGTGGTGGAAACAACGAGGCGATGGTCATCGAACTCAAGGCCGTCCGCGAGGAACTCGCCTTGCTGCGGGCTGAAGCGCAGTCGGTGGCGGTATCTAGCGCCAAGACTAAAGACATCCTGATGCGGGCCACAGACGGTGGTGACAACTACATCCTGACCAAGGCGGCATCATGAGAATCATGCCTCCGGTGGCCGTAACGACGGCCAACCTCACCAGCAGCAGCATCGCCGAGCCAGACACGACGGCAACGCCGCCAGAGGTCGCATGGACCGCCAGCACCACCTATGCCGCTGGCGACATCCGCATTCGCACCACGACGCATCGGCGGTATCTGGCGCTTAAGGCCATCGCCAACACGGTGACGACGCCGCCGGAAAACGACCCGACAAACTGGTCGGACATCGGCCCGACGAACCGTTACGCCATGTTCGATTACACCCGCAACGTGGCCTCGACAAAAAGCAGCGTGACCAGCATCACGGCGACGGTGACGCCAGGGTCGTATACGCCAGCCGTGGTGTTGACCGGCATTAACGCCGAGACCGTGCGCGTGCAGGCCACTAGCGGCGCGGCGACGGTGTACGACAAGACGGTGGCCCTCTCCACGCGCAGCGCCGCTGATTGGTACGGCTACTTCTTTAATCCGTTCACGTTCCGGAAAAGCGCGTTTTTCCTAGATTTGCCGCTCTACAACAACGTCGTGATTACGGCGACGCTGGGCCGCGCAGTGGCTGGAACTTTGGGCGTGCAACACGTGACGATGGGCCTGCCGACGTTTATTGGCTCGGCCAATTATGGCGCGACGACGGACATCCTCGATTTCAGCAGTGTGACCCGCGACGCTTTTGGTAATGCCACCCTGGTCAAGCGCAAAAACGTGCCAATCATGAACATGAACATTATGGCCAGCAAGGCATCTGTCCCCGCCATTGCCCAACTGCGGCAAACCTACGCGGCAACGCCGCTGGTGTTCTTGGGCATTGAAGACAGCGCCGACGACTACGCCGACAGCTTGGCGCTGGTGGGCATCTATAAGCGCATGACCATCGCGGTCGAGTACCCGCAAAACGTCCTAATTAACTTGGAGGCCGAGGGCATCTAATGGCAATCAACACATCAATCACCACGCTGCCGACGCCTCCGACAAGCACGGACAGCGCAACATTCTCGACTCGCGCCGATGCGTTTCTGGCGGCGCTGCCAACTTTCCAGACGCAACTCAACAGCTACGCTGGAGAGGCCAACAGCACTCAGACGGCGATCAATGCCACCCAGAGCGCCGCCGCAGCCTCAGCATCGTCGGCGCAAGCGGCCCAGAGCGCCGCCGCAGCCTCAGCATCGTCGGCGCAAGCGGCATCCGACGTCGCTGCCGGTGCCGCCAACTACCGGGGCATCTACAGCGCCGCGACCACCTACACGCTCGGCCAGTCGGTGTCGTTCAGCGGCGCGGTCTACATCGCCAACAAGACGAACCTCAACATCACGCCTGTGAGCGGGGCCGATTGGTTCCTCATACCCAACGGCGATGTGACCCTCAATGACACGCAGACGCTCACTAAAAAGACGCTGAGCGCGCCGGTGCTAGTCTCGCCGCGCAACAACACGGCGAGCTTCTCGCCCGCCTCTGGCGGCACGGTGACGCTCGATCTCAGCACCGCTAACGTGTTCGTCATCACGCTGCCGAGTAGCGGCACGGTGACCATCGCTGCGCCGACCAACCCGCCTGCGAGCGGCACCTACTTTGAGTTCGCGCTGAAGTTCGTCACGCAGGGCACAGCGGCTGTCACGTTCAACGGCGCGTTCAAGTTCCCCGGTGCGGTGGCGCCTGGTCTGACTGCTGTCACGGGCAAGGTAGACACGCTAGTGGCCTACACGACGGATGGTGGCGCTAGTTACCAGACGTTCACCGCAGGGCTGAACGCATGACGCGCCTTCTGATGGCCGCTGCTGGCAATGCGCTGGGTGGTGGCGTAGACGAGTATTTCAAATACGTCACCATGCTGCTGCACGGCGATGGGACTAACGGCGCTCAGAACAATACGTTCCTAGACTCCTCGACCAACAACTTTACAATTACCCGTAACGGTAATACCACGCAGGGTTCTTTCAGCCCGTATGGTAGTAATTGGTCGAACTACTTTGATGGTAGTTCAAGTTATTTGAACTTTGGCAATCAAACGGCGCTTCATTTGGGCAGTGGGGATTTCACTGTTGAAACATGGATATTTAAAAACGCCAATAACTCTTATATGACTTTGTGCGGAGATTTTGCTAGCGCATCAACAAATACATTTCAAATACTTGCTGATTCCGGTGGAACAAAAATAGGTTGGTATAATGGGGCTACTAATTCATTTACAATTACAAGTGTAGCAACCATTCCGCTGGCAACTTGGACTCATATTGCTTTTGTTAGAAGTGGTACAACATTAAGTTTGTATATTAATGGTTCGCTTGATTCAAGTGCTTCACTTACAACAAACTATAATGCCTCAACATCACTTTATGTTGCACATACCCCAGAACTAGCGGCGGGAAGATATTGGAATGGATACATCTCCAACCTACGCATCGTCAAAGGCACCGCCGTCTACACCTCAGCTTTCACGCCCTCGACCACCCCGCTGACTGCCATCTCCGGCACCAGCCTGCTGTCCTGTCAATCCAACCGCTTCATCGACAACAGCACTAACAACTTTGCTATTACGCGTAACGGTGATGTATCTGTCCAACGCTTCAGCCCGTTCTCTCCGACTGCTTCTTACGCCACGGCAACGATCGGTGGGAGTGTTGTGCTTGATGCGGTTAATGACACGCTCGTAACACCAATCAACAATGCTTTCAATCTTGGAACTGGAGCGTTTCAAATTGACTTTTGGATGTATCCAACCGGCTCGCCAGCTCAGTTCGCGGGGCCGTTTGGAACCAATAACAATGGGGGCACGGGCGGAATCTTCTTTGCAAACAGAAATGGCAACCTAGACTTTGTATCAAACAACGACAACATTACGCTGATTCGTACGACGTACCCGGCATTGAATTCTTGGTATCACGTTGTCCTTGTTAGAAACTCTTCAGGGTTGCGGGCATTCTTTTTAAATGGCGTAAGAATTGGTACAGCAAGCGACGCGGCGGACTTCAACCAGACACAGTTTACTATTGGTGCGTACAACGCATCGAATGGCGGCTGGCCCGGCTACATCTCAAACTTCAGAGTTATCAAAGGTTCAAACATCGTAGACCCTAACTCATCAACGATTACTGTTCCGACTGCCCCAACAACCGCAGTCACCAACACCAGTCTCCTGCTCAACTTCACCAATGGTGGCATCTTCGACAACGCGATGATGAACAACCTAGAAACTGTTGGTGACGCTCAAATTTCGACTAGCGTGAGGAGGTTTGGTACTGGGTCGCTGGCGTTTGATGGTACGGGGGATTATATGGTCTTGCCGGCAAGTCCCCAATGGCTTATGTCTGGTGATTGGACTATTGAATGTTGGATATACCCAACCAGAGTTACAGGCGTACAAACTTTGGTTGAAACAAGAAATAGAACAACAAACGCAAGCCCGGTTTTGTACTTGAATGGTTCTAATCTAGTAATCGACACCGGAACCGCTCCGGTTGTGTCTTCTGGGACTATTTCCGCAAATACATGGCAACACGTTGCGGCAACAAGGTCTGGAAATTCTTGGCGTATCTTTATTAATGGTACGCAAGTTGGCGCAACAACAACCAATACAACCGCTTATACGACCGCATACGGATGTTGTGTTGGTAGCTCTTTCTATAACGAAGACTACGCCGGCTACATTGACGACCTGCGCGTCACCAAGGGTTATGCCCGTTACACAGCAAACTTTACCCCGCCGGCTGCGGCGTTTGCCGACAAGTAAGGAGATTTCATGCTTATTGCCAAGACAGTTGCGCCGCACGACCCGCAGGACTACCGCGAAGCCTTTCCGAACACATCGTTCCCCGCATCCGGCCCCGACGAGGATTTCCTCACGCAGAACGGCTACGCCAAGGTGTCGGTCTTCCGTGAGCATGACCGTGCCACGCACAAGCTGGTGCCGTCGGAGCCGGTGTACGAGGCACCATTCGTCTACACCGTGAGCGTGGTCGCCAAGACCGCCGAGGACTTGGAAGCGGAGCGCAGGGCAGGCATCCCGCAGAGCATCACGCCGCGCCAAGCCCGCCTCGCACTGCTTGCCGAAGATTTGCTCGACGCGGTGGAGAGCGCATTTGCCAAACTGCCAGAGCAGCAGCGCAAGGCCGCACAGATCGAGTGGCAGCACGCATCGGCCATCGAGCGCAACAGTCCGCTGGTGAGCCAGTTCGGCCCGCTGCTCGGCCTGACCGAAGCGCAGATCGACGAACTCTTCGTCAGCGGGGCGCAGCTATGACCGACCTCGAACCTATCCTGCAAACCGCCGGGCTTGGCGGTGGTGCGCTCGCGGCGCTCTGGCTGCTGGTCTCCAAGGTCCGCGCAATGGCCGCATCGGATGGCGCATCGGCGGGCAAATCAGCCGCCGAGAATCGTCTGTACGAGACGCTGTCGTCTGAGAACTCGCGCATGGCTGGCCGCATCGCCGAAAATGACCTTGTGCTGCACGGTATGCGCTCGGACATGGACTCGCTACAGCGCCGCTGCGATGCCGAGCGGCTTGAAGCCTTCCAAGAAATCAACAAGCTGCACACCCGCGTTGACGAACTGAACGCGGCTGTTGCGCTGTGCCAAGCGCGGCATTTTGAAAAAGATGCGCAGGACGAGCTGGGCCGCACCGGCCAGATTGATCGCCGCAAACCGCAGACGCCTCGAGGCCGGAGGTCGCCGCCATGAGCAAGGACGGATTTATGGCCCTGCTGGCGGCTGTGATTGCGACCGTCTCCATGATCGTCGTGTTGAGGCACGTCTGATGTTTGCGCTGCCTCGCATTCCAATCATGTTTTTCGTTGGCGGCGTCGCGGTGCTGACGCTGGTGGCGCTGATTCATCACCTTGGCGCAAACGCTGGCCGCTATGAGGTGCAGCAAGAGTTCGACGCCTACAAAGCGCAGCAGCACGACTTGCTGGAAAAGGCGAGAGAGCGCACCGAAGACCTTGAGCGCCGCGCTGATGCGGCCACTGTTGCCATCCAAAAGGATACCGATCGTGCTTATAAAGCCATTGATAGTCGCCGCCGCGCTGGCCTTGACCGGCTGCGCAACCACCCCGATTCCGGTGGTATCAAACTGCCCGAGCCTGCCGCCACTTGCGTTGCCGCCGACGCCGAGCCGGGACTGGCAAGCGGAAATGGAACAACTGCTTGGCTTATCGACTACGCCGCCGACGCCGCAAAACTCCAAGCCGCACTAGATGCGTGCGTGGCGCAATACGAGGCCGTCCGTGAGGTGATGCATTGATTACCCTAGCTGACTACTTCATGGGCCGCATTGAAAAATACGGCAAAGAGCTGACTGACGAAATGCGTGACGATGCCGAGCGCACGGTAAGCCTCGTCAACCAGCTAATCGCCTCGATGCAAGCCGATGGGATGCACGTCAATGGCGTCGTGTCCTCGGGCTGGCGACCGACTGCGGTCAATTCATCAACGCCCGGTGCGGCGAAAAAGTCTAACCATTTGCTGTGCCGAGCCTGCGATCTATCCGACCCCGAGGGCGTCATCGACGCGTGGTGCCTGGCTAACACGGACAAGCTGGAAGCCATCGGTCTGTGGTTGGAACACCCTGAGTCAACGCCAAGATGGTGTCACGTTCAGATCGTTCCACCGGCCAGCGGCAAGCGCGTTTTTCACCCGTAGGGCTAGGCCGAAGCAGGGCGTTTTGCCCCAAAAATCGTTTTCCCAACCCTAAAATTGCCCCTTGTAGAATCAAAGAGTTGCGAGCGTTTTGCGTTTTCAGTTGGGAAAACGATTGTGCCTTAACCTATTGAATCTATGGAACTCGTGGACTGACTTAAAATCCGCCGGTCGCAAGACTTTGCCGGTTCGAGTCCGGTTCCCGGCACCAGTATTTACGCGGGTTGCGGGCCGATTTGGAGCAAGTCCAAACGCAATCGTTTTCCCAACTATTGCAATCGTTTTCCCAACCCCCCTCGGTCAGCGGGTCGGTTTCACCGTTTCGCCAACGCGGCGATAGACCGTCTGGGTGATCTGCTGCCGGGTATGTCCGAGCAGCTTTGAGGCATGGTCAAGGTCGGTCTCGCTCGCCGCCTTGGGCCTGATGTCGCGGAACTGGAACTGGCGAATCTCGTCGGCAATCTCTGGGTGCGCTGCCGCTGCCGCCAACCTTGCCGCGTCCCAGCGTGATCGCAGCGATGATTCTGTGAATCGCTGGCCGCTTGGCAGACAGACCAGCGTCATGCCCACCACGCCGCCAGCTTTGAGCCGGTCGAGCAACAGCCCCAACTGAGTGCGCTCGCCATCTGCGTCGAGCAAGATGCGCAGCGCCTTGCCGGTTTTGCCCTGCCGCACCCGCACCGCGCCGTCTTTGACATCGCTCCAACGCATTTTCATCACGTCGGCGGGCCGCTGCCCGGTCAGATAGGCCAACAGCATCGCGTTCTGTAGCTCTGGACTGGCGGCGTTGTAGACCGCATCCCAAACGTCTGCGCTGGCGTAAAACGCTCGCGGCTGCTCTTTGTTGCGCGATATGCCCAAGCATGGGTTCGGCGCATCGGTGTAGCCCCAGCCGCGTGCGTGGGTCATCACTGTGGACAAGACGGCAATCTCTCGATTGGCCCGCACCTTTGCGCTGCGCCGGTCAAGGTATTGCCGGACGTGCATCGGCCTGATGGCCCCGACGGCCAATTTCCCAAACACTTTCCGCAGCGTATCCAGCGCAGACAGGTAATCTTTTTGTGTTCTGGGCGACTTGGTGGACAGTATTTCTTTGGCGTAACGATCAAACACGCCGTCCATCGTTCGCGGGTCAATGACCTGATCTTTTTCCAGTTCTGCCCATTTTGCCCGCGCCTCGTTGATGTCTGTTCCCAACGCAATCTTCACGCGTTGACCATCGGCGCTTCGCCCGTTGTAGTAGAACCCGACCCATTCCTTGCCAGATTTGAGGGTTCTGCGAACGCGCACCATGCGCGGCGGCAGGTCGCGATTAGTCGATTTGGGGCGCATCGGCTGCATAATGCCGCCTTATGTGATTGCTGAAAAGTCTGGCTCGTTGGCAGCGACCGGCTCCGGCTTGACGCCTGCCAGCTTGAGCCGAGCGTACCAGCGCCCGACAATCGGCCTGCCAGATGCGTTGCGGACAAACACCCAGCCCTCGCACTCCAACCATCGACGCTGTCCGGCGGACGTTTTGCGCCCGGTCAACATTTCCAGCTCGTCGCTTGTCAGCAATTCTGCTTCGCTCATGGCGATGTCATCCCGCTCTTTGCCGATTCCATGCACCGGCTGCAACACCAGCGACGCGACGACTTCGTGTTCTTCCACGCGCCGCCTTTCTCAAGCGAACGATATTTGCGGCAGGACGTACAGAACCGCTCTCCGGTCGCACGCTCTTGCGCAATCTTCGCCTGCCCGTGCGTCGATGTCGGCGATGTCATTTCCAGTCACCCGTGCCGACAGCGCCTTTGGTGACTTTGGCCACCATTTGCCGCTGCAACATGGTCGGCAGCACCCGCCCGATGGACCACGATCGGACCAAATCCGGCGACTCGCCAAGCAATGTCGCCAGC
>Ga0209189_1000780_pt1 | contig 25007 bp, 46 predicted proteins | sample C_130820_EF_Meta_FD_187308 | JGI IMG/M metagenome (GOLD analysis project Ga0209189, IMG submission 187308) | Freshwater microbial communities from Lake Croche, Canada to study carbon cycling - C_130820_EF_MetaG (SPAdes) (version 3) | ecosystem: Environmental > Aquatic > Freshwater > Lake... | reverse complement strand
TAGCAGCGACCCAATCCGCCGGAAGAACCTACTTTTGCAACCACGCAGACCCGCCAGGGCGCTATTACAACGCATTACACGCACGCTCACGCCTTTCTGCGCGTCGCGTGACACGCCAGACGCTTTGCGTGCATCGCACGGCAAATCGCACGCTATTGCGTCGTGAATGATTCGCACTTTCACTGCACTCGCACCGTCGTTCGTGCCTCGTCGCCCCACGACTTTTCCACGATCAGTCGTCGCACATTCGTGTCGTCAAACAAATCTTTCAGCGAGTCAAGAACAGACTTTGCCACGTTATCTACGTCCGCACGCGGCAACGCTGGCGCTGACGCTTTCACGCCACGCTTCGTGAGGTGCGATTTGGGACGTTTGAACACCGCATCGACAATCACTTCGATTGGCTCACTCAATGGCAGCAATCCAGCCTCAATCGCCGCACGCAATACGCCTGCACGGTACGCATGCACTGGATGTTTTGACGGCACGTACGCTCTTGCGAATCCACCGCGTGTGCTGACTCGCACGCGAGGCTGCGGCACTGGATCGCCTGGAACGCTGAACGTGATCGGCTTCATGCACCGAGCATCGCAGCAGCGTCAAGCAAACCGCGAAGCGTTGATGATCTCGAAGTGCCGCATGACCTGTCGCACGCCCAACCCTTCGTGAATTTCATCCACGATGTACGCATGAATCAGAGCGCCGCTGGCAAGGTAATAAACGGCGACGCCCACTTGAACGGGCCGTAAAGCGCCGTCCAGTGGGCCGCCGAGGAACTCAACTGTGATCCACTTTTGTTTCATTCGTACCGAATCACGGCGAACCAGCCGCGCGGGCCGCGAGCCACGCCTTTCTCAACGATGCGATAGCGACCGTAGAAGCAGCAGTTCCGCAATGCCGCGTCTGGCGATGACGTTGAGAAGCCAATTCCTTCCCGGCGTCCACCGTTGCGTCCGCAATGTCGCAGAACGCCGCTACGTGCCATCTCGTCAGCGTCCTGCTGCGCCGAAGTAATCGTCACCCGTCGTGCGTTGATCACGTAGTCATCCGCCTGGGACACAACGCCGCAGAACGCCAACACCAGAGCCAAGACAATCCGTTGCATAGCATTCGCTCCTTCAAGAACTGGACGCTCCAGCGTCCGATGAAGTCACGGTAGGCGAGGCGTCAAGCGTTCAGCGTTCCAACTCTTTCAGCACGCTCTCAATAATCGGATGACGCACGATGTCGCTGGCTGCGAACTCGACAACGCCAACGCCTTTGATCGCCGCAAGACGCTGCATGACGTCAATCAGCCGTCGCTCGCTGCGTGGCAGATCCGATTGGTCAGCGTCTCCAGTGACGATGACCTTCGAGCCGTCGCCGATGCGTGTCAGGAAAAGCTTCAGCTGCGAGAACGTGGCGTTCTGTGCCTCATCAAAAATCATCACAGAATTACGAAACGTCCTGCCACGTAGATACGCCAGCGGTGCAATCTTCACAGCCGCACCAACTTTTTCGCGGTCCTTCGTGTGACCCTTCCGACCGGCAATGCGTTCGATGGCATCGAAAAACGGAATCAAGTACGGACCAACTTTCTCTTCAGCCGTTCCCGGCAGATACCCGAGTTGCTCAGTCGCCACGCTCGGTCTAGTGATGACGATGTGCTCAACGGTGCCGGCCAGCAGCTGCTGCACAGCGTAGCCGCTCGCCAGATGCGTTTTCCCGGTGCCAGCCGGTCCCAAAATAAACGTGATGGAGTTCCGCCGGATGACGTCTAAGGCGGCTTCTTGCGTCCTGTTGCGAGGCGTGTAGCCTTCGCCGGGATGTGCAACTGGTGGCTGTCGCTTCTGACGCCGTGTCTTCTTCTCTTTTCGCATCATGGCTAGGTTAGCCCGTGAAACTTAAATCCGTCCCACGAGTACCGAGGGATGCTGAACCGCTCTTCCTTCGGCGTCGCTACGATTCGCCGTGCTCGACACTCAGCCGCACGCTCTTCGATCTGCTCTGGCGTCGGATCGTCCGCAAAGATGTCCTTCGGTGCCTTCTGGCGGTTTGGCAGCTTGTGCCGTGTCTTCAGCCGATGCACGAACGACTGCGAACAGCCGAGGGCGGCGGCGATCTCCGAGTAGGAGTCGCCGCGCGCCCACAGCCGATGCAGTGTGACAGCGCAGTAATCAACGGATCGTCCCTGCGGCATGTTATTCCTTCGCCAACGGCATGATGACGCCCGTGTTGTCGCCGCACCGCAGGACGACAGCCGACTCAGCGTCAACGACCTCGATGCTGACCGTCGGTTCTTCGTCGCCGTCAATGCCGCCGAGCCATTCAACGACGAAGGCGGGATCTAACTTGACGCCTGCCTTGGCACCAGCCTCGACGATGTCGCACGTCACGCTGGATTCGCCTTTCTCGGCGCTTTGACCGTGCAGCCAGATGCCGTCAGCACTGAAGGCGTACTCGACGCCACGGGACTCCTCCGACGAGCAGATTGCAGCCGCCCGAGTAGCAGCAAGAAGCGACGAGCGTTCCACGGTGGTAGACGCCACGTCACGCTCTGGCAGCACGTCACGCCATCGAGGAAATCTTCCTTCCATGAGCAATGCCGTGACCGTCGCCGTGCCGACAGTGGCGACGACTTCCTTGCCGGTCGCCTCGATCTGCACGCTGTCGTCGCCGGCCTGGTCCGCGAGCCGGGCAATGACCTGCATCACCCGAGCCGGCACCAGCGTCGTCGAGTTGTCCACCGCAAGGTCATGCTCGCACCTCACGCTAGACAACCTTCTGCCGTCTGTTGCAACGAACGTTACAACCTCGCCTTCAACCTCGATAAGCACGGCCCCGAGTGCGTAGCGGCTCGATTCAGCGTCTGCCGAGAAGACGACGCCACGCACCGCACGCACGAACTGGTCAGCCGGGAGCCTTGTGATGGGCTTCGTGCCAACCGGCTCCCACGTCGGATACTCTGCCGCATCCTCTGTGGGCAGCGTCCACGTCCCGCGTCCAGCCGTGACGACGCAGCTGCTGCCGTCAGGCGTCAGCGTGATCTCGTCGCCCGTGGTGCTCGACAGGATGGCGTGCAATCTGTCTTTCGGCAGTAGGAAATTGATGCCGGGGGGGGCGTCTATTTCCACGTCAATGCGGATCTCGCCGTCACTCCCAGACAGAACCCCGTCCGACAGGAGCACGTTCTGAAGAATGGGCCGCACGCTCTTTCCAGGCACTGCTGCCGCCACGGCGTTCAGTGCCGCCTTGAGTGCCGGTGCCGACAGGGTCGTGCCACCAGCCTTTGTCTTTCGTCGTTCCTTCGTTGCTGTCATCCTTTGATTCCTTTCGTAGAGAACATCCAACCAACACGCCAAGGGAAAACATTCCCGCAGCGATGATTTGTCCAACAGCGAGCATGGCGAGGTTTTCGGTGCTCACAGCCCCACCTCCGTGCGCTCAATCACGCTTGCCAGCCTGATGCAACGGTCAAGCGTGACTTCCAGCGTCTTCGCAGCCGTCTCAAGCAGAATCCTGTCGTCGTCGCTGACGTCGTCGTCCCACGCACGATCCATGAGCGCCTGCACAACGTCGGACGGTGCTGGGAGGTGGACGAAGCTCATGCGTCACCGCCTTCGCGCTGTGATTTGATGAACTCCATGACGTCCGCACCAAAGACGTAGACGCGATCTGCAAAGACAAACGCCTTCAAGCCCTTGCTCATGGCAAGGGAAACATCCTCTGAATCCCAGCCAAGACGGCTGACAAGCTCGTGGGCCGTGTACATGGCGTCAGCCACGACTGCACCTGGGTAGTAAATTCCAGTGGCTGGCTTCTTGCTCATGCGTCACCGCCAATCACGCGGATGGTGCGAGCCTCGCCGTCCTGCCAAGTAATCCAGCCCTTGCGCCGCATGGGCCGCAAGTGGCACATGACGCCGTTGGTCGTCCACTTGAACGCCTGGCCGATCTGGCGAATCGTCGGGCTGTACCCGTGGACGTTGATGTAGCCGGAAATCCAGTTGAGGACGTCCTGCTGACGGGGCGTGAGGGGCTGGCGTTCTGTTGCTGTGGTCATGTGTCCTCGTCCTTGAGTTTGATGGATGATGCAAGCGCGGCGACCGTGCCACCGCTTCGCTTTTCACGACGCCAGACGGCGTACTCAGAGTCGGTCATGGATCGATTGGAGTCCGACCGGAAGAATCTCCGCTTCGCTTGGTCAACAGGCGGCGCAGAACCCGGTGAACGTGCAGCCTCTCGGTGGGTGCCACCACGATCCTGGCACTTGCTCAACCACACTGTGGTCAGCCAGCGTCGCCAGTTCGATTTCTTTGCCTTCTTCTCGTGGGTCTTCAGCCACTGGGTGGCTTTAGCGAGTTCGACGGGAAGGTCAGCCGCCGGGTAAGCCTGTGACCATTCCGCATGGTCAGCGTCGGTGATTCCTTCCCAGCCTGATTCCGCAGACCACCGAAGCGGATCGGCTGGCTTTGACCTCGCTCGCGTAGCGGGCGTGGTCAGAGCACTACTAGGATTAGAGGTAGAAGGATTAAAGGAAGAAGGATATAAGGCGCAAACCGCAGTTTTTTTTAACGGCTCGCCGTGAAATTTCACGATTTCGCCTGTATCGGCCGCAGGAATGCCATTTGGCTGCTCTGACGGGTGGCAACGCTGGTGCTCGGTGAACGTGGGTATCTGTAGGTAGTTCTGCTCGCCGACACGGTAGGCGACGACGAAGCCGCGAGCCTCCAACTGGCCCAGCAGCGACACGATGTCGCAGTTGTCGTACGGGAAGAGTTCTGCCTTGATCCGCAGTGGGCGGCATTCCAGACGCCCCTGAGAGTCTGCGAGCGTCCACAGGCCGGCGAACAGCAGGCGTGCCATCGGCTCGCATTCTGCCAGGTACTCGTTCTTGAAGAACGACGGCTTGATGCTACGAGTTCGTGCCATCGTCGGCCTCCTCATCGCCTTCGTAAATGTCGCGCAATTGCTCGGAGATGATGTCTCTGAAAACAGCCCAGCTGTTTACGTGCTTGGCGAACTCAACCATTCGCTCAACGTCAATGCCAGCATCACGAGCCTCCTTCAGCAGCGCAATGCACCCGCCTTCATTTAGGTGGGCGCAGCGTCTGCGAAGAATTCCTCGAATGTAGAAAAGCCTTCCGACTCCAGGGTCGTTGTCATCTGCACGCATAACGCAACAGATTTTTGGAATCGACCAAAACGACGCGGACCTCTGCTCCGTGTCTTCCACAAATCCAGCAGCAATCAGCTTGTTGGCGGCACTCACAATTGCCTTGCATACAGGCTCGTATCCATATCTTTTCGACCAGCGACGCAGTTCGTCCTTGGCTTCGTCAGTCAGGCATGCGTTCGGTCCACTGCGAACTGATTCCAACCAAAGTCGCTCAAGCTGAGCCACCGCGTCTGACTCAATGTCAACTAGGGATAGGTGCCACTTGGCAATCAACTCAAGCTGCTGGCGTCGCTCTTGCAGCTGATCGGCCTGCGCACGGGCCTTGTTGATAGCAGCGGTTTCCGAAAGAGACCTATCTGATTTTCCAGCATTGCAAGCCTTGCAGGCTGTGATGAGGTTGAGGATTTCATTCTGTCCGCCATTGGCGACGGGCGTTATATGGTCAACCTCAAGCACCACGTCCGGTGCCTTCTGTCCGCAGTATTGACAAGTGAACGAGTCACGCTTGAACACTTCAAAGCGAACAGACTTTTTGATTTGCTGACGCGGCATAAACGCCTCCTTTCCATGCAGTTCACATACACCGCCCACAATCGACGCAATCTGGCAAAGTGGAATAAATGACATCTGTCGCAAGGCTGTATGCCTCGCTTGATTTAACGGCGTCGTCGTCGTTGTGGCAGTACCATCCGACAAGCAGTTGAAGGCGAGGTTTAAACTGTGAATACCAGACTTGATTCGCGCAGAACCGCTTTCCTGGGCGTGTAAAAATCTGCACTGCTTCATTCCTGAGGCTCGCCAGAAGCGGCTCTCGCTTGCAAAGTTCGGCAAACGCACGAACGTCTGACTTGCTCGCTGGAATCACGCACACCTCCACTCGCGTTCAGCACGCCCACTGCTACTCGTCACCACTCGTCCCGTCTCCACGATCCTGCCAGCCCGTGCAAGCTCGTTGATCCGCTTGCCGATCTGATGCGGCATCAGTCCACATCGAGCAGCGATGCCTGACGCCCCTGCTGGCCCGTGCGAAAGCGCCTCAAGGATCGCCGCGTGGTGCTCGCCTACGAACGTCTTGACGCTTTCGGCTGCGGCCTTGCTCGTCACCGGATCGGTGCGGCGAAACAGCGGCAGCGTGTCTTCGATGTCTGGCGTGATGTAGTGCGGCCTGTTCATTTGCGTGGCTCCAGATAGATGCCACGGGCAATGCACGACACGACCGACTTTGAGACACGCAGACGCTCGACGATGGCGCTCTGCTTCACGCCCTGGTCAAGCAGCTGCTTGACGCGATCGACTGGCACTGGCGGTCGTCCTGGCACAGTTCACCTCATTCCTGCGGCTTCGCTGAACACAATTCCGCTCAACGCCTGCGAAAGCGTTCCGAAAATTGCCGTCGTGTGGATACGCAGCCACGGGCTGATTGACTCAGCGTTGCTGAAAGCGACGACGTCCTTGCCGATGCTGTTGGCATAGAACACCTCCATCGCGGTGCCCCAGCTGGGCTCGTTGGCGTTGACGAGCACTAGGTCGCATTCGTCGATGGAGTCTTTGTCTAGGGAGACGATCTCTTCGGCAGCGCCCTCTTCTACGCCGCGATAGTCGTGCCGCATCGGGTCAACGCACTCAATGTCGTGGACGCCAAGAATGCCGGCGGCTTCGCTTCGCCAGCCTTTGCATTCAATGTCGAGGCGACCGTGAATCGGTCCTGCTAGGTAAATCTTCATCACGCTTCCTTTCGTGTGTATTGGCCGCGTGTCGTGCGGCACCCGGCTGCGTTACCCGAGGAGAAAGTCAGGCCGCAGCTGCGGCAGTTACTCGCCACCCATCCGCTGGGCGGCCAACGCTGCTCCGATGCAAGCAGCTACGGCAATGGCGTGCCGGTCGCTAATCTCCCGTGTACTGCGTGAACGGCGGACGTCTGGCATGCTCCTGCCGGCAGATTCGCTCGTACTTCTTCACCACCACCTCCAGCCAGCCAACGAAGTCGCTTCCAGAAAACGAACACGACTGATCGCCCGGCGGCTGCGAGGTGTTGGCAATCCGCTCTCGGTTTGCCGCCAGCCACTCCAGCACGTAGGCCACATGGCCAGGGTGAGACGTCTCGTTGCTCATGTCATGCCCTCTTTCGTTTTTGCAATCCTGTTCGTCTACCACTCGCCGCCGTAGCGGCTCCTCATCCGGTCGATGTACTCGTCCTCGCGCCCTGCCTTGAAAGCCGCCTGGGCGTGCTGATTGCCCGGCTTGACCACCAGTGGCGATCTGGCCGGCTCGTCAAGCACCTTGCCAATGTCCGTTTCCACCATGAGCGGATCGGCTTGGTCTTCACGGGCAAGGCGCTTTCGGGCTTCCTCGACAGTCTCACAGTCACGTCGAAACGTGGTCATGCTGGCACCTTCTCTCTGGATGCTGCCGCCTCAACTCGCAGCCTGTCGGCCTGCGCGAGCAGCCGATGTCCGAGTTCCTCGATACGCTGCGCCGCCTCAAGGACGGCGTCTGAAAACTCTGCGTGCCAACCAGCGGCGGGAACCAGCACGCCGCCAGACAACTTCACCATCGGATTGCCGCCGACAGTCTGCGGCTCGCCGTGCTGCACAAAGTAGCCCATGCCTTCTTTGTGGAAGTGGTGGTCACTTACGCTTGACTTGTACAGCTTCGTCATGCCGTCACCTCGTGCTCTGCCGCTTCGTGGGTGAACTCCGTGCCGTTGTCATCGGCGTTGATGAGGATTTCCGCCTTCGTCATCGCCAAGCCCACCAGTTCGTCGTGGACGTCTTTGGTGAACGTGCCGTCCTTCAGACGAGCGCCGATTCGGTCTCGGATCTTGTCCAAGTCCGCCAGGGTTTCAGCCGCGCTGACTGCCAACCGTGCCTTTCCGGCTGGGTCAGTGATTTCCGGTGCAGACGTTTTCGGCTGCTGAAGCACAACGCGAGACGGGGGGCGGTCATCACACTTGGGCCGGATCTCGACGGGCTGGCGTGGCGTTTCTGGAAACACTTCGCCGCGAAGCTCGTCAGGGTCATACGCTCCAACAGCGCCTTCCCATCCGATGCTTTTGAGTCCAGCCGTAATGGCTCGGCTGCGAAGCATCGCCTTCGGGAACTTGCTGTAGTTGTTATTGGACGCCAAGCCGGCACGCTTGGCGTCTTCCAGCGTGAACGTCTCAGTGTGTTTGTCGCCATTTGGATGGACGAGGTGAAGAACTGCCCTTGTCTCGTCCAAAACCTCAAACTGCGAGCGACCGCCAGCAGCCTTGAACCGAGCCAGCTGCGAATCGGCTGACTCAACTACCTTTCCCTTGACCATCGCCAGAGATCGGATGGCTCGCATCGGCTGCATGCCAAGCTCGTGGCCGGTCGCCGCTAACACGGCAAACTGCCACCCGGTCTTGATGTGATCTGGAAGCATTCCAGTTTTCACAGCCTGCTCGCCGTTTGCAGCAAGTTCGTTCATCGGAACAACTCGCTGTGTTGAAATCTCCGTGCTCATATCGCGTCCTTTCCTGACAATGAAACATCAACCCTTGCACCCTTGCGGAGGTTGTCCGTCGCCCACAGCGGGCGAAGATTTGTGTAGTGGCACGCTGTCTTCAGCTGCTCCGCCTCGGTTAGGTCAAAGGCAGACAGCGGTGCAATGTGGTCAATGTGCCAGCCGTCACGAGTCCAGTTGGCCCACGACATGCCATCGCTCCACAGCGACTCAATGTGAGCGACAAACTCAGCCATCGTGCATCCAAGCAATCGCACTGCTTCGCCAGAGCGAATGTTCCAGCCGTCGTAAACTTGGTTGCGGACAGCCATGTAAAACCGCCTGCGCATTGCCAACTTCGCCTTGTAGCAAGTGTCTTCACGCATCTTTTTGGCGCGGTAATTTCGACGCCACTCCCTGCTTCTGTCCCGGTTGGCAGCAACCCACTCCCTCGTTTGTGCCACTGCCTTGGCTCGCTTTTCTGGAGAACTGCGGCACTGTCGATCCATCGCTCTGTAGTGCTCGATATTCGCCTGTCGCGCTGCTCGCTGTCGTGCGTTGAGTGCGTCCCTGTTAGCGGCCCGATACGCTCGCTGTTGCTCCCTTATTTGCTCACGATTTGCCTCGCGGTACAGTCGCTGCTGCTCTCGTTCAATCTCTCGCTGACGCAAGTAGCGCTGCCTCCGCACTTCGCGGTCACGCTGCTTGTTTGGGCGAGTCATGCCGTGTCCTTTGGTGTGAAGAAATCCGGCTTTCGCGTCGTGCTAGGCCGGTGGTATTGCGTCCTTGCTCTGCGGCGTCCTGCCGCCTCCTACCGCACCGAGGCGTCATGCCTCGGGCGGCTCCTTTCAGTGCGTGATGTCCTTGACGTTGACCGACAGCCAAGCGCCGTCCACGTCCACGACCATGCGGTCGCCTTCGACGGCCTGGACGTGACCGCTCCAACGTCGCTCGGCGGTCAAGCCAGAAACGAAATCGCCGACTGCCGGCGTGTTGTTCGTGTCTTTCCAACCAGTGCCGTACGTGTCCTGCATTCCTGCGACGGCTGCTGCGTATTCGTTTTCGTGTGCCATGTGGGTCGTCTCCTTCGTGTTGAGGGCAAAGATATACAGGTGTCCAGCGGTGTCAATCTAGTGGTCAGGGATTCCAGTAAGCGATTTGGGGATTGGAAACTGCGTTCATCAGTCAGTGTTTTGCGTGTGCCGCTACCGTCACTTTTGGGCAAGAGCGTACCGCTAACGTTACTTCTGTCAACCAAGAAAACGGGCGAGCGTGGAAACAAGCAGATCGATGCTGTGAGCGACCGCCTGGGCAAGGTCGCTGTCGGTGCCGAGTTCCTGCCCAAAGCGGACCAGCACGAGCGACTGAATCAACGAGTTGATGCGGCGTTTCATCGTGGCCATCCTTGGCAAAAGAATCCTGTGTGTTGAAAGTGCCACCCGTTTCGCAGCTGTCGGCAGGCCGGGTGGCCCCACCACCTACCGTCAATCAGCCGTTAATGTTTTGCCCGTCTGCGTTCAAGACAAACCACTCCTTGTCGCCGTAGTGCTGCTCTGCGTAGTCGTTTGCGGCCTCGTCATCGCAGGCGTCAAACTCCTCAACGATTTCAAAATCTCCATTGGCACTGACGAATGCGATTCGGTAAGTCGGGTCTTCAGAAGCAAAGTCGTGGTCGCTCATGTCGTTCTCCGGGTTTCGCCCCTCGCAGGGCTGGTGTGTGATTTAGTGTTGCAGCCCGCTGGCCCTGTTGCCAGCGGGCGTGGTGGTGTTCAGAGGGCGGCGACAAACTTGGCGGCGGCGGTCTTGGTTGCGGTGGTCATCGTTTCGTCTCCGGTTTGCGTCCTGCGAGTCTCATTCGCTCGCATGGCCTGATTGTATCGTTATCGTTACTTCCCGCAAGAGGTCTTGAAAAAGATTTTTTGAATGCGGTTTTCCCCGAGAGTTATTGGGGTTTCCGCTTCCGGCTGGGCTTGGGTGCCGCCGGTTTTTCGTCTCGCCTGCCCACAGATCGAGTAGACAGGCTGGCCTTGAGCGCAACGACGTCTGCCCGTTTGACCAGCCAAGCCCGCTCGCCAGCCTTCCAGCCCGTCAGTCGCTTGTCATCGGCGATAAGCAGACGACGGATGTAGCCCTCGGTGCAGCCGCAAAGCTTCACCGCTTCGGCAACTGTGATCCATTCGTTGTTTGGAGATGCCAAGGCTACCATCCTGCCAATGTAACGCTAACGATTCTTCTGTCAAACCTACGCAATCGCCCGACCGCTGTATTCCACCACACCATCATCAACGGCATGGACAACCTTGGTCCGATTTGGTCTGAACACTCGAATCTCTGTACACTATCAACATGCCCAAAACTGGGCGATTGTTCCAGCGGATGGGGTGGCGTTCAAATCGCTGTCCATCAGTGTGCAGCGTTTTCAGCGGACAGACCGCCGACTTGAACGGCTGTACACTACCGCATACAATCGCCTCCAATTACCAAAGGAGACGAGAAATGACCCTTCGAGAGTTGCTGATTGACCGTGTCGCACCGCTGAAGAACCTGTCTGACCGCACTGTGGCGATGTACCTGAGTACCCTGGACCGCTTCCGCGACTTCCTCGGCCATGAGCCGACCGTGGATGACCTTGATGATCTGGTCGTGAGCAAGTTCCTGCGGTGGCGTCAGGTGACGCAACACAGTCGGTTCAAGCTGATTTCCCCTGCGTCGCTGGCAAAAGATTCCGCCCACATCCGTTCTCTGTGGGGATGGCTGGCGAAGAAACGCTGGAAAAGAACCAATGGCGAACTGCTGGAGTTCCCCGACTATGCCCGTCCTCGCGTCCCAAAGTGCGTGCCGAAGGCGTACAAGGCCGAAGAGCTTGCCAAGCTTGTCGAGACAGCCCGCCGACGCAAAGGGGCTGTAGCGGGCAAGCCGGCCGCCTGGTATTGGACGACCAAAATCCAAGCACTTTTCCAGACCGGAGAACGCATTGGCGCGATCATGCAGATCCGCTGGTCGGAAGTGGATCTTGAGCGCAACACGCTGACGTTCCTTGCAGCCACTCGAAAAGGCCACAGGGAGACGATTACACGCCCGATCACGCCGCAGCTGTCCAAGATGCTGGCGGCGCAGAAAGGCCCGCCAGAGGATCGCGTATGGGCGTGGCTGGATGACCGGGAAATGCTGTCTTGTTACGCCTCGCTACGTGTTCTCTGCCGGTGTGCTGGCGTGCCGTACAAGCCCTTCCACGCCATCCGCAAATCCACGGCCAGTTACCTCAAGCGGGCCGGGATCTCGGCGAAGAAGCAGCTGGGACACTCGTCGGAGGAAATGGCCGAAAACCACTACTACGATGAGGACATCACCGGGAGGGAAAGCAACCTTGACTACCTCCCCGACATCGACAAGCCGCACGAGCCGCCAGCGGCGTGATTCTCAACAAAGTTTCTACGAATGCGATGGTGTCTAATCCACGCCACCACTCAAGGAAAACCAAAATGCCGAAGAACGACCATGTGACGATTGAGCAGACAGGAAAAAGCCTCAAGCTTCAAAAGGTGCTGGCTACTTTGACGCCAGTCCTTGGCTTGATCATCGTCGCGGTTGGATTTCAGTACGCATCGCCGGAAGCGTCACGAAAGACGATTGCCAACGGCTGGCTGACGCTTGCCGGCGGTGCGGTTTGGTTTTTGTCCGCGAAAGTGTTGGCGTGGTGGCATCACGGCTGACACTACTGTCAACGGGTACGGCATTGCCGGCAGATTGCCTGCCACGCAATAACCGCGAAATGCCGTGCCTGTTACAAAACCTCGGCTCTTTTTTCTTTTGACCGAGGTTTCGTCACACTTGACGCCTCTGCCACAATGCCGCCATGCCTCACGCCATCCTTCGCTTTCGCCTGCCGGAAGAGCAAACCGAATTCAGCGCCGCCCTCCAAGGTGCCGACGCCAAAGCGGCGATCTGGCAGGTCGATCAGTATTGCCGTGGCGTCCTCAAGCACGGCGAGCCAAGCGAGGACGATCGTCGGCACCTTGAGCGGATACGCGACATACTCAGGGAAAGGCCGGGTTTACTCGATGACTGAGAAGCAGGAGACGACATGACACCTCGCGACGACGGCCCGATCATTACGCTCGGCATCATTACTCTGTGCGTGTTCTCGTACTTTGTCGGCCTCTGGGGCGGCTTGATTCAGTGCAACCATCGCTGCTACTGGTGCGGCGCGTCTCTGGAGGCGAAGTAATGGATCGCCGCAGCTTCTTCTCATGGCTCTCGTCACTCGCCGCAGGCACGGTCGCCTCGCAGCCCGCCGCCAAGCCCGAGCCGTGCCTCACTCCAGCGTATGCGGGGTTCGACGGTTCGTTTTGCCTGCACGGCAACTACAAAATTATTCTGGCGAGAACGTCTGCATCTAATCCGAAACGATGGGGAATCGACAGGCGGCGTATGGGCTACTGGCGTAACGAGGACGGATCGGTGTCGAAGGTGATCTGGCGTAACGCCGACGGCAAGCTGTTTGACCTTCAGTTCGTGCCTATGGAGGAGCCGACGTGACTGACCGAGACACATTTGCCGCAGCGGCGTTGACGGGCCTGCTTGCAGACGACGGCGACCGAGTCGATCCCGCCATGCCCAACTTCACCGCTCGCGCCTACGAATGGGCCGACGCCATGCTCCGCGAGCGATCCCGAACGGGACAAGCCGCCGCAGGCACGCCGCCGCAATCCCGAGCGGGAACAACGAGCCAATCGCATGAGGAAAGCGACGAAAAACGCATGAACACTAATACGAATCGGGACACTACACCCAGCGAGGATAGTGTGCAGGGAGAGTTTACGGACACCGTATTCAAAACTTTGGTGGAGCGTATTTCGCTGACGCAATCGCTGCTTGACGAAAACGAGCGACTCCGCGAAGTCATCCGCCGCCTCGCGGAGCAGGACGCCACGCTATCTGTGCAAGGCGGCAACGTGACGGTGACGCTCGACGCCACGCTCACCGACGAGGAGCGAAAGGCGATTGCGACAGCCGTCGTCTATCTCAAAGAGGATGATGACTTTCCCGGCATTGCCGATGACAGAGCCACGCTCCGCTCGCTGCTTGAGCGACTGCACACGTAATCGCACAAAGCGTCACGTCGTGTGCAGCGACGCGTTTCCTAGACGTATCCAAGAAACGACGAAAAAGCGACGTTTGCCAATATGTCCCGCTCGGGATACCGCACGGGAATATGGCGCAGGAATAGGCGGAAGTGTCCCGCTCGGGAAAATCACTCGTCAAAGATGTGCATCTTCGCCGCCTGCCGTCTCGCCATCGCTTCCACCCTAGCGGGCTTCCCAGGCTCTGACGGCAGCTTGTCCGGTGGCACCATGAACGCCTCAATGTCCTCGGCTAGCGATGCCGCCCGGTATTCCACCTCTCGGACAGTGTCGAGCACAAGCGTGTGGTCTCCTGCCTTGGCTCGGTCGGTCAGTTCTCCCTGCCCTCCCTTGCTCGGATCGTAAAGCAACTCAATGCACCAAGTGACGCGAGCGCCAATGCGAGCCAGCTTCGTCAAGAATTTCCGCATGGGTGGCGTTAGCCGCTCGGGCATGCGGCGTCGCTTGCCCTTCGCTGGCGGCAGATCCTCATCGCTCAACATTAGACGCTGTACCTCGCCCATGCGGTGAGTGTTGCACAGGCGTCAAGTTCGCCGGGCTTCTCGGCATGCCTGACGCATCCAAGTGCGGTTCGCCATGGACTGAAACCACAGACGAGCGAACACCTCGACAGCCTCGCGGCCCACGTCAGCGTAGAGCGTTCGCAGTTCCGGCGAGTCGCCCCACATGGCTTCGACGTCTTCTTGCACCTTGGCGATCAGCACCTTGGCATCCATCACGGCGAGGATCTGCGACTCTGGCTGCGTCCGTGCGAGCCGTGTCCAGTGCTCGGAGTTCCAACAGCGGCAGATGGCGTCTACGAACTCGTCAAAAGCCCGGCCAGCCTGGACGGCTCGCGGCCCGATCTCTGCTCGCAGCCGGCTTTTGAGGTGCGGCAGCATCCCAGCCGGCGCGTCGCCCACCGTCACCTCCCGCCCGCAGGCCGAGCAGGTGAAACAGGCGTGAGCGACGCGCCGGGCGGGTTTTTGCACTTGCACGACGCCGGGCATGGACACGCCGTTCGATGCCCGTCGCCGTGGACGATGTAGCCTCGCCCGCCGCAGTCAGTGCAGCAGGCAGGCTTAGGAGGCTCTGGCTGCGGCTGTGGAGGCTTTTCCTGTGCCGTGGTGGCATACGCTGCCGAGACCGCCGCCGAGGCTCTGGGAGCCTCACGGTCAATCTGGGCAGGGTCAGCGGACAGAGCCGCCAGTACGGAGAGCAGCCATTGCCACATGCGTCACCATCCTTGCCCGTGGTTGAGGACTCTGTTTCCGTTCTCGTCAACGCGAGCGTGGACGACGTACCGCTCTTGGTCTGGTGCCGGTTCAGCGGCCCACATAACCCACAGTCCGAGCCGCGCGAGCCGCTGCACGAACCGCAGCACCGGGCGGTCTTTATGAGGCTTGAGCGGCGAATGGTCCGATGTCGCTGCCCACCAAGTCAGCATGACGGCGACCAGGCCCACAACGACGGCGGATTGAATCTCTCGTTTGGTCATCGGTCTACGCTCCAGATCGAATAGATGAACATCACGACGCAAGCACCGATGACACTGCCGATAAGCCCAGCAGGAGCGTCACCAAACGGCAGACCGCCAGCGAGCGAACCGATGATGCCGAGACCGATGGTCGGCACCCAGCCTTCTGGGCAGCGTCCCGGCATCAACCACTTGGCGATACCACCAGCGACGGCACCAAATACGAGCCACATGACGAGCGACATAAGGCACTCCTACTGTGCGAGATGGAACGTGTCAGCGATGAGGCGAGCGGGCGACGGCGTGCGAGCCTGCTTCTCTGGTGGTGCAGGTGCGAGCCAGTTGCCGTGATGAATGTCTCTGTATTTGAAGCCCTGCGTGTCGCCGATAGCCCAAGCGTCTTCGAGCATTCCTTCAATGACGCTGCGACGCGCCCAGAACGAACCGTCAGGCTGATCGCTCGGGAACTTGTTTTCTTTCGGGCCTATCCAATTCGGTCCCCAGCTGTTGAGCACAAGGCACAAGTCGTCTGGTGCTCCGTTCTTCTTGTGCCGGATTCCTATGGCACACATCTGGTGCTGCCATGTCCCTGACGCCTCGGCGATGCCGTCCTTGTTGCGGACAGACTGAAAGCCCTGCGAACTCGCCAGCGTCACCGGGTAGCCTGACTCAATCGCAGCAGCCAGTTCTGCCCAAGTGCGGACGGCGACAACGTGCTTCAGCGAATGCTTCTTCGCCTCGGCATCAAGCCTTCCATTGTCGCCCTGGCCACCGCAGCCGTAGGCACCGTACTGCTTGGCACGCTCGCCGGAATACTCAGTCAGGTCTACGGTCGGATACTTCTGGCGATAGACGACGCCGTACTCACGCAGAAACTTTGCAGCACCGAATCCAGTGGCACCATCGGAGAATCCGCCGTACGGTTGAGCGCCGTCGCCTGGTTTGCCGCGAGCCTCAACGCGAGCGCCGCCGTACAGCGGCTCAGTCGCCGGCATCAGCGGCGGCTCTGGCAATTTGCCAAGCGACCACGATACGGCTTCTGACACGGCGACGGCGTGCATCGCACCCCAGCTGACGCAATCACCGATCAACTGCCGCCCCACGACAAACGGCTTGCCGTACCGTGCTCGATGTGCGGCATCCAGCTGCCGATACAGAAACGTATCAACGCTTTTGGCTTCCTGCATCGCCTCGGCACCGGCTTGAGAAAAATACTTTTCGTCACCGAGAGTTGCCAGAAACTGTCGAGTTCCGACAGGGTCTGGCGTGTAGCCAAACCGTGCGTCAATAGCGTCAGCCGTGCGGCGAGTGGCTCGCTCAACGAGCACGCCCAAGATCGCCATGACGATGACGAACGATACGGCACCTACAGACCAACGATCACTTCGTGACATCGGCGGCAGCCCTCGACAGGTCACGGAGTGCCGATACCCACGCCGCCCGGCTCTCGGTCGTCACCGGGCCGCCAGACGAGCCGACAGAGTCATCAAGGAACTTGTGAACGGCGTCTCTTACTTGCGGCTGGCGAGCACCAATTGACTCGCCTTTGCATCGCATCTCTCGGGCTGCAATCCGCAGTTCGTCAAACGCGACGCCTGTCTTGAGCCGCTGGTCGTGCTTGCCGTCGTACTCAATGCAATCAGCGAGTTCGCCGCACAGAGCCGACATCGTCGCCGCATCTTCCGCAGCAGTCGGGCCGACGAACTTGCCACGCAGGGTGAACGCATCCGGCGGCACCGGCACGGGCTGCGGCGTCGGCGTACTCGAGCGGCTCGGCATGAACGCAATCGCAGCAGCCACGACCAGGGCGAGTGCGGCGACGTGCTTGCCATCAATGGTCGGCATCTTCGCCGTCGCATACCACGCTTTCACCGTCTCGGTGATCTGCTGGCCGGCGAGGACGTAGATGGCAAAAGCCACAAGCAGCGCTGTGATCACGTTGACGACCTCACCATAGGGATCATTGATTCCACTGCACCGCTCGCCAGAGCGAGCACGAAGGCACGCAGGGCCGGTCGCAGGACTGCCCACGCCGGCCACGCCATCAGAGGCACGCAGCTGCTCGCCGTCGTGTCGAAAAGAGCGGCAACGGCAGCAATGGCAATAGCCTTCTTTTCTGGACCGGATAGCGTCTTCACGCGGTCAAGCGTCTCCACTGCGAGCCGCAGCAGAGCCACCATCAGTTCTCCGAACTCCTGCCACGTCAGACCGTCAGCCGCCGTGCGCCGGGCGTCAGACAGGAATTGCATGACTTTTGCGTCGAGTCCGGCGACGGCGGATTGATGGTCTGGTGCCATCCATCCAGACTAGGCCGGGGGGGAGGTGTTCTAGACCGGCTCTGCCGACTCACACTCAGCGAGGCAGGCAGCGTATCCAGCAAGGTCAATCGGTCCGTCTGCCGTCTTGTTTGGCCCAAGGAATCGTGCCACCTTGTCAAACGTCATGAAGATCGCCCAATCCGATTCAGTGAGCGGACGCTTCAGCACATCGGCAAACGCGGCGTTTATCATCCCGATAGTGCGGCGGAAGTGATGGCGTGGCCCGCCGTACTTCGGGCGGCGATCACGCACCACGTCGATGGCATCGAGCAGCAGCTTCTCGGCTGGCGTTACGTCGTCGTGATCCTTGGCCAAGATGCTGTCACCCGTCCACCGGATGTCGTCCGTTGATGCGTCCATCTCCTTCTGCCCTTGCAATATCCAATCCATCGGGATCTGCTCTTCCGGCTCGTCTTGCGGCGGTGCCTGCTGTGCCGCAACGACGTTGCCGCCGATGCGACTTTCCACTGCTGCTCGCAGTTGTGCGTTGGTCGCCTCAAGTTCCGTAATAAATCCTTGCATCTTTTTCCTTCCAATTAGAAGTCGTGCCACGTCTGCCGCGAGTGATCCACTTGTGCCGCACCATTGGCCTTGGTAGCGATATGCTCGCTGGCGTGCCTCGGCGATGTACTCGTCAGTTAAGTCATATTCCACGGGTCAAGCCTTCGGCGTCCGTAGGTCACGGTCGCAGTAGATCGGCATCGCCTTCGTCACCTCGTGCCGCCCGTGGTCAATGACGATGCACGCTTGGCACGGTGGCTCATACGCTGCCTTGATTCGAGTGGCGTATGCGGAATGCCCGATGACGCTGCCATTGGCGACGTAGCGACCGGCTCGCAACCATTGGAACTGATGCCAGTGACCAAAGCATGTGAGATCCGCCCGTTTCACAGCGTCCCACGCTGCGATAGCTTTGTTTGTCGGGATCGTGATGCCGCCGATGCCGCCGCCGTACTTGATGGCGTGGCCGTGGTGGAATCGGATCAGAAAGCCGTCAAGGTCAACGTAGTTGAGATAGCCAGTTCCGACCTGCCACTGCACGTTCTTTCGCTTCTCGCTGCTGGCGAGTGTCAAATATAGGTGCTGCTCAAACGAATGCTCCATCTCGGTGCCGATGCGTAGCTTTTCCGTTGAGCGCCCGTGGTTGCCGCTGTTGGTTGCAACGATGACAGACTTTGCACTATCGGCCACGGCGTCAATGAAAGCCCGCAGCCTTTCGCCGATCCAGCGGGTAGCCGCCAGCGGTGCAAGCTGCGCCAGTTCAGCCGTGTCGTCATGGATGTGACCACTCAGGAGATCCCCTCCGAGCCAGACAACGACGCGGTCAATCTTTGCCAGTTGGCGTTCATGCTCAAGGAGCCGGAAAAACCGCTCGTGGAGTTCATTGATGCGGAGTTGACATACGTCAAGCGAGTAGTCGTTCAGCCCGTTCACAGTCTCTGGGTCAACACGCTCCTCGCAGTGGATGTCCGAGAGCAGAACGACCATCGTCGCGGAGTGCTTCGGGCCTTTGACAGATTTGGTCAAGGACGGCTTTGCCGCCTCAATGCCGTGCAGCTGCACCAAGGCATCGCCACGTTCACGCTCGCGGTCAATCTGAGCAAGAGCGACCTTGTACCTATTTCGATACGTTGCCAACTCTGACCGCAACCGTGCCAGTTCAGCGTCGGCGGCCAGCTGCTGCGAGTGGCTGACGTCCTCGGCTACTTGCTCTTTCAGACTTCGTCGAGCCATGCGATCACCCCCTGTTCACCAACGTCAGAGATGCCACGTTCTCGGAGTCGCGCCGAGATAGTTCGAGCCAGCGTTTTCTTCCGCGTTCCCAGTTCCCCTGCCTGCCACGCCGCTTTGATTGCGGCAAGCTCCGCCTGGTGCTCGTCGGCAACCTTTTTATGCCAGCGTTTCACGCCGTGCCGGATAGTTGCCATCTCGCTACGAAGGTCGTCGAGCAGACCGCCGCTTCGGCTTTTCGTCTTCATGCCTTGGCTCCTTCCCCTCAAGGTGAATCCACCCGTCATCGTCAGGAATGCCGCCGCCGGCCATTTCGTCCTCGTCCTCGTCAGAGTCAAACGGCGAGACGTCCGCAGGCGGCTGCGTCTTGGGCTTCGGCTTGGATCGCTGGCGTCCCATGCCGATAGGTTGGCAGGGTTGTCAAGCGTTACGCCGTGCGTTGGCGATTGCCCTCTTCACCAGCAGCCTGCCCGCCACGTCGAGAAACGGCAGCCCGCGAGCGGCGGCTTCCTCACGCATGACGGCGATCACCTCTTCGATCCGCTCGGGCTTGCTGCACTCGTCGCAGCCCCAGGCGTCCATCTGCTGCTGCTTGGCGCGGCACTGGCACGTTGGCGTTGGCGAGATGCCGAAGCGTTTCAGCAGCTTGGATAGCTCGGTGCCGGGGCCGTTGGTGGGTGGGGCTAAAGACGAATCTCCGACGGGATAGCCGTCGCACTGCCGTCTACAAGCGCAGCTCTCGCATTCAACCAGCACACCGCAAGCGCTGCACTTGCATTGCCCAACGCCATGAATAAAAAAGCTGCAATCCATAACTAAGCTTTCGTCACGGAAATGTCGCAGACATACGCAATCCCTCCACGACCACCGACTTCTTCGAAATAGTTCGTGTAGTTTTTACGCACTCTCGCAAACATAACTTGATTAAAACGCGGCGGAGATTGCCTTGTGCCTGTCCAATTGCTGAGGCTTGTGGCCTGACCAGAGCAAGTGCCGGAGATGCTTGTCCCGATCATTGCAAAAAACCATGAAGCGGACAAAACCTCATTTGATGACGTTCGAGAATTTGAAAAAAAGAATGCGCCGCGCGATCCCGGCATCCCGCTAAGTGACAAATCATCCATCAACGCAAGCTGATAATCCGATTGCGAATATGGATACCCGACCCAGTTATAAAACGTACCGCACAGCCAGTGCAGCTTTATATCGTCATTGGCTGAGACGTATTGATATAGAGCGCCAGATGGTTGTTCGTATAGCTCTGACGTGCCAGTAAAACGCAAGACATATTCTTGAGACAACAGTGTCGGTATGTTTCCGATCCATGATTTAGACCATTCGGGAAGTCTAGAGTCGTATGGGTCGGTAACTTCAGTGCCTCGTATCTGACGATAGTCGTATCCATAAATAAATGCACCGTTGTCAAACGCTGTCCCAATCGTGATCTTGACTTTCACAGACTCAGGCGCTGCGCACGTTGAGGAACAAAGCAGAGTGCACGGGTTCGGCGTACACACCGTCCCCACCCCCTTGAACACCTGCCCCGCCCCTTGGCACTGACACGCTGGCTTGACGCTGCACGTCGTGCCTTCGCAGCACGCGCCCTCTTTGCAGGTTTGATTGCACTCGGCTTCCGTCTTGTAGGACGTGCGACCTGTGGTTGAGAAGCCGGGCGGCAGTGCTGTGCTTTGGTAACAGGGCATACAAAGCCTAAAATTGAAAAGTGACGGATTGCAATTTCCAATCCGAGTAATTGCCGCGACACGCAAAAGGAGCCACATAAGGCGAAGATACAGACGAGGCAGTTGTTTGTAGGATTTGTGATTGAACAACAGAAACAGAATCAGACGAGGTTCCTAGTGTGTTAAACCCCATTCGCAACGCCAGTTTGCTTTTTACGGCATATTCAAAAAACCCGCTTCCTATGTATCCCGACTGAAGCGCGCCGGACGATTCAATATACATTCGCACGCTATCCTGCACGTTTGGATTTGGTGTCCCTAATTTCCACGATACGGTGCCGTTTGGAAGAACATGGCTACATGTGACTTCTGTGCTCGCAATCGAATTTGCACCAGCGAAACCATTGTTAGTGTAAACCGCATAGCTGTACCCAGCATCAACTTGAATAATCTGTCCCCTTGACAGAACAATAGTTGACGGGAAGGTGTTGCCTTCATATACGTCTTTTGCAGTCCACGTTGAAAGTGGGTTGACTCTCTTCAATCCGTTGTTGTCTGTGATCCAGTCATTGAAACCTTCGTCTACAACAACGCGAGTCGTTCCTGATATTGAGCATCCATGACCGTAGGCCTGCGGTCTATTTCCAGACAACTGAAGCGTCAGGCTTGACGGCCAGAGCGAAGCCGGCTGCGTTGCCGAACAACATGCACTCGAAGGGCCACTAAAAGTACCGTTAGCCGCATTGCACTCGTCTTCGCACTTGCTTGAGCAAACGCCACTGACGACACACGCTCCGTACTTACTGTCGCAATACCACCCCCCGCAGCACGCGCAGTCCTCTGCAAGCTTGCCGTCCTTGAGGATGATCGCGTGGTTTTTGGTTGCTAGTGGCATTAGGTGCAGGCCGTGGTGGAGATCGTGACGCTCGACGGCGACGGCGACTTCTTGCCGATGACGTACAGCGTCTCCTTGGTGAACACTAGACCGCCGCTGCTGAGCGATACTCCCGTGATAACGTCAACTTCCGTCGGAGCAGTCGTACCAAGACGCACAAGCGCCCAGCCGTTGCCTTTCCACAGAATGAGTCCCTCGCCTTTGACGTCAGTCTTTAGCCCACCTGAGTCGCACGTAACGTACTTGTCTGTTGAGTTCGTGACAGTCGCCTTGCACTGCACAACACCACCCACCGCTACCATTCCAATCTTCCCGCTTTCAATCGGCTCAACTGCAACGCACCAGGCCGTCGTGCTCGCACTCGGCGTGCCGCCCGTCAGAACCGGCATCTCCTCGAACGACGCTGTAGCGCCACCAGACGACGATGTAGGCGTGATCTCAACGCCAGTGATCGCCAGCACGCCCCAGCGTGAAACGGTCACAGACGGCTTGCAGTACACCCACGTATACGGCTTGAGCACAGTCGAGCCGGGAACACCTGACGTGCCGGCGTGAGCACCAAGAACAAGGTCAGCAGCGTCTTGTGCTCGATTCCACGCACGGGCAGATATTGCCCCGCGTAGCGGCTGGCCCGGCTCTAGGCGACCGTCTGGGCGAGGCATTAGGTGGTTCCTATGCCAAGCAGCGAGAAGTCCGAATCCTTGTAGACCTTAGACACGTAGACAGCCTTGGGCTGCTTTAGCAGCGTGTTGCTGGTTACAGAGTCCTCATACCGAACCCACAGATATTCGTGACCCTTCTTTTCAATGCCGCTAATACTTCCAATGGTCTGGCCGGTCACGTTCTTTGACGCCACAAATCGAAACGAGAGCGACCACGGGCCTTTACCCTTTTGGTCGTCCCATTCCTGCGAGCCGCTGCATCCCATGAACAACACCTCGCCAGCGTCAAAGCCTCGAAACGATGCGTTGTTCGTCGTGCCAGTGACTCCTGACACGCCACGAATCCACGCACTTGTGACGTAGGTGTTTGGGACGTCATACGTTTCTTGCCACTGAAGCTGCGGAACAACGATGTCAACGCCGTTAACGCCGTTTCCGTCAACGCCTATTGCTCCGCTCATGTTTGTCGCGCTGGACGGGAACCGTTTCTCGAAGTCCAACGTGCCACCAGAGCCTACAGAGCAAGCTTGCGTGATGTGCTGCGTCCCGCCCGTTGTGTCAAACGACCGAGCACGCTTCAGCGGGTCCGTGCCGTCCTCGGCACCGTTCTTCTCGTACTGGATCGTGACTTGCCAAGCGTTGTCACCGAGGTAGCTGACGCTGTACTGCTCGGCACGCAGCTGCATGCCCTCAACGCCTGGATATTGCCAATACTGCCCGTAAGTCGTGATCTGTGTGTTGATTTCGGCGTGCAGCACAACGTCGTCAGACGTGCCGAACACCTTGTACGACTTCACATACGAAGACGCAGCTTTCTTGCCCTTGCGGACAATCGTGGCCTGCCTTGAGTCACCGTCTTCTACCCAAACGAGATCTGCCATTACGCTGCCACCACCCCTTCATCACCGATTTGCTCGGTATTCTTCTGGATGCCTTCCAGTGCCTTCAGCTGACGCTCGGCAATCGTGGAACCGAAACCCATGCCGCCGAGGTTCACGCTTGAGAACGTGCCTTGCGTCTCCACTTGCTTGGCGGCTTCCGCTGCCGCCTTCAGAAGTGCGTCTTGGTCTGGCGGCTTGATGCTTCCCGGCGATGCTTCGATGACGCCAGATGTGGCAGTAGGCGTCACTTTCTCGGCGGCTTTGTCTACGGCTTCGCTGTACTTCTTCTGTTGTGCCTCACTCAGCATGCCCGTGTCACGCAGGGCAAAGAACTCATCCGCCAACGTGCGAAGTTCGTCCATCGTCTTGGCTTGACCAACGCTGTTGATGACGTCTTCGCCTTGGCTGGATAGCGTGCGGCGAAGGCTTGCCTTGCTGGTGAGTTGCCCTAGCTTTTCCGTTGACGCGGCAGCAGATGTACGAAGGTTGTCGCCAAACGCTTTTGCACCGGCAGTGCGTTCGTTAATGACGCGACTGTTTTCCGTTTCCATTGCCGACACGCTGCGGTCAGTGTTGGCTTGAATCGCATCGTTTCGCTTCTTCATCTCATCGTTGCTTAACGTCACATTCCACCAGTTGGCGGTCTGTGCAATCTGGCTCCACATGTGCTCCCACGCCACCGCAATGCCAGTGCCAAGGTCTGTGAAGCCGTTTTGGAACTGCGTTGACCAGTTGACGAACGCAGACTGAAGATCTGCGGTGCCGGTTTGCCACGCCGCCATCAATCCCGTCATGGCGATTTCCATCGCACCGCCGAGATCACCGCCTGTGATCGCGTCATAGATGCCCGTCATCGTCGTGGACGCAATTGACTGCACTTCGCCAAACGTGGACGTAAACGACGCGCTGAGTTCCGGCGTCGTGATGACCAGGGCAGCGATACCCGCCGCCACTAACCCCAGCGGACTCAACAAAGCACCGAGGATGCCGCCAGCAACCGCAATCGCAGTGCCGAGAGCATAGAACGCCAGACCGCAGCCAATGACCGCTACGGTGCCTTTGGCGATGTCCACGACCATCTGCTGGTTCTCTTTGACGAAGCCCGTGACTCCGTTCGCCAAATCTTGAATAAACCCAAGAGCCGTTTGCAGGCTGGGCGCTAAAGCAGCGCCAATCTCAATGGCAGTGTCGTTGATGGCAGACTTCGCCAGCCGGAAAGAGCCGCCAAGTCCAGCGTCCATCGCCTTGGCAGTCTTTGCAGCAACGCCGTCAACGCTCTTGAGCCGGTCAGCAAGCTCTACAACGCCGCCTGCCGTCTGCGACAACACGTTGGCACTGGTGATACCCAACAACCCGAATGCCTTTGCCATCTTGGCTGTGCGTTCAGCAACAGGCATGTCCTTTGTGGCTGTGTTGATTTCATCAAGGATCTGCACCAGCGGCTTCATGTTGCCGGCTGCGTCTTGATTGCTGACGCCAAACAAGTCGTGCAGCTTCTCGCCAGCACCGGCAGAGATAACCGACAGACGTCGCAGAGCCGTGCCTGCCTCGCTGCCTTGAATGCCGACGTTGCCGAGCACGCCAAGGATCGCCGTCGTGTCCTCAAGAGACACGCC
>Ga0209189_1000778_pt1 | contig 25109 bp, 40 predicted proteins | sample C_130820_EF_Meta_FD_187308 | JGI IMG/M metagenome (GOLD analysis project Ga0209189, IMG submission 187308) | Freshwater microbial communities from Lake Croche, Canada to study carbon cycling - C_130820_EF_MetaG (SPAdes) (version 3) | ecosystem: Environmental > Aquatic > Freshwater > Lake... | reverse complement strand
ATAGATACAACGTTGTTAGAGTTCCAACTAAATAGACCTTTTGACGGGTCACCAATGATCAACCGTTCGTTTTTCCACTGAGTAGCAGACACGTTGGCTCCGCTGAACGTACCAGACACGGCAACGTTAGACAGAACGTTAGAAGATAAATTAAATGCCTCTGATCGACCGCTATCTTCAAAACCTACAACGTAATCGGTTTGGTCGATATTGGTAGACGTTAGGTAAGTAACTACGTTACCAAAGACAACGGAACTATTGGTGCTGTTAGATACCGCAGACTGCGCCGGAACGATCTTGATGTTGGAGTCGCCAACAGGCATGGCATTCTCTAGCCACGCAAATTCGTCCTCGTTGATCGCCGTCCGTTGGGCTTTAGTATTTATCCCACGGAATCTCTTGAGAACAGCATAGTTTTTTTTCTGTTCTTGAGATGCCATTTAGTAAGAACTACTGTAGGGGTCTGGGATACGGCGTGTAGATACCGTTGTCAGGACAGATTGAACCTGGCGAATATAATCTTGCCGGAAAATCTCCGCTTCACCATAACTCTGTTCCTTGTACTTGGCTTTGTAGCAAGCGTAGTACGCCACAGGAACAGTATACGGATCAAGAATAGAGTCTGCAACAGTTGGATTTGACAAAACCAGTTCGGTAGGCAAAACAACCGTGTCTAGTTCCATGCTGTAAGACTGGTCTGGAATCGGAGAGATATAAAGTTGGTTTTGACCGTAAGTTGAAAAGCACACAGGCCGTCCAACGTAGTTCTGCCAGTAACGCAACTGGGCGTTGAAGTTTGTCCAGGGTAAGTAACGCAGCGGAATACGGGAATTACCCCAGTAGATATTGACGTTGAGTACGTCTAGCGTAGATGCGCCGTTAGGCAGGGCAGAAAACGGAATAATTTCTGCGTTTTGGACGTAGAGCAGGGTTGCTGTTCCGTTTGTAAACGCAGTTGACGGCGGGAAATTGCTACCAGAAGCCGGGTATGGTGGAGCTGAAGTAGCCAGTGTTCCACCAACCGTAACCTGATAGATAAAGATATTAGAGAAAACGTACTGACCAGTAGTGACTACTAGACCAGCAGACCAGGAAATGGCGGCAGTACCGTTCGGTGCAAGTGGCGTGGCGGATATCTGAAGGGTGCGGAGGCAACCAGTGTCTCTAACCACTCTCTCACGGGCAGAATTGATGTAGCTCGTGAGTTCATCATTGGTCCAGAAGTTCCCGTTGGCATCGTGGAGAAGTCTTCTGCAATCTGTGATGTATGAGTTGAGGGTTGCCATAATCCAGCCATTCTAAACCCTCAGGAGACTTTTCCCCCCGCCGTTTTACGGACGGGCAGGGGTACTACGCCTACCGCCGAGGGAATGCGGTCCTGCGCGGCTGTCGGGCTAATCTTAAACATAGCCAAACGATCCAGTCCAATCTCAACTTCCGACGAATGCCGGACAAACCCCAGCCTTACGGCATAAGGCAATTTATCTGTGTCACGATACCCAAAAATATGCGTTGCTGCATCAACAGGAATTGATACCTCAACGCCTTTCTTGAAACTGTAGTCGACACCGGAATAGCGGTCTGCTAAATCGGTGTCGCTACAGTTAGTGACAAAAACTTCACTCACAGAACAAGAACGTCGCCAAGAACAGTAACGCTGACCGTAGCATTTGCAATCGTAGTGACAGCAACCCAGAGAGCATTTGCCGTAACCAGAGTCGTGTTAACACTGGTATTAGCGGTAAGAAACTGGTACTTGGTGTTGCCAGTCACGTTACCGATGGCAGTGGTGGTGAAAATGGCATTTGCCAGGTTTCCATCACCGCTCGTTAGGATTGCTACGTTTGCAGTAGCAGCGGAAGAGTTAGCGTTGTAAACGATGGCTTGACGCGCCAGGAATGACGTACCCGTCACTCCCATCACGACAGCAACGTTACTAACGGCGTTAACTGGAACAGCGTCAGCAGCAGCAACAGAGAAGTACCCAAACGAATTAGGGTACTCAGCACCTACATGATTAGAGTTCATTACTCACCTCACGAATTAAATGTGCCAGTCGCCGCAAGCCCACCGTTAACCGTCAACAAGGTCAGGGTCTGCGTGCTACCCAAAGAGTTGGCATACACGTTCTGACCGTCGCTAATTACGAAACCACCAGTGTTGTTACCAATAACGGTGCTGAATCCAGTTCCGTTGTTAGCAATAATGGTGACGTTCCCGGTTGGGAACATGAGGTAAGTACCAGCAGGAATAACGTTACCAGCACCAGTTGCAACGCTCAGAGTTGTGGTCTGAAAGTAAGCACCAGTGGTATTGGAATTCGCGCCAGCTACAAGGATTTTGTTAAAGGCTAATGCCATGACTTTCTCCTTACAGGCTCAGAGAGTTGTAAGACCCAACCCGTGTCATAGACTTGGGTTTGGTACTGACCATCTCTGCAATCATCAAGACTGCGCCGACATAACCGATTTGCCAGTTGGGCAGGGTCGATTCAAAGCCGGTAAACACAAACGAACCTTGTTCATGGATGTACAGGTTCAGGTAGTTCGTGTTAACAAAGTAGACGGTTCCTTCTGGGCAGTATGGATCTGGGTAGATCGGCACACCGGCAACCATCAGGGCGCGGAACGCAGCCTGTGGGCCATTGCTGTCTGCATCAAACCCAGATCCTGGGGTGATGACATACTGCTCTTGACCAACGAAGTCTTGCGCCAGAAGCGTCCAGGTTCCGAATCCGCAAACACCAAACGAAGGCACTTCAGCACCGTTCTTCACGGTTCCCGAAATGTATTGCAGGACGTTTTGACGGGTGGGGTTGACGTTACCGGCGTTGTAAACCTTCGACTTCCACCAAGTGTAAGTGTTACGGTTGATGTTACCGTAGGTGGTCAAGTTCGTGCCATCGTCAATCGCGCCAGGAAGCCCGATAAACTGCTGCGTGTTGGTGTAGTTGTTGTACAGCGCGGTCGCCATAGCATCCATCATGACGTTGGTCGCATCGTTCATGCGAGCCTCGACCAGAGGAATGATTGCAGCGTCTTGCTGTGCCACACCTTCCATTCCCAAGAATGGGACTGGGGTGATCATCAACTTGAGGTTGTATTCAGCGTTGAACGCACCTTGCTGGACAGACGGCTGAGCGAAAGATCCGCTGTAGTCCGACCACTGTGCGTTAACAAACTGTGCCCCTTGGACGGGGACGGTGACTGAAGAAACACCACCGCTGGCTTGCTGACTGTTAGCAATCAGAGCTGCAAGTAGGGGCGTCGAGTTGTAAAGTTGTACAACCAGCTTGGGGATAAACGCCCTCCGAGTTACATAAGTAAGCTCGGTGTATTGGGTAGATCCCGTAGCCGGAAGAATTCCACCACCAATAGGCATGTTTATCTCCGGTAAAAATTACAAACCAATAGGACGATTCGGACGGCGCAGTTCTTGTAATGCGCTGACCGCTTCGTTTCTTGCTGCGGTTACAGGGTTTTTCCAGTATTTATTCAGATCCATTTTCTGAATAATTTGTGGGTTATACCCTGATGGAGTGGGCGTAGCAGACTGCTTCATCCACTGGTGATACTCAGCGGCGGTTTCGTGATTAGTGATACCCCGGTCAAGCATAATTTTCTCGACTTCCTTAATATCATCTTCCGTGTTCACCAGACCCTTTGCTTTGATGGCATTGCGCCGACGTTGCAAATCATCTAGTGCATCTTTCTCACGCAGCTTGTTTTCCAACGATTGGACTCGTTGTTCTGCTAGTGACAAGGCTTTGTTGGTGCTTTCTTCAATTTCCAGTTCTGGAATTGGAAGATCAGGCTTGACTTTCTTCGTCATCCGCAAAAATTCTTTACGGGTTGACGGATTTTCAGCCAACTGTTGAGCGAGCGCCGCGAGTTCATCACGGGCGTCGATACTAAGGTTTTCAAGAGACATTGTTACCCTCGTTACAATGTGGTGTTAGATGACTTTCTTGCCGTCTGCTGGCTTTTGAACAATCATGCGGTTCTTAGAAAGATCGCTAGGCTTGTCAAGGCCACCAAAACGTGAAAAACGGGGAGTGTTAACAATCTGACCGTTTTCCTGCTTATCGTCCGTAGGACGGCGTGGGGCCGATGCGCCCCGAGGTTTAAAAAGATCCATTTTTATCCCATCTTAGGAGGTTGCGGCGCACCTGCGCCTGGGGGCGTCATACCGGGGGGCGGTGCTGACTGGAGAGACTTGGCCTCGGGAGTCATGCCGCCAGCTTTAGGCAGAGTCTGCAACATCTGCAAAATCTCTGACTGCTGAAGTTCAGCCGTCTGGTTGCGTTTCCCGCCTAGCAAACCACCTAGCTTGCTAGTTGCATCAATAATTGCTTTGCCTTCTTCCGAATCAGAACCAATTGCTGGCAATGATTGCTCCAGAAGATCAAGAGCAATTGAGACATTAATCATTGCAGCTTCGCGTGTACCCATTTGTTTCTCAGGGGTAGACATTGGCGAAGCCATAGGAGGAGATTCATCCGCACTTGGCGGCTTGGGTTGATCACCAGGCATTGACGCATTTGCGCTGCGACTGCCTTTCATCAACTCCATCAATTTATCACTAGGTACGCTCATTTGCGAACTTTTAAACTATTAATTTATAAAAGTCAAGTGGGAGGCTCATCGCCCACCTCCCGCAGGCCGGTTTAAAAACCTGTTACGACGCAATTACTTGCGACCTTTACGACCACGGCGTGCCATGACAGTCTCCTAATTGGGGCCACTTAGAGGGGTAAGCAGCCATACCCATAACCACTATTGCGGATTTACCGACGGGTCTTACGACCCTTCATTTTGCGTCCGTACATTTCGTACCTCATTTGCGAGTGTAATCTCGGGTCATACGGGAATTATTTCCCGCAGATCCCATCCTATTTGACTGTGTTCTATACGTCAAGTTAGGAGATGCTTGTCTTTGATCCAGAGTTTTAGTGGTCACTCTGGGTTGATCACCGCTTTTCTGGACTGCTTGACTAGGCATTATTTTTCTCCGGTGGCTGCATAGCGGCTTGCTGGGCTTGCTTTGCTTCCATTTTCCTGAGTCTGTCTTTCAATTGCTGCTTCATTGGAGGTTCAACCAAGTCTAGCAAAGATTCTTTGTCAATCACACCGGCTTTGAACAAATTAAATGCCATCTGCCGTGAATCTTCCATGAAAATGGGAGAATTCGAGTGTGCATCAACTTTTACAGCGTAATTCTTGGGCAATTGTTCTGCAATGAACCTGTTGCCGTTGAGATCCGTGTAATGCGTGTTTCCATACGTCTGCATCATCTTTAGATACAGCGTTGCCATCTTTTCCAGCGAGTCTTCAATCACTAGAGCACGTTTCTTAGCCCTAGAAGACCCTAACCTGGCAAGTTGGCTGGCGTGACCAGACGATCTAACTCCAGCTTCCCCCCGTCCCTGCAAGACGGACACAATACCGGACGCTTCCTCAAACATGGAATCAATCTCGTTGATTTCCCTAAAGAGGTCTGGCGGCATCTGCGGAGATAACTTCTCAATCTTGGCGTTGGGCATGTCCGTAGACAGAAGACCGCCAGCACGGTTAAGTGCAAAGTTCTTCTCGTCCAGAATCCCTGTAAACCCGATGAGAGAGGTCGGAGGATTGACTTGTTTGGAGAGCAGGTCAAGAATTTCTGCCATCCGTTTATTCCGCATCTGTTGCAGGAATATCAGACGGGAAACCTCGGACTGTCCCCAGAAATAGTCGTATAAAGGCAACGGACAGATTTGAACAAACGGCAATTCGCCTTTCAAAAAGACGGTTGCTCCAGGTCTGTCGTAGATGATGATGTCTGGATCTGCCTTGGTGACTACCTGATAATCTTCAGTCTCGTCATTCCAGATCCACAATTCCGTCATCTCGACGGTAGGCTCAGACACCTGAGCTTTGTACCGATTTTGTCCGGACAAATCGAGGTTGACGTTGCCGTACAGAGTCGGGTCCGTCTGGCTCATGATGATGCGCTGCAACCCGTTAGGAACGTCTGTGCGCTGGTGTTCAGAGTAGGTGATACGCTGGACAATCTCCTCCCGTTTTGGGTGGGAGTAGAGCCGGTTATAGAGTTCTGACTTGGTGATGTAGTACGTCTGGATCAGGGCTTCTTGCCTGTCCATGTAGGAAGTGTCTTCCCTAAACACACCAATCGTAGCTGGTTCTACAAGGTACGGGTGGATACCGTTACGGTAGATTAGCTTGATAAACACTGAGTTGTAGCACAGCGCCCAAGATACGCCAGCAGAGAACACTTGGTCTGCATTGCTGTCTAGCCACTTGTCATTGAGAGCGCGGCCCAGAACGGGGAGTTTAGCTTGCTCTGAATCCTCGACGTTGGCACCCAGATCAATAGAAAATTTTGTTGTCTCTGCCGAATAAAGGAAAGAAGACAGTTGATCTATGTGGGGATAGATCTTGTTATACAGAGCCGGAGCCTCGTCCGGCCCATTCCCAAACAAATACCAAGAGCGCAACCCGCCATAGTCAGTGCGCCGGTCCTGCATAGAAACAGCGCACTTATATATCGTATCCAGATAAAAAAGTTCTCTTTCTAGCGGATTGCTTGGAATTCTCATGGTTTTACTGTCAGGTTCTCATGGTCTGCAATGTAACTCGCGGCCTTCGGACCCGTCAACTTACCAGTGTTGTGAGGGTTTACCCCTACTGATTCATCTCTAACTGGTTTGGCAACTTGTCCGGCAAGTGCTGATTGTAAATTAATGTTTTGGAAATTGCCTCCCCAAATAGCGGAATCGCCTGGACGGGGTTCCTTTTCGGCTGGCGGCAACTTGTGATGGTGCATTCCTGCTTGGGTTTCGCCTTCACGGGTGGATTTAATGTCTGTCATATCAAAGTCTTCAGCCAAACCTTTGAGGTGATGGTCAGCCTGTTTAGTCTTGTCTGACTTTAGGGAAACAGGTTTTAGGAAAACCATCTGGAGTTCTGCCTTACAGAACTTCATGGGGCATTTGGGTTCATAAGATTCAAACAGACCGTGGTCTGCACAAAGATAGTCGTGGAGTACGCTCATGATTTCTCGTCTAAAGTTGGATAAGAATAGTCGTGACGATTACGGGGTCCGATAGATAGTTTGAAGCCGTCTGGTGTTTTGATTACTCCCATGTGTGGAAAGATAGGTGGTTCTGGAACCTTGCGATAGTCTACATACTGGGTAGCGTCTGGCCTTCTCATGATCTTGACTTCGCCATTCTTCCAGTGCTCGTAAGCGGAAGATACCCTGCGCTGGTAAAACTCGGTCAAACGAACATCCTCGTAGAGAAAGAGGTCTAGCAATGTCCTCTTGTTAATCCCACAGAGTTCAGAAAACTTCTCTAGAGAGATCCCACGGTTCTTGTCTCTGATGAACCGGCGCATGATAACGCGCAGTTCATGCCTGGACAGGGGAGTATTCAATTTCGTACCCACGGTTTTGCAAAAAGACCAAGAACTCTATTTCACCGTAGATGTCTTTGGCCTGAGAAGGTAGATGCTTGATTCTAATCTTTTTGTGAGATACCAGCCGTCTGGTCGGACCATGATGACCAACCAGTTCTGCCAAGTCTAAATCATCGTGGACATCGGGAGCAAGGTACTCCACCGCAAAATGCTTGGCAATGTTAAGCGGTGCAAAACGAACGCCAACCTTCTCCAACTCTTTCCGCAATAAGCCGGTGAGCTGTACATCTTCGTTAAAGAACGGAGCCTGGTTAACAGCCCTGTGGACAATCCCATACTTGGTACAGGCTTGCATCAACTTGCGGCTACGCAAAGAAAACCCGCCATTCAAGACGGGTAGAGCGTTCTTTGTTTTGCTCCAAGTAAAACCTGGATAAAAATGATTTTCATATAGCCCAAGGTGAGTAGGAGCACCTACATAGTCATACTCGTAGTACTTACCCGTAAAGTTAGTTCCGTCTATCACCCAGCCATCACTTTGGACCAGAAGACAATATTCAGTCTCCACAAAGGTCTGCAAAGCGTACATGCAGAAGATCGAATACTGGTAGTAGTCCAGCGGTGCCGTCTGCTTCCACATTATGTGGTCTGGCAGGGTCTGTGGGCGCTCTAGCGAGATCAGTAGACCTCTAGATCCCGGCAACTGAGAAACGCTCTCTATGAGCGCAGGAACAGCAGTAGCGCCGTTGTCATGTCCGTGGATAGCCGTAACTGTAAGTTCACTGTGTAGCACCATAGATACCGATCCGTTTAAGATAATCTGACACGTTGCGACCAACAGCAATCTGTTCTGGCGTTTGATCTTCCTGTTTGCGGTTAATCTCTCTTGTCAACCGCATAGCAATCAATCTAGGCTGAACCTGCTCGGCATATGCTACAGCAGCAAGAGCACTGGCAATAACTCTATCATCCTTGCCACGCCCAGGTGCACCAATAAACCCACCTTCCCTAACAATCCCCTTCATCTCTTCCAACAAGTCCATAGACTTGATGCTCATAAGACCACGCTCAAAGTAGTCTTTCATGTAGGTGAGCATCCTCTCCTTGGTCTGACTCGTGGTCAAGAACCCGATAGAGTTAGATAACCCACCCATCGTATCGTTCCTGCGCCAGATGTAGTTCTGCATAGAACCCAAAACGTCTAGCAAGTTCCTACCAGCCCCACCAGCCTGAGCAGACGCCAACCTCTTGAGGTTACGCATCTCATTGATCACAGCCTGACCAGGACCATTCACCTCTAAGTTCAAAGTGGAATTCTTGTAAGCCCCAGCAAGGTGAGCAATCACCCACGCAAACTGGTAGGTATTCATTTCACTGGTAGCAAACTCAGCTACCTGCTCCATCCCATCTGCATAAACCCTAAACACCTGGATGGAAAACCTGTCAGCCCAGTCAGAAGACCCATACGCAGGGTCTGCACCAATAACGTAGTAAGCCGTGTCTATAGGCTGTTCCCACACCTTCAAAGTGGCTAACTTCTCCGTAGACTTCAAAACATCCGTGTCTTGGAACATCGCCCCAAACACATACCGGAAACACTCCGGATGCGTGTTCTTGGCAACCTTGGCAGCATCTGTACACCGGGAATTTGAAAAGAAAGAAGTCCCAGTCATCACGAATGCGTAGTCTTCAGTAGGAGGAAACTCCTGATACATCAACGCATCGTCTTTAATCCCCTCCGACAACTTCCACCGCCACCAAGCCATCTGCCGACTGTTGATCTCAACCCCGTACAGACTCTTAATATCTTTGACCCACTCCTTCTCTTCACCCTTTAACTTCCCATCCCAGTACACCTTGTACACCGCAGAGTCAGCCTCCACCGAATACAACTCATTCCTCCACCACCCACAGAAGATAGCCCTCTGCGTCCTAGCCCTCTTAGCCGTCTTGTACATGTCGTGGAACATGTTGAAACCCCGCGCCGTACTCTCAAACAAGTACAACCTCTGCGGATTTGTCTCGGCAAGAGAAGCCAGCAAACTCGCTAACCCCTCCTCATCACCCCAACTACTTGTCTCAGTCCCGTGCAAGTACGTTATCGCCTTACCACGCCCCAAAGACCCCTTCGACCTAAGTCCAGCAACCTGGTAAAACAACCTACTGCGATTCCTTAATGACAAATGATTCCGGTTATGAGCAATCATAGGAATCCGATACTCTTTAGGTAACCCATCCATATACATGGATAACGTACTCCTAAACATATCCCTATTCTCTTCTGTATCAGTAGTCAATGTTCCCTGTAATCCAGGATGAACAAAATGCCAATAAAGATCTAATGCTAATGAAATAGTAGTTATGCCTAACTGCCTACCTTTCAATATAACAAAGAAATGGATATCGTCTTTCAATCCCTTAGATATCTCATCCATAATATATGTCTGAGTACCTAATAACTTATCCATCTTCCTTAATCCCTGCTCCTTAGTCTCTATCTTTAACTCAGAACAGAACTTGTAAAATTGATTTAGATTGAATGACATGGATTTTTCTATGGGGGGAGAACGGTTGGGGGCACGCCTACACGGCAGTCATGACCCATCGCCTGGGCCTGAGCACGGGGTGAGGATAGCACGGCATCGATGCTGCTGACCCGACCCGATCCAGGCAGCGTCAGACAGGCATCAAACACGCAGCTAGGTGCGGGAAAGATGCAGAGAATCTTGCAAGTGGAAGCCCGGAAGGGGACCGTGAGAGGTGTCCCAGAGCGTTATCGGAAAAGCCGATAGGTTTGGTAAAAGTGATCGGACGGGGGAAGTGGACTACACCCTCAACTGTCCCTACGGTAGGTGGCACTAACTCACATATGACACACACCACATGACTTATATATATATATGATCATGTGATCATGTGTACTGTATAGATATACATTAGGGTTTCCTCTAATGAAAAAAGAGAAAAAAAAAGAGAAAATCTCACACATGAAGTGAAATTTGTGAGACTATCTTCTTACCGGATCACGTTAGATACCGGATCACATATAGGGAGTTAATCATGCATCAGGTTACAGCAATCTTCCAGGGCGCAGAGATCGGTTACGGTGAAGGCGAGAGTCTTGACTACGCCATCGAAGAGTGTCTGACAAGTATTCCGGAGATTTTCAGTTACGGAGCCGATCCATCAGAGATTGATCTGTTATTCATCTATCCTAACGGTAAAAAGGCTAAGGTTACCTTAGAGGATCATCGTGATCTTATGAATACTCTGAGTTATATCAAGTAAGACAATTTCAGATCATGCTCATCACGGTGGGCATGGTCGGACATTGTTCCGGTATCGCATTTCATCAATCTAGGAGAATCACATGAGCAAAAAGCATTTTATCTCGCTTGCAAAATACATCCGTTCCATCATGGATTCGAATGCAAGGTATCAGGCCGCAGTTGCGGTAGGCTCTGCATGCGCTGAAGCGAACCCGCGATTCGATGTTCAAAAGTTCTACGCTGCATGCGGCATTTCATGAACGCCAACGATCTACTCGACCTGCTACTCGACAATGATTGCGTCGGGTGGCAGATCACTAGAACCCCTGACGGGTTAGAAGTGGTCGGGATTCTCCCAAACGGGGAGTACCGGCTACTGACAATCATTCCAACACAATCAGAGGAAACACTATGAATCACTACACGGAACAATTCGAGCGTTATTCTGACGCAACCCTTGCATCTGCACTGGCAGACTGCTACGAAACCCTGCATATCGGTGCTGGTGTCCACGGCAACGCATACGTTGCAAAACTCTGGTCGCAGATTGATGCCATTTACGATATCCAAACCCGTCGCCGCAAGAAACCCGTTAAGCGGCCCCAGACCGTTTCCTGACACCAAGCATGTAGGGTAGGCTCACCTACCTATCGTTCGCCCCGTACAGGGGCTTCTATAGCCCTTCTAGGGCATTTATCGGAGCATAGACCATGAAGTTAGTAGTCCAATCTGCATTTCTCGCACTATTCGGCATAGGATTAGCTGGCGCACTAGTCAATGATCCTATGATCACAGCTATCGGCCTGGGTGGTTGCCTGGGCCTATTCATCTCCCTGTGGGCATGGGGGGATGACCTGTGAACCTACACGATATCCCTTATCAGTCCCGAGCTATCCCTAGTATTCCGTTAGGTGATCCGAGATTCATTTATTACCCGGCAGCTAACACTGACGTGCAGCGCACATGGGCAAGGTTTGGTTGGACACCTATTAACAATCAGGAGAAGTCAAAATGACAGATGTAGAGATCATGGGCATATGGCGAGTATTGAACGACAGATCAGTAGAAGAGCGTGCCATCGCCCTCGGTAGAGCCTGCTACCGGGAAGGGTACGGTGACTGCGTACATGAGTCCGTAGACAAGCCCAACCCGTATCAAGTGGTCGCAGACCTTATACCCCAGATAGAGCGTGCCCTATACGTTCTCCGCATCCAGCCGGAAACCCCAGAGCCTGAAACAAACGACCTGACAAGAGCACTTTTTAAACTGAAAACCCTTATCGAGGAATGATCATGGCCCATAAAATCCACTGGAATAAAACAGATGAGTCTAAGGCTCGGACCCTTCAACCCGTATTCTGGGTAGGCGGTATGCAATACGTCCCATCTATCCGTAAAGACACATGGACAACTTACGGAGGGGCAATGATGATGTTGAAGGACTTAAAGCTGTTACGCGCACAGATGAAGATGGAACCCCTGGCACCACAGGGAAAACCCTTTACCCCGTGGGTCGCGGAGGTGGCACTGTGAGCGAGATTACTTGGAATGATCTGGACCGGGAGCAGAAACGGATCTACGAAAAATCGAAACCCAGATGCTTTGACAGTGCTAAACAGTACTGGCTCTGGCACCAGTCAGCTAGGTTCTCTCCACCGGAACCAGGTCATGAGTGGTGCGAGGACTGTACGCTCGAATATCAGACCCAGATGATCAATGAAGGTAGGTGCAGGTTCCCAGGCACTGTGTTCGTGAGCGCCGGGTCTAACCAGCACAGTAAGAAGGCCACCGAAGGCGGGACTGTCTACTCAAACCCAGGGTTAGGGTTAGACGTAGAAGGTAAGCGTCCCTTCTGGTATATCAAACAGATCAGGAAGGACATGGTATAGTTAAGTTTGTTCCCTGTGTGCTCCTCGCCTGTAGGCGTTCTCCGGTACTTGTGTGCCGGATTTTTTTCGCCTATGATTTGTCCCGTTGTGGTCGTACGCAACTGAAAGACCTCTTACTCATGCGTCGCCTCTACGGAGGGTACGACCGGCGCAGCAGTAAGAGGTTTTTTTTTGCTACACACAACCGCTCATTTCGTCGGGGTCAACACGACAGGGGATGAGGGATATCCGGTACTGTGGGAAAGCTCTGAGAGACCGGACGGGGTGGCGAAGATAGTGCCCTTGAGCGAACGACTGTCGGGTATGCGTGGCTCCATTCAGCAGCAGCATAGAAGGAACCTGGCTCTCTGGGGAGGGCTGGGTATCGTCCACCATCCAGCAATCCCTGATTATGTGATCAAGTTAATTTATTTTTTTTTATTTTATTTATATAAGAGGTTACATGAATGAGCTGGCTCTTTTCGCAGGCGCTGGTGGAGGAATACTCGGGGGACACTTGCTCGGATGGCGCACTGTCTGTGCCGTTGAGTGGGAACCCTACGCAGCAAGCGTATTGCTCGCCAGACAAAATGACGGAATTCTCCCGCCTTTCCCGATTTGGGATGACGTTCAAACCTTTGACGGAAAGCCTTGGGCAGGACGTATTGATGTCGTATCTGGAGGATTTCCCTGTCAGGACATTTCTGCCGCTGGACGAGGCGCTGGCATCAAAGGAACCCGATCGGGAATGTGGGGTCACATGGCGCGAATCATTGGCGATGTACGACCTAGATACGTTTATGTGGAAAACAGTCCACTCCTCACTTCTAGAGGACTTCATAGAGTTCTCGGGGACTTGGCCTCGTTGGGGTTTGATGCAAGATGGGGTGTCGTATCGGCAGCAGCCGTTGGTGCCCCACACAAAAGAGATCGAATCTGGATCTTGGCCAACGCCAAATTCATGGGATGGGAAAAGGGGACCGAGGAGCGCGGGACATATTGCAGCCAAAAAAGCACAGATAACTTTGGTAACTGCGGTAGCGCGGCAAATGTGGCCCACGCCAACAGCACACAACGCAAAGGAAGGGGCATATCCAGGGGAATTTACTCGCAACACTCCAACTTTATCTGCCCAAGCTGGTGGGATGTTGAACCCAACGTGGGTCGAGTGGCTCATGGGGTGGCCGCTCGGGTGGACAGACTTAAAGCCATTGGCAACGGACAAGTACCAGCAGTGGCTGCAACAGCATGGAGGATGTTGACAGACCAATAATTTTGCTCTACTCTGATTTTTCTCTCTTATCTTATTTAGGTGATCATATGAAGCTCTGCATCGACTGCGCTCACTTCCGACCTAGTGAGCTGCCTGACCCTCACTTCTCCCTCGCCAAGTGTGCTGTTGCTTACTCAGTACACCCGGTCTCTGGCGTCTATAACTACCGTTATGCGTCAGAAGAACGTCTGTTCATGGACGGTAGCTGCACCATGAAGGGAATCAACTTCCAACCCAAGGAGGTCACTGATGAGTGAACCTGTTGCTTGGAGGTGGGGGATTCCTGGCCTCAGAGGATATATCCACTGGAGATACTCTCTACACAAGACTAAGGATTACGCAGAACCTCTGTACGTTGTCCTGCCTCGTCTGAGGTATGTTCCAGAAGAAGACGTAAACATTATTATTGAGAATATGTTTAGGTTCCAGCAGGACTTCACTGTTCAGCAACTTCGTTATTTTGCTGAAACTATTCAATCTAATATGGAGAAAATCAATCGTGGATGACTTCTCACCCGAGATCCGTAATGCCAGTTGGTGGAGCGGTGACTCCAGGATGGCTGCACAGGGGAAAGCATCACAAGCCATTCTCATTAAACAAGGGAAACTGGAAAGGGAAGATATCTCTGACCAGGAGCATGTGCGGATGGGCCATGTGATGCAACCCATCATTGGCAGACTTGCTCAGGATAAGTTAGGCATAGAACTCAAGGATGCTGACTATGCTCTGACACACCCGAAAGAACAATGGATGCGGTCACACTTTGACTTCATCTCTGCGGATGGATCTGTCCTGGTAGAAGCCAAGAACTACAACTGGAATACCAGAAGTAAGTTTGATGCTGATACTGGGATCATGCCAGATGCAGACAGAGCACAGTTGATCCATGAGGCCACTGTTCATCAAGTAGATACGATCTATCTAGCTGTCCTTCTTGGGGGACAAGAGTTCATTACGATCCGTCAGGATGTTACGCAGGAAATGAAGGATGAGCATATTAAGCAGATGGCTGTCTACTGGGGTCATGTGGCTGCGGGAACTCTGCCTGAACCTCAAGATACTGACCAGTGCCGTCTTTCTTATCCTGTATCGACGGATGATATCTGCGTTGCCAATGCGGATGTTGAAACGTGGATTACTGCTCTTGCCCACGCCCAGAAGCAAAGGAAGGGATTGGAGGATTACGAAGATATTCTCAAGACTAAACTAATGAGTGCTATGCAAAAGAAAGGAGTATTGCAGAGCATAGATGGAAGAGTATTGGCTACTTGGAAGTCTGCAAAAGAATCTACCCGATTTAATGTAGACCTTTTTAAAAACAGTTACCCAGAAATGTATGCTTCCTTTTTGTATACAACCCCTGGATCTAGAAGGTTTAACCTCAAATGAATGAATCTAACGATGTATGGCACTTCTACGCTGCTGTGGCTTTAGCAGTATTGATGTGGAAGCGAGAGAACCTTTATAACGATCAAAGCAAGAGACTGATCACAGACACCGCTGCTGAGTATGCAGACATGATGATGGGGAAATTTAATGAGTAATCTTATTCCAGTTGATCAAATCAAAACGATGGCACAAGCTGTCGTATCTTCTGGCCTCTTTGGCATGAAGACAGAAGCACAAGCAACTGCTCTTATGCTTATTGCCCAGGCAGAGGGCTATCACCCTGCTCTCGCCGCGCGTGACTATCACATCATCCAAGGACGGCCTACGCTCAAGGCTGAAACGATGATGGCTAGGTTTCAGCAGCAAGGAGGGAAAGTAGAGTGGAAGACTCTTACTGACCAAGAAGTCACTGCTACCTTCTCTCACCCTTCCGGTGGATCTGCAACCATTACCTGGACGTTCGAGCAAGCTAAGAAGGCTAACTTGACCGGCAAGGACAACTGGAAGAACTATCCCCGTGCGATGCTGCGTGCAAGGGTAGTCAGTGAGGGTATTCGTACTGTTTTCCCCGGTGTTGTATTAGGCGTCTACACGCCCGAGGAGATGCAGGACATACCTACCCATGCACAGCACAAAGATATGGGCGCAGCGGTCGTTGTAGAGGCTCCTGAGCCTAAGATTTCTCAAGAGCATCCCTACAACATCTACAAGGGTGATGGAGAGGTCTATCAATCCTTTCCAGACATGGATGGATATATTGACGGGATGCGGGAACTTATTGGTCGGATCAACGGATCTAACATGTTCGACGAAGTTAAGAAAGAGAAGATCCAGCGTCTGATGGAATTCAACACTGCGGGTATAGAAGCACTGCCGACCATCTTCAATCTGAGGATGAAGCAGGTGTTAAGGGATTCTGGTGCTCTTGCCCCAAAGCCAGTAGAGCCGCCACAGATCCTGGAAGAAGGGGTGGATTTTCTGTGAGCGGCTTCCAAGCCATAGGTAACATAAACAAGGAGTTATTTGATGTCGTCAAACAAGCAAGGATACGTTCCTACGCCAGGCAAGGCCCATCTTTTCTGGACAGATCCCAAGGCAAAGAAGCATCCTAAACAACCTGACTTTGACGGTGTTCTTATCCTGCAACGCGCCTACGCAGCAGGAGAACAACTGGCATTGTCTGCGTGGAAGAACACTGCCAGCAATGGCAATGAGTATGTGACTCTGCAAGAGAACACCTACCACAAAGATAAGTCAGAGCAGCATACCGAGGTCAAACCTAAGTATGCACCGTCTAGTGGATCGTTCAAGAAGAACTACGATCCTGATTCCGATGTGCCTTTTTGATGACTCCTACCCAGAGGTCTTTAGAGTACCTGCGTGAGCAGGGCTATCTCTGCGCCATAGTTGAGAAGTGGAATCCACATGCTCGGATACGGCAGGATCTCTGGGGTTGGTGTGACATCCTGGCTATCCGCGAGAATGAAGTTCTTGCTGTGCAAGTCACGGCATCTGGTGTTGCAGACCGCATCAACAAGATCATGGCGTCTGACACAGTGGGAGCAGTAAGGAAAGCGGGTATCCGGATAGAAGTACATGGACACAGGAAGAATTCTAAGGGAAAATACGTGATGCGTATTGAAGATATCTCTTAGGAGTTTTCATGGAAATTTGGAAGGATGCGGTTGGTTTTGAAAATTATCAAGTGTCCAACTTGGGAAGAGTAAAACGCATTGAACACATAGCCCAACATCCTAGGTATGGTAATAGAAAATTATGTGAAAGACTTTTGAAAGGGGTAAAAAACAAAGATGGTTACATCAGAATAAAAATAAAAAGCCGATTTGTGTTTGCTCATGTTTTGGTTCTTGAATCGTTTGTTTGCTCAAAGCCACCTGAAATGGTGTCTTGCCACAACAATGGGGTTCCAGATGACAACAGGCTTGAGAACCTTAGATGGGACACTCAAAAAAACAATGTTCAAGATAGGAAAAAGCATGGAACGTATCAATGGGGGAATTTAAATCCAAACTCAATTTTTCGTAAGAACTCAAAAGGTAAATACATTCATCGTATAGAGGATATATCTTGATTATTATTGTCTCACCCATATTCGTTACAGGTGGAGTTGAATCTCTACACCAACTCGCAGCAGGATTAACAAAACTTAGGATCAATAACAGAATCGTTTATGTCGCGGAAGGTTTTGGATTTAGCATAGATAAAGATGACTTTATTGTTAAGGCTCCAAAACAATCAATCCCTCAATATGATTCTTACAATGTCAAGATGGCTGAGTCTTGCAAATTAAGTGATATCACGCAGATCATCTTTCCAGAAGTCTTTACCAACTTTGCTAGACAACTCTGCAATCACATTCCTACCGCTATCTGGTGGCTATCTGTGGACAACGCATTTACTGTAGACAGCCCACTATTGCAAGAGCAGACAAGGAAAGAGTTTTTTCAACTGCCTATCCAGCACTACTATCAGTCACGCTACGCAGCTAACTTCTTGCAACAGAATGGCGTGAGAGATATTTGGGAGATCTCAGACTATATAGATGAGCTATATAGCGCCAAAGCGATTGATCTAGAGATGGAACAAACCATTCTCTACAACCCGCGCAAGGGTAAAGAGCGTGCTCTTGCTCTAGCTGCACAGATGCCACACATCAAGTTCATTCCCCTGACCGGGATGGACGCAGAGCAAGTCAAAGATGAAATGATGAAGTCCAGACTCTACATGGATTTTGGTCATCACCCAGGCAAGGACCGTATGCCTAGAGAAGCAGCCAAGTATGGTTGCGTAGTCATGTGCAGGACAGCAGGAGCAGCACAGTTTTTTGAGGACGTACCGCTGCCACAGCACCTCATGTTCAATGACTTTGACCTGCTGCAAGGCAACCTAGCACAGAGGGTTCAGAGCATCCTTACAGACGGTTTCGAAGATGCCTGGAAATCTATGGACAGGTACCGAAACTTCTTGACCATTGAAGACAAACAATTTATCCAGAAAGTCCATACGGTGTTCAAATGAAAAATCATATATTCGTAGCTACGCCCATGTACGGTGGCATGGGAACAGGGTTCTATATGCAGTCCATCCTGTCTCTAGTCCCCGCTATCAAAGACAATGGCATGGAACTATCCGTATCCTTCATGTTCAACGAAAGCCTCATCCAGAGGGCTAGGAACGCGATGGTGCAGCAGTTCTTAACGCACAAGCACTGCACCCACCTGATGTTCATAGACGCAGATATCCGGTTCAACCCTGCTGACGTTATCTCGATGGTGAAAGCAGACAAGGACATTATCTGCGGGATCTACCCCAAGAAGGAGATTAACTGGCAACAGGTAGCCTCAGCAGCCGCTAACGGAGTTCCTGTAGATCAACTCAAGAACTACACCGGCGCTCTGGTAGTTAACCTTGTAGGCCAGGAAGGAGAGGTTAAGGTTCCAGCCCATGAACCGCTAGAGATCGCTAACGGCGGTACTGGCTTCATGCTCATCAAGAGGGAAGTCTTCCAGAACCTCAAGAGGCGTGTACGCTGGTACTACAACGATGTGCTAGACACAGCAGGAACGATGAAGCGGGACAAGATTTGGGAATACTTCCCGGTTCCTGTTGTAGACCATCGTCTGCTGTCAGAGGACTTTGCCTTCTGCACAATCGCCAGGAAGCACGGTCACAAGGTCTACGCAGCACCTTGGGTACGCCTTGGACACTACGGGTCTTACCTGTTCGAGGGTGGGCTTATCCCAGCGCCTTAAAACGGAAACAATTTGATCCTAAAATAAAGTGCCAATTCCGGCAAAAACTTGAGGTCAATCATGAAAGTCAAGATTTCTTTTGAAGCAGATGTAGCGTACTTTGACGCAACCGAAATCCAGCCTCTACTGGAAGAAATGTTCAACGGCGAGACTACCGTTGTTGAAACGGATGACGAAGAAGAGTTGGAAGAAGAAGAGGAAGAGGGTCAAGAAAAAGACGAACAAACGGATAGTTAATATCCGCTTACTCCTATGAGCTGACCTCGGAAGTCAATGAACCCATCACTGTGCTTCCGAGCGATCTCTGGCATGAGAAGCTGACCGTCTTTAAAAGTCAGCACAACAAAGCCCGATCTCCAGTTGGTCGGGCTGTCTTCCAGATAATCTAGGAACTGCGGACCGTCTGTATCTGCAAGTGTTCCGGTATCTACCCCCCAACGGGTTCCCCGGTAATCGTCAAATGGCGTTACCTTAAGACTGTGAAGATGACCAGTCACGATGGTCAACCCGGCGTTAACCGTGTTGTTGTGGGTAGCGTGGACACCACTCTTGTAGCGGTGCTTGATGACAACATTGGGAACGGGCCAGCAAGACCAACATGGGTTCCACTTGGGGAAATGATCCTTGAGGGTTAACCCTGTAACTCCTTCAAACTCAGGAACCATAGCACTGAGCCTGGATTCCAACCTGGCGTCATGGTTACCTAAAGGCCAGACTAATTGAGTGTGATGCCTAACCTTGTGACAGGCATCTTCGATTTCTTTTAGATACCCTTTACAAGCATCCAACTCTTGTGCGACTGACGGCCTTTGTTGCCACTGCGATCTCGGATATCTGGAAATTGTGGCTCCGTCAAACGCATCACCATTATTGACAACCATGATGGGCTTGAGAGTGTTAATAGCCCAGAGCAATCCTTGAAATGCTGTGGTGCGTATATTGGGCCAGAAGTGTGCGTCTGAGAATACTAGGACTGTGCCATCTATGATTCCACCTATATGCCTAGCTTTGATCAGGTGGACGTTGTTAGCAAACTTCTTTGCTCTATCGTCTGTAGCCTCAAGTTGAATCTTGTATTTTTGTTCCAGACTTCTTCTTCTGTAATTTACTGTTCTGATGTTTATTTTTAGAGCTTCTGCTACTTTTACTGGACTTTTAAATTTATTCCAGACCTCTATAAAATCTGCATCTGTATGCTTTGCCATCTAAATCTGCCATAAGATAATCATGGCGCGAACCTAATCTGCAATTCTTACAGACAGGTTACGTTATGAGTTTTTTTATCGTTTGGCAGTCTTGGCAGAACGCCGGAAAGCCTCGGCAGTAGGATAACCACTCTGCCCTGGCTTCTTTGCTGGCTTACCAGCCTTACGCCTTTTGTTGATGTTGTAGTAAAGACCACGCTTTGCTTTTGGTGTTCTCATCTACATCCCCAACGCCGTCTAGCGGCTTTACCACGTTCTCCGGTCCAACTCTTGCTACGCGCACAGAAAGACTTGTGGCGCGGTCCTGACTTAGTAGGTGCCTGTAGGTTAGATCCGGCAGCACGGGCTTTACGCCTACCCTTCTCTGTCAGGCCAGCACCTCTGCTTGCAGGTAGCTTCTCACCCCTGCCGACAGACAAATTAGGAAACTTCTTAGCCAACGTTTCTCTCGAAATGTGGACAGTCAACAATGTTCTTAAAGTTACCACCCCAGCGGTTCTTGGGGTTGAGACTCTGCCAGAACTCGCCAACCGGGATTAAAGGTTCCCTCTTGCCTACCAACTCTCCGTCCTTGAAGAAGTTCAAGTCAATGGCACACCGCTTGAGGTGCATAGAGTTAGAAGTCTTGCTCAGACCTCTTTGCAGGTAGATCGTCTGCTGCTCAGGGGTGCGAAATAGCTCACCACCCGTGACAACAAACCCTAGCTCAAAACACTTGTCAATAAGCCTAGCAACGTCCTTGAGGAACTCTGCTTGCTCTGCTACAAGACTCACGGCTTTTCCTGTAGGAAGACAGCCCCAAACGCCGCAGCAGCGGTGCCAAGGTGAACCAATGCCTCTCCGGTGCCTGGTGGAATGCCAATCAACGGTGAAAGAATGTTGATGAGAATGGCAATACCAGCCCATGAGCTAGGCTCTTTAAAACGTTCGATTAGGTATTTCATAGCATCCCCTCACCAGGAGTTACAAAGACGTTTGATAGACCAGTATTCGTAATGAACGTGATGAATACGTTAATGCCGTTACCACACTGAGGACCACTTAGAACCAGAGACTCGGCGGGACGGATAGGCACACCGTACTGAGGAGTTGTGTTGGTTGCTACCGCAGCATTTGCACCACTTGTAGCCGAGATCCTCACATACACCGGCTGACCAGTAGATGCAATCTCATGGTTCACAAACAGATACTGACTGCTAGGCGAGTCAGCATAGACGTTTGCTACATTGTTGGTTGCATTTGCATTCAACAGGAAAGTCTTTCCCATTGGATAGAATGCAGAGTTCTTAGCCATCAGTAGATCCTCTTACCAGCACCGCTAGTAGGGTTCAACTTGGTGTTGTACGGTCCTTCACAGAAAGGCAGAACAGGCCGGAATCCACCTTTTGGTAGTTGTCCTGCCTCCCACCGCACCATATCCCGGCTACCGTCACGGGGTAGCTGTGGACGTACAGACTTGGCAATCTGCTGGTTTAGATCATGGTCACGTTGTTGTGGACGATGCTGCATTTCTTGGCTCCTTAGCGACAAGAGTAAGGTAACAAAAGAACACATAGATTCCAAGGGTGGCAACCCTCTCCCATGTGGGTTCGTACATCACCCAGCAACTTAACCCACAAGAGGTCAGTAGGCTAATGATGGTAATCAGACGCTCGGTAATGACTGTCAACGCTAACTTGATCAACTGGATAGCTTCCATATTTTCACTCATCATCAGATAAAAAACCCGTACCCCACTCAGAACCCTCATCCTTGAGTTTGATAGCCTCTAACTTGAGAGCACGGTCGATAACCTTCATCTTAGCATCAAGACTAGACTCTGGGTCTGCAATAGTAGCCTTGAGCACATCTAGGATTGCCTTCTCAAGGTCTGGATTGATACCGCGTTTCTTGCTCATAACCCAAATGCTCTTCTAACACCGTAATAAACAGGAGATGCTGCAACAAAACCTATAGTTGAGTATCCTATTTTTTTTAGTATTTCTTTTCTATCTGCTGCTGTTGCAGCTTTGTTTGCATAATTTACAACATCATCGTAAATTCCGGCTTCTTTCATCCATCCAGAATTTTGTGAGTCCATTGCAAATGACTTTACTTCTTTTGGTGTTTTGTTTGACAACACAGAAGCAACATATTCTTTTCCAAGTTTAGCAACGGATGCTGGGTCTTGAGTAACTTCCTTAAGTTGCCTGACACTGTTTACGTCTGAAAAAAATGTTGGTCCAAAAGCCTCTGGTGATTTAACAAGAGATTTTGGATCGAACTTCTCACCTTTGAGAGCACCTTCCATTAAGCGAGTTTTGAATGGCTCTAGTTTCTGTGAAGCTGCTCTATACGCTTCATCAGCAAGCCTATACTGATCATTCCATTGGTAGAGTGCGTTTTCAAGCCTTTTTATAAGATCACGTTTGTAATTGGCATCAAGAGCTGCGTATGCTTCATAAGGTTTGCCTTTAGCATCAACGTCCCTCAAAAAACGCAATTCTTCAACAACTGCTTTAATGTCTTTTTCAGTTGTTGTTTTTGGTGTTTCTTTGGTTAGTTTTGAACTGACTACGCCTTTTCCAACAGGAACCTTTTCTCCTCCTGTTGTTATACCTTTTAAGGCATTAATCAGTCTATCAAGACCTTTTATTTGTTCTTCTCCAGCCAAAAAAGGTTTGCCACCAGAAATAACTCTTTTCTGTGATTCAAGGTCTTGAAGCAAAACTCTACCTTGAGTCGATGATGCAAAAGGATTTCCTTGAGCCTGGGCATCACGAGCCGCTTTGAATGCGTCATCGTATTTTGTTTCTGCTTCTTTTTTTCTTGCTTGGTAAAGATCGTCAAACTTGTCTTTTAACAGTTTGAATCCTTTTTCTCCAACAACATCCAAGCCTTCTTCAGCGGCAAACGGTTGAGGTTTTTTAAAACTTGAAACCAAATCACTTGCCTTTGTATATCCATATTTCCCAAGTCTAGCGAGCGTTGGCCCAGCCGCAGCAACGTCTGGTGCAATCTCTCCAATTGTTGTTGCATTTGGCGCTGCTTTGCGTTCTGCTGCACGTTGCTCTGGCGTAAATCCGGTTGCCTCTTTTACTTGTTGTGGAACGTATTGACCGGCTTTTTCTTGGCCTTTGCTACCCAGATAACCTCCGGCAATAGCGCCACCAATACCGCCTACAACGGTTCCAATAGGACCACCAAAAGATCCTAGCGAAGCCCCAAGTTCGCCGCCAGCAAGAGCGCCACCAGCTCCACCCAAACTTTCAAACGCAGCTTTCCCACCGGCTTTCAGTGGAGAAACTTCTTGTGATTCTGTTTTTGCCAAATATTTATCTGGATCAAAAGCCATCTTAAACTCCTAACCTAGATTTGATTTTGGCAGATCTCGGATCTTGAGGGTGTGAGTTTGCCCAATCTAACGCCTCTTTATCTTCCGCAGATAAAGCCCTTGCAGGACTTAACGCTTCACCACCATACGGAGTGTATGGTCTACTGGCAGACGCCTTTTTGATTTCCTCTGGAGTCAAACCTCGGTCTTGAAGGTTATCGTAAAGAACCTTACGTCGCTGGTCTAGCAAAGCATTGTATGTACTTGGAGTGTAGTTAGTTGGGTCAAGAACTGGTCCAACCATCTTCATGTCTTGAACCGTCAGGCGCTGACCACCTTTTGCCGCACTTTCAATTGCATACGTTTCAAGCAATGCGTCTTTGAGGAACAAAGTTGTCTTATCTGTTCCAGTCAACGTCTGGTTAACAGCAGACTCAAAGTCTGTCCCTGGTGAAAGAGACTTCAATCTTTCTAGCAAAGGAGATATTTTTGCAGTCAATCCAGTTTGAATATCTGGATCGCGCAATTGTTTTTGCAGGTTTTCAATACCTCTGACACCTTGCACTAGAGTTCTAATTTCTCTTTCTTCTCTTGCCCTTTCTACCGCAGATCTAGGTTCTCTAGGCTCTCTTGGTGGTGGACGGTTTTCAACTCTAAATTGAGCCAATTTCATTTGAAAACGCTGATCTTCTTCTCTACGCTCTCTTTCCCTTATTGCTCTTTCTCTGTTTTCAGTTTCAACTCTAATTTGAGCGGCTTGTGCAATGGCCTGTTTTTCTTGGCTGGAATACCATTCTTTTTCTAATGTGGCTTTGTAAGCATCTTCTTTCTTTTGCAGTGCGTCAAGAACAGTTTCCAATCTTTTCTTGTTAGACCTTAACTGTTCGAGCGTAGAAACAAGTCCGTACTTGTCAATGTTGGTGTTAATAAATGCAGCATCCCGCTCGATAGCAGCAATCTTCGCCTTGCGAGTTGCGCTATCAATATCATTTTTTGACTGAGCAATCTCGTACTCAAAAGCTTTTTCCAGAGAGTCAAGAGTCGATCTCAACGCTTTCTGGTTAGTTTCAAATATTTGACGTTGCTCTTTTGCGTACTGGTTCCTACCTTTGGAATACCCGTCTGCCATGCCATTCATTGCGGCAAGAGCAGCCTTGGCAGTGTTTTTGTTGTTCCCGCCTAGCAGGAATCCGGCAGCACCAATAACACTAAAGACAGCAGCAAGAGTTTGAGCATTTTGCTGGTCTGGGTTGAACGTAGATTTCTCTGCAATTTCTTTGCTTTTCTCTTGAATAGTCTTGTATGCAGGAGAATCATAAAGACTCTTTTCTAATCTGCCTCTTGCATCGTCAACTTCACGCAATGCTTTAGCTTCTGACTCTGCTTTGCTTTTGGCCTGTTCAGCTTGGAACCTGCCTTGATCTGCCAAGTTGGTAATGATCTGGGCATCCAGATTGGCAGTCTCGGTAGCAATCCGTGCACGCTCTTTTTCAATGCCTGGTCGTGGGTCTGCCGGACGTTCTATAGACGGAAACCCCATTTGTTTAGGGGCAGGAGCAGGTGTGGGAGCACCTAACCCAGCAAGTGGCTTATTAAGCTGT
>Ga0209189_1000777_pt1 | contig 25109 bp, 15 predicted proteins | sample C_130820_EF_Meta_FD_187308 | JGI IMG/M metagenome (GOLD analysis project Ga0209189, IMG submission 187308) | Freshwater microbial communities from Lake Croche, Canada to study carbon cycling - C_130820_EF_MetaG (SPAdes) (version 3) | ecosystem: Environmental > Aquatic > Freshwater > Lake... | reverse complement strand
CGCGCAGCAGCAGACCCACGTTGTCGCCAGCCATGCCCTCATCAAGCAGCTTGCGGAACATTTCCACGCCGGTGACGGTGGTCTCGCGGGTGTCCTTGATGCCCACAATCTGGACGGTTTCACCCACCTTCACCTTGCCGCGCTCGATCCGGCCGGTGGCCACAGTGCCGCGGCCGGTGATGGAGAACACATCTTCGACGGCCATCAAGAAGGGCTTGTCGATCTCACGCTCGGGCTCCGGGATGGCCTCGTCGACGGCATCCATCAGGTCGAGGATCTTGTCGACCCACTCATCTTCACCACGCACGGCCTTGTTGCCGGCCTGGATATATTCCAGGGCCTTCAGAGCCGAGCCAGCCACCACGGGGATGTCATCACCGGGGAAGTCGTAGCTGCTCAGCAGCTCGCGCATCTCCAGTTCCACCAACTCGAGGATCTCCTCGTCGTCGACCATGTCCTTCTTATTGAGGAACACCACCAGGGCGGGCACGCCCACCTGCTTGGCCAGGAGGATGTGCTCCTTGGTCTGGGCCATCGGACCGTCGGTGGCGGCCACCACGAGAATGGCGCCATCCATCTGAGCGGCACCGGTGATCATGTTCTTCACGTAGTCCGCGTGGCCGGGGCAATCCACGTGGGCGTAGTGACGGTTATCCGTCTCGTATTCAACGTGGGCCGTGTTGATGGTGATGCCGCGCTCCTTCTCCTCGGGGGCACCATCGATGTCGTCATAGGCCTGAGCTTTGGCCTTGCCCTGGGAGGCGAGCACGTTGGTGATAGCGGCCGTGAGGGTGGTCTTGCCGTGGTCAACGTGGCCGATGGTGCCGATGTTGACGTGGGGTTTGTTCCTCTCGAACTTCTCGCGAGCCATGATGAAAAAGAATCGGGGTGGGTGGGATGGAGTGGGGGTGAAAGATCAGGAATTGCCCTGATTCTTGGAGATGATGGCTTCAGCGACGTTGCGAGGAACTTCCTCGTAATGGCTGAACTCCATCGAGAAGATACCCCGACCCTGGGTCATGGATCGGAGCTGGGTGGCATAGCCGAACATCTCGGCCAGAGGCACCTTGCACTGGACCTTGGACTGCCCATCATTGACGGACTGCCCTTCAACCTGACCACGACGGGAGGAGAGGTCGCCGATGATCGATCCGAGGAAATCCTCGGGGATCTCGACCTCCACCTTCATCATCGGCTCAAGCAGCACAGGATTGCACTTCTTGACGCCGTCCTTGAAGGCCATGGAGCCGGCGATCTTGAACGCCATCTCGGAAGAGTCGACGTCGTGGTAGGAGCCGTCCACCATGGTGACCCTCACATCGATCATCGGGAAACCAGCAATCACGCCGGATTGGCAAGTTTCCTTCATGCCGGCTTCCGCCGGACCGATGTATTCCTTGGGCACGATGCCGCCAACGATCTTGTTGACGAATTCGAACCCGGAACCCGGCTCGCCGGGCTCCATCTCGATCACCACGTGGCCGTACTGGCCCTTGCCGCCGGTTTGGCGGGCGAACTTGCCCTCACCCTTGGCGCTGCCCCGAATGGTTTCCCGGTAAGAAACCTGGGGAGCACCGATGTTGGCCTCCACCTTGAACTCCCGGAGCATGCGATCCACCAGGATTTCCAGGTGCAGTTCGCCCATCCCGGCGATCACGGTCTGGTTGGTTTCCGGATCGGTACGAACCCGGAACGTGGGATCTTCCTCAGAAAGCGACTGGAGCGCCTTGCCGAGCTTTTCCATGTCTCCCTTGGTTTTGGGTTCCACGGCCACCGAAATCACCGGTTCGGGGATGAACAGGGATTCGAGAATGATCGGATCACTGTCCACACAGAGGGTGTCGCCGGTGGTGGTGTCCTTGAGACCGAGCACGGCGCCGAGGTCGCCGGCCCGGAGCTCATCCACCTCCTCCCGATCGTCTGCCTTGAGCAGGATCAGGCGAGAAATGCGCTCCTTCTTGTCCTTGGTGGCATTGAGCACGTAACTGCCCTTCTGGAGCACCCCGGAGTAGATGCGCACAAAGGTGAGCTTGCCGAAGGGGTCGGCCATCACCTTGAACGCCAGGGCGCTGAAGGGGGCACTGTCGTCGGCCGGACGCACCGCTTCGGTGCCATCGGCCAGCAAACCCTGGATCGGGGGCACATCCACGGGAGCCGGCAGGTAGTCGACCACCGCATCAAGCAGCAGTTGAACACCCTTGTTCTTGAAGGCGGAGCCGCAGAGCATCGGCACCAGGCCGTGCTTCAGAACCCCTTCCCGGATCCCCTTGCGCAACTGCTCTTCGCTGAGCTCGCCGGTCTCGAGGAAGACCTCAAGCAGTTCCTCATCGGTCTCGGCCACGCTCTCCATCAGGGAGGTGCGCCACTTGGTGGCCTCCTCGACCATCGAAGCGGGAATCTCGGTCTCCTCGATGTCCTGACCGAGATCGTCCTTGTAAATGAACGCGCGGTTCTTGACCAGATCAACGATGCCGCTGAGGTCGCCTTCCGCACCGATCGGCAACTGGATCGGTGCGGCATTAGCCCGCAGGCGGTCCTTGATCTGAGCGTAGACCTTGAGGAAGTCGGCGCCGGTGCGATCCATCTTGTTGACGAACACCATGCGCGGCACGCTGTAGCGGTCGGCCTGCCGCCAAACGGTCTCCGACTGCGGTTGCACGCCACCGACGGCACAGAACACGGCGATCACACCGTCCAGCACCCGCATCGAGCGCTCCACCTCAATGGTGAAGTCCACGTGGCCGGGGGTGTCGATGATGTTGATGCGGTGATCCTTCCAGCTGGTGGAGATGGCCGCCGCCGTGATCGTGATGCCGCGCTCGCGCTCCTGCTCCATCCAGTCGGTGACGGCGGCACCATCGTGGACTTCGCCCATCTTGTGGACCACCCCCGAATAAAAGAGGATCCGTTCGGTGGTTGTGGTCTTGCCGGCGTCAATGTGAGCGGCGATGCCGATATTTCTGACGCGTTCAAGCGGAAAGGCGCGGGCCACAGGGTTAGTGCTCCGAAGAGGGTCGATAAAAAGCGGGCGTCACTCTACCGACCGGCCGGTTGCCGGGGGCAGGGAGCCGGATCAGCCCAGGCATCCGGCTCCAGGGAACTCAGTAGCGGTAGTGGGCGAAGGCCTTGTTGGCCTCGGCCATCTTGTGGGTTTCCTCCCGCTTGCGAACCGCGCTGCCGGCCTCATTGGCGGCATCCATCAGTTCGCCGGCCAGCTTCTGGGCCATGCTGCGGCCGTTGCGGGCCCGAGAGAAGTTCACGAGCCAGCGCAGGGCCATGGCGGTGCCCCGCTCCTGGCGCACCTCCATCGGCACCTGGTAGGTGGCGCCGCCCACCCGGCGGGCCCGCACCTCCACCAGCGGAGTGGCATTGCGAACGGCGGTTTCGAACAGCTCCAGGGGATCGGCACCGGTGCGTTCGTTGATCAGGGTGAAGGCATCGGACAGGATCCGCTGGGCCGTGGACTTCTTGCCGTGCTTCATCAGGCGAGCCACGATCATCGAGGCGAGCCGGCTGTTGAACTGCGGATCAGGCAGAACCGGGCGCTTCTCGGCGGCGTTACGGCGGGACATGGAAACGAAGGAAAGGGACGGGCAGGGGAGAAGGGAGTGATGCGGCGGAAGGTTCAGGCCTTCGGCGTCTTGGCGCCGTATTTGGAGCGGGCCTGGCGGCGGTCCTTGACACCGGCGGTGTCCAGGGTTCCCCGGATGATGTGATACCGCACGCCGGGTAGATCCTTGACCCGCCCCCCGCGAATCAGCACCACGGAGTGCTCCTGGAGGTTGTGGCCGATCCCTGGGATGTAGGCGGTGACCTCAAAACCGGAGGTGAGACGAACCCGGGCCACCTTGCGGAGGGCTGAGTTCGGCTTCTTCGGGGTCGAGGTGTACACGCGGGTGCAGACCCCACGCCGCTCGGGACAGGCCCGCAGGGCGGGGGATTTGGTCTTGCGGGTGAGGCGCTGACGCTCGGTGCGGATCAGCTGCTGAATGGTGGGCATCGAGGGCCGTGGGGCTGGTCGGAGGGACTCGTCGTGTCACCCGTGTCGGGCGGACTGCCCGGGGACAGGTCCTGTCGGAGTGACTGGTCGGACGGTCCGACCGATTTCGACAATCCGACACCTTACTGCCCAGCGGTCCCGCGTCCAGGGTCCCGGCGGAAGGCGGCCCCGCAGGCGCAGGTGTGGACCCCCTCCACCGGCCTGACCAGAAAGGCACCGCCACTGAGATCACCCCGGTAGTCGAGCAGCAGCCCGGTGAGCTGGGGCAGCTGGGCCACCGGGGCATGCAGAGTCACACCGTCGGCCCGGGCCACCGGGGAGCCGGCGAGGTGGCCGGGCCGCAGCCGGATCGTCCAGGTTTCGCAGCCCCCCGTCACCAGGTCGATGTGCATCAGACCGGGAGTGCCCGCCACTGCGGCCTGGCGGCAGAGCTCCGCAGCGGCGGCGGCGGTGAGTCGCAGGCTGTGGCCCCTGGGCACGGCGGGCATTCGATCGCAAACTCCACTTTCGCAGCCCGGGCCAATCGCCGCCGGGGCCTCAACGGCCGGCGCTGTTCAGCGGGGCGGTGGCGCTCCGGGGCACCAGCCCCAGGCCGTTGTGCACGGCGCTCACCACGCCGCGGCCCTTCACGGTGTGGAGCCCCCCCATCACCAGGCCGGTGGAGCTGCCTCCATCCAGGTTGAGGGCATCCCGCAGGCCCAGAGCGGCCATCAGCTGCGTGGCCTCCTGCAGGGTGGGACCCTCGTCGTCGACGCCCTCCAGGGTGATCAGCCAGAGCTGGCGGCCGTCACTGCCGATCACGGTTCGGGGAGCCCCCTGGCTGAGAAAGGCGGCGCTGAAGCCCTCTGCGGCGCCATCCAGCACCGGGCGGCCGCCCTGCAGCAACAGCGGACCGCCGCCCACCACATTGTTGGCCAGCCCGACCGAGGTGCTCGGGCGGCTCTCGAGGCGAAGGGTCTCCCCCTCGGACCAGGGCGGAATGACGCCAGCGCGGCCCACCAGCAGGGTGTCGCCGGATCCCAGCGGAATGCCGGCGGCGAGGAGATCGGGGCCGTAGCGGGCACGCACCACTCCATCGCGCAGCAGCAGCGCGTTCTCCCCATCGACCAGGCTGCGGTAAGTGGAGCCCCAGTCGGCGGTGTAGCGGCTCAGCCCGCGCTGCACGTAGCCGCTGTTGACCACCGACACCGGCCAGCGGTTGCCGCCGGCATCGAGCACGGCCTCCTCAAGGCGGAGCCGGCCGAAGCGGGGAAGGCCGCCCGGATCCCAGCCAACGGCCCCCCGGTTCAGGATCGGGCCCGACAGCCAGCGCCCCTGGTCCCGCAGGGCGCCGAGCGGCAGGCGCCGCACCCGGTTGAAGAAGCCGCCATTGATCGCCACCAGGGCGTCCTGACGGTTCGCCAGGCGCACCAAGGAGCTCAGCCCCTCCATGCCGTCGCCCCTGCTGAGGGGGCGAAGTTCCAGATCGGCGGTCTGCAGATCGATCCGCACCGCGTTGATCCGCACCCGACGGCCATCCACCTCGCGCACCAGCCGGTCCCAGAGAATCTGGCGGCCGAGGCGGGCCTGCAGGCGCGGATCGATCCGGGCGGGGCTGGCGGTGTTCGACGGGGCAACAGGCTCACCGGGCAGATCCAGAACCAGCCGGTGGGGGTCCCCGAGGGTGAAGACGCGGGTCGGGGCGGCACCGGAACGGGCTGTGATCCGCAGAAGCGGGCCGGCGGCGCTGCCGCGCAGGCCCTGACTGTCCAGGACGGCCCGCTGATCGATGCTGCTGCTGACAGCCACGATCAGTCCGCCCGGCTCGCTGCTGCGCACGATCGCCGGCCCGCTGAGATCAAGCACCACCCGCCGCAGCCCTGGAGGAGAGGCGCTGGGCCTGCTGCCCAGCAGCCGCGGGGTGGCCAGCTCCAGCAGCAGGGTGGTTCCGGAGGGGCGGGCCACAAGGCCGTTGGCGGCGAGCAGGGGGGCCAGATCGATCGCCACCTCGTCGCCCAGGGGGCGCTGGCGTTCAGCCTCCACCACAAGGCGGGCGCCGTACCACTCGAGCTCAAGCGCTCCACCGCTGCCCCGACTGCGGCTGGTGACCCCCAGCTGGCCCTGGGCCACCTCCAGGGGCAGCCACAGCTCCCGAGGGGTGGCATTCAGGGGGCCGATCCAGCGCCAGGCGGCCCGCTGGGCCTGGCCCTGGATCACCAACCTGGTGCCGGTGAGAGCTGCGGCCGCAGCGGGATCGGCCGACCGGTCTCCCTCGGGCAGCGGCAGGGCGGGCAGGGGGGGCAGCGGGGGTGGAGCCGCCTGCGCCAGGGCGGCGGGTGGCGCCAGCAGAGTTGTGACCATCAGGATCCAGGCGGGGAGCGCCGCAGGCTGCGCCATCGCGTCCGTGGTCAGGGGGCCTGAAAGTTAGACCTGCCTGGAGGTGCGTGGTGAACGGGATGCTGATGGCCAATCCCTAGGATCAGCTCTCTGCCCGGCGGCGGCGACCCTCCCAGCCGCCGATTCCGGATCCCCCGCCCGATCCTCCGCCCCGATCCACGCGCCCGGCCACCGTTCAGGTGGGCCGAGGACGTGGACGGCTCCGGAGGTTCCGCTCCGCTGGATCCCCAGACCCACCGATCAGACGTTCCGCTTCCGCTAGCACCACGACGGGTTATGCCTTCCTTCTCCGCCCCCCTCTGGCCCCACTGCGACAGTCCGGCGCCGGCGGCGGTGGCGGGGGAGAAGGATGCCTGCGGCGTCGGCTTCCTGGCCAATCTTCAAGGATCTCCCAACCACTGGGTGCTGCGTCAGGCGCTGCGGGGCCTGCGCTGCATGGAGCACCGGGGCGGATGCGGCGGTGACGGCGATTCCGGCGATGGCGCCGGCATTCTCTGCGGCATCCCCTGGAGCTATCTCGAAGCGGTGTGGCCCGCCGCCGCCGGTGGTGAAGCGGGGGTGCGGGGACTGGCGATGGTGTTTCTCCCCTCCGATCCCAGCCGCCGCGAGGAGGCCCGCCGCTTCTGTGAAGAGGAGGCGGCCGGGGTGGGTCTGCGCAGCCTGGGCTGGCGGCCGGTGCCGGTGGATGCGGCCGTGCTGGGGCCGCTGGCCCGGGACACGGCGCCGGTGATCGAGCAATGGCTGCTGCTCGCCCCTGGGGCGTCCGCCGCCGTGGCCGCCGATGTGGACGCCCTGGAGGCGCTGCTGTTCCGGCTGCGCCGCCGCGCCGTGGACCGCACCCGGGAGGCCTGGGGCAGCGACATCGGCAACCTTTACTTCGCCTCGATCAGCGCCCGCACGGTGGTCTACAAGGGCATGGTGCGCTCCGAGGTGCTGGATCGCTTCTACGCCGACCTGCGCGATGAACGCTTCACGGTGAGCTTTGCGGTGTACCACCGCCGCTTCAGCACCAACACCCTCCCGCGCTGGCCCCTGGCCCAGCCGATGCGGCTGCTGGGCCACAACGGCGAGATCAACACCCTGCTGGGCAACATCAACTGGGCCAGTGCCGCCGAGGCGAATCTTGAGGCGGTGTGGGGGGATGCCGCCTCCGACCTGCGCCCGCTGGTGAATCCGGCCTTCAGCGATTCCGCCAACCTCGATGCCACCCTCGAGCTGATGGTGCGCAGCGGCCGGCCGATCACCGACAGCCTGCTCACCCTGGTGCCGGAAGCGTTCCGCGATCAGCCTGAACTGGACGGGCGTGAGCAGATCAGGGCGTTCTACGAATACAACGCCTGCCTCCAGGAACCCTGGGATGGGCCGGCCCTGCTGGTGTTCAGCGATGGGCGCATGGTGGGCGCCACCCTCGACCGCAACGGCCTTCGTCCCGCCCGCTACTGCATCACCAGCGACGGCTACGTGGTGATGGGTTCGGAAACCGGCGTCGTGGAGCTCGAGGAAAGCAACATCATCGAGAAGGGTCGCCTGGGTCCCGGTCAGATGCTGGCCGTGGATCTCGAGCAGGGGCGGGTGCTGCGCAACTGGGAGGTGAAGGAGGAGAGTGCCTCCCGCCTCCCCTACGGCGCCTGGCTGGCCGAGCACCGGCGCGACCTGGCCGCCGGCGCCTGGGAGCAGGAGCGTCGCCTCGGCGACCTGGAGCTTCTGCAGCAGCAGACCGCCTTCGGCTTCACCGCCGAGGACCTGGATCTGGTGATCGAGGACATGGCGGGCGCCGGCAAAGAGCCCACCTACTGCATGGGGGATGACATCCCCCTGGCGGTGCTCTCCAGCAAACCCCACCTGCTCTACGACTACTTCAAGCAGCGCTTCGCCCAAGTCACCAACCCGCCCATCGATCCCCTGCGGGAGAAGCTGGTGATGAGCCTGGAGATGCACCTGGGTCAGCGGGGATCGGCCCTGCGCCCCGAGCCTTCAGGGGCCGCGGTGCTTCACCTCGACACCCCCGTGCTCAATGAGGCCGAGCTGGCCGAGCTGGGCCGCCACGGCCTGGCCCTGGCCACCCTCTCCACCCTGCTGCCTGTGGCCGAGGGGCCGGCCGGCCTGGAGCGGGCCGTGAATCACCTCTGCGCGGAAGCCGAGAACGCGGTGCGCGCGGGTCATCGCATCCTCGTGCTCTCGGACCGACAGGCCGCCGGCATCAGCCCGACCAGCACCTATATCCCCCCCCTGCTGGCGGTGGGGGCCGTGCACCACCACCTGCTGCGGCTCGGCCTGCGGTTGCAGTGCTCGATCGTGGCCGACACCGCCCAGTGCTGGAGCACCCACCACCTCGCCTGCCTGATCGGCTACGGCGCCAGTGCGGTGTGCCCCTGGCTGGCCTGGGAGACCACCCGCCACTGGCTTGCCCATCCCAAGACCCAGTCCCTGATCGAGCGGGGCAAGCTGCCCGCCCTCACCCCGGACGCGGCCCAGGCCAACGTGCGTAAGGCCCTCGAGGACGGCCTGCGCAAGATCCTCTCCAAGATCGGCATCTCCCTGCTGGCCAGCTACCACGGCGCCCAGATCTTCGAGGCGATCGGCATTGGCGCCGACCTGATCGACCTCGCCTTCCGCGGCACCACCAGCCGCGTCGCCGGTCTAAGCCTGGCGGACCTGGCCAGCGAAACGCTCGCCTTCCACGCCAAGGCCTACCCCGAGCTCAACCGCACCAAGCTCGAGTTCATGGGCTTCGTGCAGTACCGCACCGGTGGCGAGTACCACCTCAACAGCCCGGAGATGGCCAAGGCCCTGCACGCCGCCGTGGCGGCCGGCCCCGGCTACGACCACTTCGCCACCTACCAGACCCTGCTGGAACACCGGCCGGTGACAGCGCTGCGGGATCTGCTGGAGCTCCGGCCCGCAGCCACGCCACTGCCGATCGAGCGGGTGGAGAGCGTGGAGAGCATCTGCAGCCGCTTCTGCACCGGTGGCATGAGTCTCGGCGCCCTCTCGCGCGAGGCCCACGAGGTGCTGGCGGTGGCGATGAATCGCATCGGCGGCAAGAGCAACAGCGGCGAAGGCGGTGAAGATCCGGCCCGCTTCCATGTGCTCAACGACGTGGATGGCGAGGGCCACTCCGCCACGCTGCCCACCATCAAGGGGTTGCGCAACGGCGACACCGCCTGCTCGGCCATCAAGCAGATCGCATCGGGCCGCTTCGGCGTGACTCCGGAATACCTGCGCAGCGGCCGTCAGCTCGAGATCAAGGTGGCCCAGGGCGCCAAGCCCGGTGAGGGCGGTCAGCTGCCGGGCCCCAAGGTGGATGCCTACATCGCCTGGCTGCGCAACAGCAAACCCGGTGTGGCCCTGATCTCACCGCCGCCCCACCACGACATTTATTCGATCGAGGATCTCGCCCAGTTGATCCACGACCTGCACCAGGTTCACCCGGCCGCCAAGGTGAGCGTGAAGCTGGTGGCGGAGATCGGCATCGGCACGATCGCCGCGGGCGTGGCCAAGGCCAACGCCGATGTGATCCAGATCTCCGGCCACGACGGCGGCACCGGCGCCTCGCCCCTGAGCTCCATCAAGCACGCCGGCAGCCCCTGGGAGCTGGGCCTCACCGAGGTGCACCGGAGCCTGCTGGAGAACGGCCTGCGCCACCGGGTGCTGCTGCGGGCCGACGGCGGCCTCAAGACCGGCTGGGATGTGGTGATCGCCGCCCTGCTCGGGGCCGAGGAGTTCGGCTTCGGCTCGGTGGCGATGATCGCCGAGGGCTGCATCATGGCCCGCGTCTGCCACACCAACAATTGCCCGGTGGGCGTGGCCACCCAGAAGGAGGCGCTGCGGAAGCGCTTCACCGGGCTGCCCGAACACGTGGTGAATTTCTTCCTCTACGTGGCCGAGGAGGTGCGCCAGCTCCTGAGTGTTCTGGGGGTGGCGAGCCTGGACGATCTCATCGGCCGCAGCGAGCTGCTTCAGCCGCGGGCCGTGGCTCTGGCCAAGACCACCACCCTGGATCTCTCCTGCCTGCTGGACCCCATCCCCCAGGCCGCCGATCGCGCCTGGCTCCGCCACGACGCCGAGGCCCACGGCAACGGGCCGATCCTTGAGGATGCCCTTCTGGCGGATGCCGCCGTGATGAACGCCATCGGGGGCCATGGCCACTTGGCGCGCACCCTGGCGATCGTGAACACCGACCGCAGTGTGGGCGCCCGCATCGCCGGCGAAATTGCCGCGCGGCACGGCAACACCGGCTTCAGGGGCCAGCTGGATCTCACTTTCCAGGGTGCCGCGGGCCAAAGCTTCGGCGCCTTCCTGCTCCAGGGCCTGAATGTGCGCCTGATTGGTGAGGCGAACGACTACGTGGGCAAGGGCATCAATGGCGGCCGCATCACCGTGGTGCCTCCCACCGGCGGCACCGATCCCGGCAGCAAGGTGATCCTGGGCAACACCTGCCTTTACGGCGCCACCGGCGGTGAGATCTTCGCCCTGGGGCGCGCCGGCGAGCGTTTTGGAGTGCGCAACAGCGGCGCCCGCACGGTGGTGGAGGGCGCCGGCGACCACTGTTGTGAATACATGACCGGGGGCGTGGTGGTCGTGCTCGGTTCCACCGGCCGCAACGTGGCCGCCGGCATGACCGGCGGCGTGGCCTTCCTGCTCGATGAGACGGGCGATCTGGAGCGGCGTGTCAACCGGGAAACGGTGGCGATCGAGCCGCTCACCACGGCGGAGCAGGAGGCCCTGCTCAAGCCGCTGCTTGAGGCCTATCGGGAAGCCACCGGCAGCAGCAAAGCCGCGGCAATCCTGGCGGACTGGCCCACCTGGCGCAGCCGCTTCAAGGTGCTGGTGCCCCCGAGCGAGAAGGTGGCCATGGGTCTGGCTCCACGGGAGGCCGTGGCGGCCTGAGCGACGGGAGTGATCGGCCAAGGATTCCCGGATCCCCATCGGGGCCCGGGAACGGCATCCGCGCTGATCCTTTCTCAGCGCGGATGCTGGGCCATCAGCCGCTGCACCTCGCCGGCGTGATAGCTGCTGCGGGTGAGGGGGCTGCTCACCACCTGGAGGAACCCCAGCTCCTGCTCGCCATGGCGCCGGAAGTGCTCGAACTGCTGGGGCGTCACGAAGCGGTCCACCGGCAGGTGCTTCGGACCGGGAGAGAGGTATTGGCCGATGGTCACGATGTCCACGGCGTGGCGCCGCAGGTCGGCCATCACCTCCAGCACCTCGGCGTCGGTTTCACCCAGACCTGTCATCAGGCCCGATTTGGTGTAGGTGCGCGGCCAGCCCTGGCGCACCCGCTGCAGGAGCTCCAGCGAGCGTTCGTAGACCCCCTGGGGCCGGGCTTTGCGATAGAGCCGCGGCACGGTTTCGATGTTGTGGTTGAGCACATCGGGGGCGGCCTCCATCACGGCGGCCAGGGCCGGCCAGTGGCCGCAGAAATCGGGGATCAGCAGCTCGATCGTGGTGAGCGGTGATCGGCGCCGCACCTGGGCCACACAGGCCACGAACTGGCTCGCGCCGCCGTCACTGAGGTCGTCGCGGTTCACCGAGGTGATCACCACATGGCTCAGGCCCAGCCGCGCCACCGCCTCACCCAAGCGCTCGGGCTCCGTGGGATCCAGCTCCCGCACGCTCTTGTCGAAGTCGATGTCGCAGTAGGGGCAGGCGCGGGTGCAGCCCGGCCCCATGATCAGGAAGGTGGCCGTGCCGCCGGCGAAGCACTCCCCGATGTTGGGGCAGCTGGCCTCCTGGCACACCGTGTTGAGTTTGAGGTCGAGGAGCAGGTCGGCCACGGCGCCGATCCTTTCGCGCTGGGGGGCCTTCACCCGGAGCCATTCAGGTTTGCTGCCTGCCGGGGGCATGGCATCCGCCGCGGCCGGTGAGGCTGCCGCGCCGGGCTCCAGCGGGAAGGGGGCGCTTGAGCCCGCTGATGGAGTGGCGGGCTCGCCGGGATGGAGATTGCGGACGGCCAAGCTGGGCACGGGAAACGGGCCAGCGGCTGCCGGAGCCTCCGCCTCGGGCACTCTAGGAAGCGGCATCGGCCCCCTCCGAAGAAGCCTCTATCCGACTCCCCCCCACAGGGCGGCGGCGCGTGCTTCCGGCTGCGATGCCGCGGCGGAGAGCGGTCTTGGGGAGGGGCATTACCCTGCGGCCATCCCTTACAGTCGATTGATCGGGATGTAGCGCAGCTTGGTAGCGCACTTCGTTCGGGACGAAGGGGCCGCAGGTTCGAATCCTGTCATCCCGATTTTTTGGCCAACCTGCCTGCTCTCCCCGCCGAGGCTGCGGGCCAGACCAACCCTCTCGCCCGCGGCCAGGGCTCTGACGGATCCCCAGAAGACCCTGCAGCTTGAGCTTCAGGGCGGTCCGGGGCAAAGCCGGCACCAGGACTGAGTAGCCCTTACTGCAGGCTGGCCCCTGGGTAGCCCCGGGGCGTCACCATCCGCCCATCCTGCACGCGGGTGGTGCTATTGCCGATCAGCACCAGGGTGAGCATGTCCACCTCCTCCACCGGCAGGCTCTCAAGCGTTGTGAGGGACACGCTCTCCCCGGCCCGTCCCAGCTGGCGGGCGAGGGCGACTGGGGTGCTGGCCGGCCTTGCCTCCAACAGCAGCGTGCGGGCCCGCTCCAGCTGCCAGTCGCGCCCAAGGGAGCGGGGGTTGTAGAGCGCCACCACGAAGTCGCCGGTCGCGGCGGCCCGCAGCCGGGTTTCGATCACCTCCCAGGGGGTGAGGCGATCGCTGAGGCTGATCGTGCAGAAATCGTGCATGAGCGGAGCGCCGGCCCGGGCAGCCGCCAGCTGCAGGGCCGAAATACCCGGGTGCACCTGGAAGGCGGGCCGGTCGATGGCTTCACGGGCCAGCCACAGCTCCAGGGCCAGCCCGGCCATGCCGTAGATGCCGCTGTCACCGGAGGACACCAGCGCCACCCTCAGCCCCTGGGTGGCCAGGGCCAGGGCCTCAGCGCAGCGGGCCCGCTCCTCGGTGAGGCGGCCATCGCGGCGCAGCTGATCCGGCCGCCTCAGGGGTTCGAGCAGATCCAGATAGGGCCCATACCCCACCCATACCGTGGCCCGGGCCAGGGCCGAGCGGGCATCGCCACTGAGCAGATCGAGCTGACCGGGACCGCTGCCCACCAGGTGCAGTTCGCCGCGCTGCGGCGCCCATTGGCGCTCGGCCACGGCCACCGCCAAGGTGGCGGCGCCCCGCTCACCGGGGAGGGCGCGCTCGATCGTCTTCGTCACCACCAGTTCGGTGGCCGTGGGCCTTGGGCCTCCTGCACTTTCAGGGGCGAAGGCCGTGGCAGCAGCGTCAGCGGCGGCGCGCAGGGCCGCAGCCTCCGACACGCTCGCGGTGCCCATCGCCTGGGCCACCGCGGCGGAGGGGTTGGGCACCGCCACGGCGGCGAGGGTCTGCGGGTCGAAGAGGCGCAGGGGCCAGCCGTGCTGCTCCGCCAGGGCCAGCAGCGCCGGCTCATCGCCCTTGCGGTCGACGCTGGCCAGACCCGCCACCGCCTCCAGCGCCAGGCCTTCAGCCGCGAGGCTCCGCTCCACCAGCCGCGCCAGCAGGCTGGGGCTGCTGTTGCGCTCGCAGCCCAGACCCAGCCAGAGGACGGGCGGATGCCAGCGGCAGCCCTCTCCCATGGCTGGACTGATCACCAGCCTGGGCTGCGTCGGCTGGCTCCCCTGCCAGGGGTTCACCGCCAGACCATCCGTCGGGGCACCGTGACCCGCCCCTGCTTCCGCAGGTGCATCCGCCAGGGCCTGCAACTGGCGCCAGCACGCAAGACCATGGCTCTGCTCTAAGGCGAGCGGGCGGCTGGATCGCGAGGCGGCCTTCATCAGACCGTTCCAGTCGCCGCGGCCACGGGTCCAGCCCCAGGCGCTGCCGAAAGCATCCAGAGCCAGCCGGCCCACGGCCGCCGAACTTCCCGTGAACACCACCTCCGCCCCGAGCAGGGCCGCAAGCTGATGGGCCAGGTCCTCGGCGCCGCCCGCGTGCCCCGCCAGCAGGGGGATCGCGAAACGAGCGGCCGGATCCAGCACCACCACGGCGGGATCGCCGTGCTTGTGCTCCAGCCGAGGGGCAATCAGGCGCACGACCAGCCCGCAGGCCCCCACCGCCACCACCGCTTCCGCGCTGGACCAATGCTCCTCCAGCCAATCGGCCGGGGAGCGATCCGATCCCGGCCAGCGGATCGCCGCCAGCAGCCCGGTGGCATCGAGCCGCTCCAGCAGGGCCCTGGCCTCGGGACTGAAGCCCAGGGCCACGATGACGGGTGCGCCGGTGGCGGCAGGGGTGGTGTGCAGGGAACCGGTTTCGGGCGTGGTCATCGTCCCAGCTTCTCCCGCAGCCCCTGGAGCGGATTGCGGGGCCGGGGGCGGATCAGGGTTCCATCCGGATTCACCTCGTCGCGGGCCGCCCGGGGCCTGGAAGAGGGCACCGCCGTTGCACGGCCCCTGGCCGCGGCATCCGCGGGAATCCGGGAGGTATCCCCGCTCTCGCCGGCGGCGCGGGTGTCGGCTTCGTTTGCCGCGTTCCTGCCAGGGTCGCTGCCCGAGAGGTTGTCGCTGGCGGCGCTGCTGGGAGGGGCGATGAACGGTTCAGTCCTGGCCTGTCCCACGGCGCCTGGCGCCACCAGGGCTCCTTCTGCAAGCTCCCCCACCGGAGCTGAAGCCACGGGCTCAGGCGGGAGAGCGGGCTGACGCTCCGCTTCAGGGGCTGCGGGGAACAGCGGCTCAGCGGGCCTCTGGGCTGGCTCAGCAGGCCCTTCCTCCTGGCGAGGCAGAGCCTGCTGCGGCGAAGGGGGGATGGCGGGGATTTCCGCCGGGGATCGGCCGGACCCGGCCTCGGGCGCGGGGCCGGCAGCCAGGGGTTCCTGGGAAGGCGCTGCTGGACTGAATGGAAGATCGGCCGGCTCCAGCGCGACGGCGGCTTCCGGTGGCGGCGCCTCTCCCAGGAGCCGGGCCAGATCCTCTGAACGGAGCCGCGGGCCCAGCCAGGCGGGACGACCGAGCGCTGGGTCGGTCCGCACCTCTCGAACCAGGCTGTTGAAAGGCGGATTGAGGGGCTCCCCCCGACCGTCCACCAGCTCAAGCAACACGGCATTGCTTCCCGGCTTCCAGCCCTTGAGCCACAGAGGTGTCTGCTGGTTCACCAAGAAGCTGTCACCGTTCACCGTCACCCGCAGACGCCAGCGGGCGTCATCGGCCCGCAGGTTCTGAAGGGGGGCATCGATGAGGAGCCAATCGAGGAGCACCGGTTCCGCCGCGATGGCACCTGAAGGACTCACCGCCAGCAGCTGGGGGCTGCCTTCGGCGGGAAGTGCCAAGGGATTGGCCGCGACCCGGTGCAGCCGGATCTGGCGGAAAGCACCGGGCGCTTTCACCACCTCGCCCCAGGGACGCACCGCCGTCACGGTGAGGCGATGGCTGCCAGGAGTGAGCGGGGGCATGGAAACCGTGGTCTCCAGCAAGGGCTGGGGGAGGCCGTCATCCAGTTGAACCATCAGATGGGGTCCCAGACCCAGGGAACCCGCATCCACGAGGGGCCAGTCCTCCACCCCCAGGCGCAGGGTCCAGGGGCCCTCCGGCAGCACAGCGCCGTCGCGAGGTTCCAGAATCGTGATCCGGGGCTCCCTGGAGGCCAGGGCCTCGGCGAGCTGCTGCACCGCCGCGGGAGGCGCCACCTCCTGGAGGCCCCGGGGAGGTGAGGGCGCCCCCGCCGGGGCGCGCACCGCCGAGCGCCCGGGAAGGGTCCAGGCCACCGCCGGCAGGGGCAACGCCAACCAGGCACCCAGGACCAACGCCATGAAAAACGGCACGACCCTGGCCTGAACGCCATGGAGTGGACGCCACTGGCTCGGAAATCCTCGCTGCGCCCGGGTTTCGCCCGCCAAGGCCCGCCTCCTGGAATCGCTGATCAGCGGGCATTCTGCTGCGGCGCCAGCCACCGATGAACAGCAACGGCGCTCATCGCGACACGCGAAGCAAAACGCAGGGAATTCAACTATTTAAATCAACGCAGAAGCACGTATTTCGATGTGATCGAGCCATCGCCAGACCCCAGTCCCAGCCTGGAAAGCCCAGGGATTGAACCTTTGTAACTGCTCCCCGAATCCGCTTGTTTTCGGCCCCTATACTTCCGCCAGCGGTCCCCTTTCGGGGCCCAAAGCTCCAGTCACGGCAAGGGTTTCTCCCGCGCCGTGACTGGCGCCGGCGACCACCGGCAGGAGCCTCGCTCCCTCCGGCGGACGCCCGGTCCCACCGGCAGCCATGGCTCACGCCCGGCCGCCGAAGGGGTGGACCTCCACCTCGATTCCGTCCCTCGAGGAACCTCTCGATGACCATCAGCCCACCAGAGCGTGGGAAAACGGCGAAGGACATGGTCGACCGGAACCCCGTTCCGGCAACGTTCGAGCTTTTCGAAAAGCCCGGCCATTTCGACCGCACCCTCGCCAAAGGTCCCAAAACCACCACCTGGATTTGGAACCTCCACGCCAACGCTCACGACTTCGACAGCCACACGAGCGATCTTGAAGAGGTCTCACGCAAGATCTTCAGCGCTCACTTCGGCCATCTGGCCGTCATCTTCATCTGGCTGAGCGGCGCCTTCTATCACGGGGCGCGCTTCTCCAACTATTCCGGCTGGCTCGCCGACCCCCTGCACGTCAAACCGAGTGCCCAGGTGGTTTGGCCGATCTTCGGCCAGGAAATTCTCAATGGCGATGTGGGTGCCGGCTTCCACGGCATTCAGATCACATCCGGTCTTTTCCACGTTTGGAGGGCCTGGGGCTTCACCAACGAGACCCAGCTGCTGGCCACGGCCATCGGCTCCCTCGTGATGGCCGGCCTCATGCTCAACGCCGGTGTGTTCCACTACCACAAGGCGGCTCCGAAGCTCGAGTGGTTCCAGAACGTTGAGTCGATGCTCAACCACCATCTGGCCGGCCTGCTCGGACTCGGCTCCCTCTCCTGGACCGGACACCTGCTGCACGTGTCCCTGCCCACCACCCAGTTGATGGATGCCATCGACGCCGGCAAGCCGCTGGTGCTCGACGGCAAGACGATCGCTTCGGTGGCGGACATCCCCCTCCCCCACGAATTCCTGAACAACGCGCTGCTCTCGCAGCTGTTCCCAGGCTTCTCAGCCGGAACCTCCGCGTTCTTCACCGGCAACTGGGCCGCCTACAGCGATTTCCTCACCTTCAAGGGTGGGTTGAATCCCGTCACCGGCAGCCTCTGGATGACGGACATCGCCCATCACCATCTGGCGATCGCGGTGCTGTTCATTGTGGCCGGCCACATGTATCGCACCAATTGGGGCATCGGCCACAGCATCAAGGAGATCCTCGAGGGTCAGAAGGGTGATCCCCTGCTGTTCCCCGCCACCAAGGGGCATGACGGTCTCTTCGAGTTCATGACGACCTCCTGGCACGCCCAGCTGGCCGTGAACCTCGCCATGTTGGGGTCGCTCACCATCATCGTGGCCCACCACATGTACGCGATGCCTCCGTATCCGTACATCGGCGTGAGCTACGCCACCCAGCTCTCCCTGTTCACCCACCACGTGTGGATCGGGGGCTTCCTCATCGTTGGCGCCGGCGCCCACGCCGCCATCGCGATGATCCGCGACTACGACCCCGCCAAGCACATCGATAACGTGCTCGACCGGGTTCTCAAGGCCCGCGATGCCCTGATCAGCCACCTCAACTGGGTGTGCATCTGGCTGGGCTTCCACAGCTTCGGTCTCTACATCCACAACGACACGATGCGTGCCCTGGGTCGTCCCCAGGACATGTTCAGTGACACCGCGATCCAGCTCAAGCCGGTCTTCGCCCAGTGGATCCAGGGTCTCCATGCCGCCGCCGCCGGCACCACCGCTCCCAATGCCCTCGCGGGTGTGAGCGAGGTGTTCAACGGTGCCGTGGTGGCCGTGGGCGGCAAGGTGGCCGCGGCGCCGATCCCCCTGGGAACGGCCGACTTCATGGTGCATCACATCCATGCCTTCACGATCCACGTCACCGTGCTGATCCTGCTGAAGGGTGTGCTGTACAGCCGCAGCTCCCGCCTCATCCCCGACAAGGCGAACCTTGGCTTCCGCTTCCCCTGCGACGGCCCTGGTCGTGGCGGTACCTGCCAGGTGTCGGCCTGGGACCACGTGTTCCTGGGTCTGTTCTGGATGTACAACTCCCTCTCGATCGTGATCTTCCACTTCAGCTGGAAGATGCAGAGCGATGTGTGGGGCACCGTCAATCCCGACGGCACGGTTCAGCACATCACCAACGGCAACTTTGCCCAGAGCGCCATCACCATCAATGGTTGGCTGCGTGATTTCCTGTGGGCCCAGGCCGCTCAGGTGATCAACAGCTACGGCTCGAGCTCCAGCGCCTATGGCCTGATGTTCCTGGGTGCCCACTTCGTCTGGGCGTTCAGCCTGATGTTCCTGTTCAGCGGCCGCGGCTACTGGCAGGAGCTGATCGAGTCCATCGTCTGGGCTCACAACAAGCTGAAGGTTGCTCCCGCCATCCAGCCGCGGGCGCTCTCGATCACCCAGGGCCGCGCCGTCGGTGTCGCCCACTATCTGCTGGGCGGTATCGCTACCACCTGGTCCTTCTTCCTGGCCCGCATGCTTGCGGTCGGCTGACCTCCACCTGACCTTTCCCAATGGCAACGAAATTCCCTTCGTTCAGCCAGGGTCTGGCACAGGACCCGACAACCCGCCGTATCTGGTACGGCATCGCCACGGCTCACGACTTCGAGAGCCATGACGGAATGACGGAGGAGCGGCTTTATCAGAAGCTGTTCTCCACCCACTTCGGTCACCTGGCGATCATCGGCCTCTGGGTTTCGGGCAACCTGTTCCATATCGCCTGGCAGGGCAACTTTGAGCAGTGGGTCGCCGATCCTCTGCACGTCCGTCCCATCGCTCACGCGATCTGGGATCCCCACTTCGGCCAGGGCGCCATCACCGCCTTCACCCAAGCGGGCGCCTCTTCCCCGGTGAACATTGCCTATTCCGGTCTGTACCACTGGTGGTACACGATCGGCATGCGCACCAATGCCGAGCTCTATCAGGGTTCCATCTTCATGATGATCCTGTCGGCCTGGGCCCTGTTCGCCGGCTGGCTCCACCTTCAGCCCAAGTTCCTGCCTTCCCTGGCCTGGTTCAAGAACGCTGAATCCCGCCTCAACCATCACCTCGCCGTTCTGTTCGGCTTCAGCTCCATCGCCTGGACCGGTCACCTGGTTCATGTGGCGATCCCTGAATCCCGTGGTGTGCACGTGGGTTGGGACAACTTCCTCTCGGTGTCCCCTCACCCTGCGGGTCTGGCTCCCTTCTTCACCGGCAACTGGGGCGTCTATGCCCAGAACCCCGACAGCGCCAACCAGCTGTTCGGCACGGCCACCGGATCCGGCACCGCGATCCTCACCTTCCTGGGTGGTTTCCACCCCCAGACCGAGGCGCTCTGGCTCACGGACATCGCCCATCACCACCTGGCGATCGGCTGTCTGTTCGTGATTGCGGGCCACATGTACCGCACCAACTTCGGCATCGGCCATTCGATCCGCGAGATTCTTGAAGCCCACAACCCGCCCAAGGGCACACCGTTCGGTGGTGCTCTCGGCGCCGGCCACAAGGGTCTCTACGACACGATCAACAATTCCCTGCACTTCCAGCTGGGTCTTGCTCTGGCCAGCCTCGGTGTGGTCACCAGCCTTGTGGCCCAGCACATGTATGCGCTGCCGTCCTACGCGTTCATCGCGAAGGACTACACCACCCAGGCGGCCCTCTACACTCACCACCAGTACATCGCCATCTTCCTGATGTGCGGTGCCTTCGCCCACGGTGCGATCTTCTTCATCCGTGATTACGACCCTGAAGCCAACAAGAACAACGTGTTGGCCCGGATGCTCGAGCACAAAGAAGCGATCATCAGCCACCTGAGCTGGGTTTCCCTCTTCCTCGGTTTCCACACCCTGGGCCTCTACGTCCATAACGACGTGGTGGTGGCCTTCGGTACTCCCGAGAAGCAGATCCTGGTCGAGCCCGTCTTTGCCCAGTTCGTTCAGGCCGCCAGTGGCAAAGCCATGTACGGCATGGATGTGCTGTTGGCCAATTCCGGAAGTCTGGCCAGCACATCGGGTGCCGCCTATCTTCCGGGCTGGATGGATGCCATCAATGCAGGCAACAACTCCCTGTTCCTGCAGATCGGTCCTGGTGACTTCCTGGTGCACCACGCGATCGCGCTGGGTCTTCACACCACCACCCTGATCCTCGTGAAGGGCGCCCTGGATGCCCGGGGTTCGAAGCTGATGCCCGATAAAAAGGACTTCGGCTATTCCTTCCCCTGCGACGGTCCCGGCCGTGGCGGCACCTGCGACATCTCGGCCTGGGACGCCTTCTATCTGGCACTCTTCTGGGCCTTGAACACCGTGGCCTGGGTGACCTTCTACTGGCACTGGAAGCACCTTGCCATCTGGCAGGGCAACGTGGCCCAGTTCAACGAATCCAGCACCTATCTGATGGGCTGGTTCCGCGACTACCTCTGGCTGAACAGCTCCCAGCTGATCAACGGCTACAACCCCTTCGGCACCAACAACCTCGCGGTTTGGGCCTGGATGTTCCTGTTCGGTCACCTGGTGTGGGCCACCGGCTTCATGTTCCTGATCTCCTGGCGGGGTTACTGGCAGGAACTGATCGAGACCATCGTCTGGGCACACCAGCGCACTCCGCTCGCCAACCTGGTGGGCTGGCGTGACAAGCCCGTGGCACTCTCGATCGTGCAGGCCCGGGTGGTGGGTCTGGCTCACTTCACCGTGGGCTTCATCCTCACCTACGCCGCCTTCCTGATCGCTTCCACGTCCGGCAAGTTCGGCTGATCGACAGATCTCGAATCTGCCCTCCTCTTGAGGGACCACTCACCCCCGGCTTCGGCCGGGGGTTTTTCATGGCCGACATCGCAGCATTCCAAGAGGTTCTGTTGCGCTCGCAGCGCTTCAGACCCGCCACGATCGCTTCAGCCAGCTCGGCAGGCTTTCCTCCAGAGGAAGGCCGATCGGATGGGGGGTGACGGATCCAAGTTGCACCTCAACCCCGCTCGCGCCGGGGCTTCAAGAAGTGCTGGCTGCCCAGGGGCCCAACCGTGTACAGCACATGCCACCGGCACCGATGGGAGCGGGCACTGGCCGGCTGCGTTGCCCGATAGAGCCAGCAGCATCGATGAGAAGCGGGCGTGCGGTGAGGCTTGTGGGATCGGGCCGGGCCCTGCAAACCATGAAAAAAGCCCCGCAGAGCGGGGCGATCAGCAGTTGCGTGAGAACGATCGAGGCGTTGGCTCTCAGCTTGCGCTCCAGACACCGCCAGCAATCTTCACCAGGGGGGCGACAATCGCGGTGCTGCAGAGGAACCAGGCGAAGGCAGCGCCACCGCAGCCGCCTAGCCAGAAGCCGCTGGCGAACTCAGCCCAACCTGCCTTGGTGAACAGGTCAGCGGGTGGGTTGTCGACCGTGGCATCCGGGGGCTGCACATTCGGGCCGTTTCCGGCGGTGCCGTAGATCGAGAGACACACCGTGAGGATCGACACCAGACCGATCGTGGCCAGAAGGCCCGCGGTGGTGCCGTACTCCGTGAGCCGCAGGGGGCCGGTCACGGCGAAGGGCCCGTAGAGGAAGAAGCCATGGGCCATGCCCACCTCCAGACCACGACGGTTGGGGGAAAGGGAAGGCCGATAGGCCGGCAGGGCGTTGATGAAGGCCTTCGTGAAATAGCTGCTGTTGACGGGGGTGGCCAGATTGCCGACGGTCGGGTCGGCCACGGGGGTCACGGTCATGGTGTGGAGGTGGTGCGGAGGGATCGGCCCAGGGGCCCGGTCAGCGAGGTCGGAGGGCTGAAGCTCAGTCGCGGGCCTCGATCACGTTGAAAAGAAGGGCCATGGCCACCGCGGGGGCCATGATTCCCACAAGGGGTACCAACACCGAGGGCAGCCAGGCGGCGGCGAATTCTCCAGTCATGGCTTGAGCCAGTACAACCGCCGGTACTGTACGGAGAGCTCCTGGATGGCACCCACTGCTACCGCAGGGTGCGACATAAAAGTTCAGCCTGCCCCCGATGATCCCCTCCTTCACTGCTGCCCTCGCCGCTGCCGTGGTGGCCGTTTGGTGGCTGCTGAGCCGGCGCCGGCCACCGCTCATCCGGGACGCGGACACCAGTGCGATTGCGGCCCTGAACCGTGCCCAGATCGCCCTGGTGCAGGCAGGGAGCACGGATCCGGCGGTGACCGCGGCCTCGCGCCCGGCTGAATCCGGCGGAGCGGACTTCCCTGGTCCCTCGGGTTCAGGCGGCCTGGCGTACGGGGGGATCACCAGCGAATGGGAGCAGTCAGGGATGCTGGAGCTGCCCCAGCGCCGGAGCCTCCAGGAGGTGCTCCGGTTCCAGGCCACGCTGCGCAGCCTCTACCACCGGGGAGGATCCTCGCGGCTGGCGGCTATCCAGGCCGCCCGCCACTGGGGCGATCCCTCCACCTTGCCCATGCTGCGCCAGGCCTTGAAGGATCCGAATCCAGCGGTGGTGCGGGAGGCAGCGGCGGCGATCGATCGGTTCCGCGGTCATCGAGGGCCAGCGCTGAAGTCGCCGCTTCAGCCGGCGGCGGCACCCCGCAGGGTGGCCCGCACCCGGTAGATCGGCCTTCCCTGGCTTTCGTGATAAGTGCGCATCTGCAGCTCACCCAGCAGGCCAAAACAGAAGAGCTGCACACCGCTAAGGATCGCCAGCACGGAAAGCAGAAGCAGGGGCCGGTTGCCGATGTCGCTGCCCAGCAGCAGCTTCTGGGCCACCAGCCAGAGCCCGGTGAGGAATCCCAGGCCCAGGCAGACCAGCCCCACAAAGCCGAAACCATGCATCGGGCGGGTGAGGAAACGCTTCATGAACCACACCGTGAGCAGATCCATCAGCACCCGGAAGGTCCGGTCGATGCCGTACTTGCTCTGACCAAATCGCCGGGGGTGATGGTTCACCTGCACTTCGCCGATCCGGGCTCCCTCGATGAAAGCCAGGGCCGGCAGAAAGCGGTGCAGCTCGCCGTAGAGATTCATGTCACTCACCAGCTCCCGCCGGTAGGCCTTCAGGGAACAGCCGTAGTCGTGGAGCTTCACCCCGGTCACCCTCCCGATCAGCCTGTTGGCCAGCAGGGAGGGCAAGAGCCGGCTGAGGGCCGCGTCCTGACGCTGATGCCGCCAGCCGCTCACCAGGTCAAGGTTTCCCTCCTCCAGGCGCTGCAGGAGAAGGGGGATGTCGGCCGGATCGTTCTGAAGATCGCCATCGAGGGTCACGATCACCGCCCCGCGGCTGGCATCGAAGCCGGCGGCCATGGCGGCGGTCTGTCCGTAGTTGCGGCGCAGCAGCACAGCCACCAGTTCGGGCACCCGGGTGGTGAGATCGCGCAGCAGGGCGGGGGTGCCGTCGCGGGAACCGTCGTCCACCAGCACCACCTCAAAACGGAGCGGCAACGGGCGAAGGGCCGCCAGGACCTGCTCAATCAGGTGGGGCAGGCTCCCCTCCTCGTTGTACAGAGGCACCACCACCGAGAGATCCGGCGGGCTCGCGGAGGCTGACTCGGCCATGGCCGCGCTGCAGAAGAGCTGAGGCTCGCCACCGTACTCAAGTCCGTTGCCGGCCCGGAGCGCCGGTGGGAATCCCGGATGGCTCAGGCTGGCAGGGGACTGCCATCGTGGCTGTGCATCACCCTGCCGGCACCGCGCAGCTCGGCCCGGTAATGGCAGGCCACCGGATCGTGGTTGCGGGGATGGAGATCATCGATGCCGATGCCGTTGCGGCCGTGGTCGCGGCCCGAACTGTGCAGATAACGGCCGCCGCCCAGATGCAGGCCCACATGGGTGCAGCGACGCGGGGTGCCGAAGAAGATCAGATCACCGGGTTCCAGCAGGCTCGTTTCCCCCACCCGAACGGCCACCGGCCGGCAGAAGCGCTCCTGCAGATAGGCATCCCGGGGCAGCCAGATGCCTGCGGCGGCATGGGCGGCCTGGACCAGCCCGGAACAATCAAAATCCGGACCCAGAGTGCCCCCCCAGAGGTACTGGTTGGGCCGCAGACGCGCCTGTTCGGCAAAGGCCAACACCCCATCCAGCCGTGCGGCGATGGCGGCGCGATTCAGGCGGGGAAGGCGGGGAGGGTCGGTGGGCAGGGCCGCCGCGGCCAGCTCCTGCCGCTCCAGCCAGCAGGGGTAGCCATCCTCAAGCAGACGAACCCTCAGACGCGGGCCGCCCGCTTCCAGCACCTTCAGGTGGCGACCCGCCGCCACCTGAGTGGCCAGACCCGACCCCGTGGCGCGGCTAAAGCCATCGAGAGCATGCCGCAAGCACCAGAGGGTGCCCACGCGGAATGGATCGAACACGGGGCTGCCTAATGTCGCCATCACGTCGGCCAAGGGCGATGGCGTTCTACAACCCGGATCCAGCCATGGGCGAGACCCTGGTGCGCCTTGTGGAGCAGCTCACCAGCCAGGGAAGACCCGGCCTGCCCGATCAGCTCTCGATCACCTGGCTCCGCTACCCCCAATCGCTGCTGGATCGGGCCGCCAGCCTCAGCGAAGCGGAGTTCACGGTCCTGCCGGTAGCCGGGGCCAGCTGGGGGGGGGAGCGGCAGCGCTATCCGGCCAGCGTGGTGAAGCTGGTGTATCTGGTGGCGACGGAGGCCTGGCTGCAGCGGCGCCTGCTCGAGGAGGACCCCGA